>ERZ1674082.99-NODE-99-length-19218-cov-8.668893_pt1 | contig 19218 bp, 15 predicted proteins | sample MGYA00581118_ERZ1674082 | MGnify/ENA primary metagenome ERZ1674082 (study PRJEB41354, sample SAMEA4873329) | human saliva metagenome | biome: human-associated habitat [ENVO:00009003]; feature: mouth environment [ENVO:08000002]; material: saliva material... | reverse complement strand
GCCGTGGGCGGGGGGCGGTGGCCGAAACGTTGCACGGGGAGGAGCCGAAAGTGGGGGCGCGGGCGTTGCAAGGTTTGGGGCGCGGGGCGAAGAGCCGGGGAGGGCAGACTGAAATGGGGCAGCGTTCGACCGGAACGGGGCGGCGACACGGCGCGAAGGGGCACAAAAAAGGCCCGACCGCGGGGAGCGGGTCGGGCCGGAGGGGGCTTCAGTAGCGATAGAAGAAGGGGGTGTGCACGAGGGTGCCGCGGAGGGTGCGCCCGTCGGCCAGTGTGGCCACGATGCGGAGGCTTTGTTGGGGCGCAAGGGCCGGGAATTGGCAGTGGATTTTGAGTTCCGGTTCGACCCACATGAGCTGTTCGGTCTTCATTTCGTCGAAGCGGCGAGTGGTTTGTCGGTAGTATTTTCGGTAGCCCGAGCGGAGATAGGGTTCGAAGTCGGTGTAGGTGAGGGTGCAGCGGTCGGAGATGTCGGTGGGTGTGCCGTCGGCTTCGAGCAGTTCGGCGCGCAGCGAGGTGACGTTCATCAACAAGGTGTAGAAGCGGTCGGGGCGGCGATGCACGGTGCCTGTTTCGCCGCGCAGGCGGGCTTGGCGAATGTAGGCCAGCGAGTCGGCGGGCGAGGTGTCGCGCTGCGGGGCGAAGAGCTGGCGGGGCGGGTTGAGGCGGTCGGCCGCCGCTGCGGCAGAGGCCGTGGTGGGCGGCAGTGCGTTGAAGAAGAAGAGATCGGCTTCGCCGCGGGCATAGTCCGTCCAATTGCCGAAAACGAGGTTGGGCTCGAGGTAGGCATCGACGCTGTAGGGGCGAGACGACCAGCGGACGTAGTCGGTGAATTGCAGGCCCGAAGTGTCGGCGGGCGGATTGCGGGGGGACTGGTGGTGCGTGTTGGGTTGTTGGTCGTCGCAAGCCGTGAGGAGGGCGAGCACGCACAGGAGAAGGAGGGGGGTGCGCATGGGGTCAATGAATAGGCTTAGCGTTGGGGACTGAGGTAGGGGATGCACTGCACGTTGAAGCGGAAGTGCAGTTTGTGTTCTCTCCCGTAGCGATTTCCTCCTGTGGGGCCGGTTTGTTTAGGGGCGTTGTCTGCAATAATAGGATCGATAGCATCGAACACTTCAGACTCAAAGTATCCATTGTATTTGCCGTACCATCCCCAGTTGCAATGGAATAAGAAACGTTCCCTGTGTGTAACCTCTACACGATTACGAGAGAAGTATGCTGTGATTGTGCCTTTTTGTTTAATTACACCATCAATGATCCAAGCGTGTCCACCTTGATAATCCCATTCGCCGTTTATCTGGACTCTTTCGTCTTGGCCACGCATAATCACGGGGCAGTGATTAGATACACTATGCATGACTGCATCTGATTGGAAGGGGACGAGAGGACTGAATACAGCGTAGCCAAGATTGGTGAGTACTTTGCATGATTCGTCTGTGTAGGCGCTGGTAGATTCTTCGCCCCACTTGTTGTGTAGTTGATCACCAAGATATCGGAGCAGGAGGGCTACTTGGTCTGCACATTGGGCATTTTGGGTGGGGTTCTTGGTTTGAAGCAGATTCCAATCAATACTTACACCATTGACAATCTTAGGGTGTTTATGGTAGACCATCAGTTGTCCGACGGCGGTAGCGACGCAACCAGTGAGCGCACGGTATCCAATAGGTGTTTGTGGAGCATATTTGTTATAGGGATGACCTTGTCCCCAGTTTGTTGTGAGACATGCTGGTATTGTATATACTGTATTCCAATCATATTCGGTTTGTAGCAACCCAGACCCACCAACTCTGCTATCGCCATCATAAAAGTTTCCGTCGGGAGACTTGGAATCGTTTTGTTTGTTATTGTATTTGTCGATTTCTTCTTCTATAAATCCTGGCAGACGGCTAATGAATACAGCGAAACCACTGTTGTTGATGTCATCTTGTTGATGATAGGAGCCTTGGGGCACGTAGGCAAGGAGTTCAGGAGTGCGTTTGTCTCCTGAGATAAGAGCAAATCCATTGTTCTCCCCATTGTTGCAGATGTACATGAGAGTGTCAGGCAGGGAGGAAGTAACTGCTGTGCCTCGAGTTAGGTGAGAGGTTGTGGGGACACCGATAACTTGGATACCGGTGGACGAAGTTGTTGTTCGAGTGTCAAATGTTTTATTGAATAGTTGGCGAGCAATTTCCAAAGCCTCAGTAGAGTGTCTTTGAAAGGATTGTGCTGAGGGTGAAGAAGGCCGGGAAAGCTGTTCTTCTGTGTCGATTTTGTTTTCGCAAGCCGTGAGGAGGGCTATGCAAAGGAGAGCGATTGAGAGTTTTTTCATGTAAAAATGATATTATTATCGGAAACGTTCTGTGGCGAAGTTATGTGTAATATTTTAGATCGACAAATATTGGGAGAAATAAGTTTAGATTTTAACACAGGGAGGTGGCAAAGTTGCGCGGAACGGGGTGGCGCGGCGGCGCGAAGGGGCACAAAAAAGCCCGACCGCGGGAGGCGGGTCGGGCTCGGAGGGGGATTGGGCGCGAAGGTCACTTGACTTTGCGCAGGAGTTCGGCGGCGTTGGCATCGCCCTTGGCAGCGGCCTGCGAGAGGTAGCGGCGCGCGAGGGTGCGGTGGCCGAGGAGTTGGTGCGACAGACCGAGGAGCTTGAGCGCATCGGGGGTGTCGGGCGCCAGGCGTGAGAGTTCTTCGGCGGCGGCCAGGGCTTCGTCGCCGGCCGAGAGGTGAACGCACAGCAGGGCCTTGAGGGTGAGGGCTTCGAGGCGGAGTTCGCGCGTGTCGGCGCGGGCCGCCGCCGTGGTGTAGTCGTCGACGGCGCGACGGTAGAGACGGGCGCGCTCGGCCAGGGCGGCACGGCGCAGGAAGAAGGGGGCACGCAGTTCGGCGGCGGGCACGAGACGCTCATAGTCCACGAGGTCGAGCGCAGCGCGCCGTGCATTGCCCATGCGCTCGGCATAGACGGCACGCCAGGCCAGGGGCGCGGCGGCATCGGCCGTGAGGGGTTGGGGCGAACGGGCCACGGCGCTGTCGAGCAGGGCCACCACGGCACTGTCGCTCCCGCCGCTGCGCGCCAGGGCTTGGGCGGCGAAGAAGTAGGAACGGAGCGAGGCCTCGTCACTGCGATTGACGCGCTCGAAGGCGCGCAGGGCTTCGGCGTCGCGGTGGGCACCGTAGAGCAGGATGCCGCGCAGGAGCCAGACGGAGGGGCGGGGCGAGAGACTGTCGGCGCGGTCGAGGGCGCGAAGGGCGACGGGGAGCGACCACGCGGCGGGGAGACGGAGGGAATCGGCGCCGTTGCGAGCGTCGAAGATGAGGGCGGCACGCGTTTCGCAGGCTTGGCTGCGCTCGGCGGAGGATTCACTTTGTTGTTCGGCGCGGGTGAGGAGCGAATCGCTGCGGCGGTAGTCGGCGCGGGCGGCGTAGAAACGGGCGGCGTCGCGGAGCACGTCGGCGCGGCCGGGGTGGGCGCTGAGGAAGTCGGCGAGGGCGGTGGCCACGCAGGCACTGTCGCGGCGGGAGCGCAGAAGCATGTAGAGATAGGTGTAGGCTTCGCCTTCGTCGGCGGGCAGGAGGGTGGGCAGGCGCAGGGCGGCGAGGTCGCTGCTCAGGGCCGAGACGGCGGTGATGCGCAGGGAGTCGACGGCCGAGGCGGAGATGGCGCAGAGACCGGGGGCGGGGGCGTCGGGGCGCGCGGGGGCGTAGTTGAACTGCGCGATGGCGGCCACCGGCGCGGGGGAGCCTTCGGGGGCGAGGAGGGGCAGACCGGCGAAAGCGCGCCCGTTGTCGGCCGTGAGGGTGTAGTAGCGGTGCGAGCGGAGGGCTTCGGCGGTGAGCACCATGGTGGGGATGAGCGTGCCGCGCGGGGCGGGAGCGGGACTCACGAGGGTGAGGGCGACGCTGGCGGGGTAGCCTTGGGCGGTGAGGGGGAGGAACTCGTCGGCACGCCGCGGGAGATCGGTGGTGGCGCGCAGGAGATCGAGTGTTTCGTCGGCACCGGCGATGCGCAGCACGCGGCCTTGGCGACGGCGGCTGTCGGTGATGAGGGCGCGGGTGGCACCGCGGAAGGGGGCGTAGGGGGCCACGAGGGTGCCGGCGGCGTCGATGAAGAAGCCTTCGGCGTGGGCGAGTGTGTCGCCCGCGGGACCGAAGGTGACGATGTGGGCCAGCGCGCGAACGGCGTCGGACGACGAGGCGGCGCGACCGAGGAGGGGACTGAAAACGAGGAGGAGGAGAGGGAGGAGGATGCGGGTCATGGGCGGATATATATAGGATCGCGCGCGCGAGGCGGGCGGGTGGTCGGTGCTCGGTGGGCGATGGGTGGAGCCGGTGGGGAAGGGCGGCCGGCGGTTGGGTGACCTTCGGCGGCCACGCGAGTGGCACGCGCTGAGTGTGGAGCACATTCCGCAACGGCGCGGGGTGCGCGGCGGCGAAGGTGGCTCAGGAGGATTGGGCGGCGCTGAGGAGTTCGCGGGCGTTGGCGCGGGCGGCGTCGGTGACGTCGGTGCCCGAGAGCATGGCCGCGAGTTCGTCGACGCGGGCATCGGGTTCGAGGCGGGTGAGCGAGGAGAGCGTTTGGCCGTCGCGCTGCTGTTTGGCCACCCGCAGGTGGTCGGTGGCGAGCGACGCGATTTGTGGCAGGTGGGTGATGCAGAGCACTTGCACACTGCGGCTCATGCGGCGCATGAGTTGTCCCATGCGGCCGGCCATGGTGCCGCTCACCCCGGTGTCGATCTCGTCGAAAACGACAGTGGGCAGGTTGCGGCGCCCGGCCACGAGGGTTTTGAGGGCGAGCATGAGGCGGGCGATTTCACCGCCCGAGGCGGTTTCGGCCAGGTCGCGGGGGGGCATGCCGGGATTGGCCGAGAAGAGGAAGGCCACGGTGTCGGTGCCGCCGGCGTCGGGGGCGGTGCGGGGGCGGAAATCGAAGCTGATTTGCGTGTCGGGCATGCCGAGTTGGACGAGGTCGGCGCGGAGGGTGTCGGCGATTTCGCGGGCGGCTTCGCGGCGGCTGGCGGTGAGCTCGGCGCCGGCGGCCAGGGTGTCGGCCAGGGTGCGCTCGAGGGCGTGGTGGGCTTCGGCGAGATGCTCCTCGGCGTGGTCGATGGCGTCGAGCCGCGCGCGGAATTCGTCGGCCACACGGTGGAGTTCGGCCACGCTTTCGACGTTGTGTTTGCGCTCCAGGGCGTAGAGTTTGGAGAGCCGACGGTTGACGCGCTCGAGGCCCACGGGGTCGACCTCGACACTGTCGGCCAGGCGCTCGACGTCGCTGAGGATGTCGTCGATTTCGATGCGGGCGCTTTCGAGCCGATCGGCCAGGGTGTCGGCTTCCGGGCGGTGGCGGGCGGCGTCGCGCAGGTCGCTTTCGGCCTGACGCAGGAGGCTCACGACGTCGAACTCGTCGTTGCTCAGGCGCCCGGCGGCGTGGGCCAGCGACTGCTGGATGTCTTCGGCGTGGGTGAGGGCTTGGCTGTCGGCTTCGAGCTGCGCTTGTTCGTCGACGAGGAAGGCCGAACCGTCGATCTGCTCGAGTTGGAAACTGAGGTAGTCGCGGTCTTGTCCGTCGCGCCCGGTTTGGTCTTCGAGTTCGCGCAGGCGGCGGGCGGCGCTGCGGTGGGCGGCGAGCGCGGCGGCGTAGGTGTGGCGCAGGGGGGCGTTGTCGGCCACGAGATCGAGGGTGTCGAGGAGATAATTCTCGTGGGCGAGGAGCAAGTTTTGGTGCTGCGAGTGGATGTCGATGAGGTGCTCGGCGAGTTGGCGGAGCACGGCGAGGGTGGCGGGGGTGTCGTTGACGAAGGCGCGGCTTTTGCCGGCGGCGGAGACCTCGCGGCGGATGATCAGGGTGGAGTCGTCGGCTTCGATCTGGGCGGCTTCGAGCAGGGGCCCGACGGCCAGACCGGCGGTGTCGAAGGTGCCTTCGACGATGCACTTGCTGTCGGTGTGCCGCAGCACTTTGGCGTCGGCACGGTGGCCTTGGAGCAGACCGAGGGCGCCGAGGATGATGCTCTTGCCGGCGCCGGTTTCGCCGGTGATGACGGTGAAACCCGCGCCGAGGTCGAGGTCGAGGCGGTCGATGAGGGCGTAGTTGCTGATGTGGAGGTGGGTGAGCACGGCGATGGGGTTGGGGCGGTGGAACGAGCGGGGACGGGCGGCGCGCACAGCGGGGCGGTGCGCTATTTGCCGTCGCGGATGCGGTTCCAGGCGGGATTTTTCGAAGGGTTGATGCGCGAAAGGAGATCGACGATGAAGTCGCGGTCTTGCGCGGTGGTGTGTCCGGCGAAGAGGCCCACGAGTTCGTCGGCCTTGCACTCGGTGAAGAGTTGCGGCAGCACGCTCAGGCGCTTGGTGTCGTGGGCTTCGGCCAGGAGGTGCAGGGCTTCGACGATGGCCACGCGGGCACGTTCGGGGTTTTCGGCCATGTGGTCGAGCCCGGTGCGGTGGTAGGTGTAGAGCATGCGCCGGAAGGGTTGCATGGCCGGGTCGAGCCAGTCGGTGATGAGGGCGGCGCGGTTGTGCGTGTCGTCGAACGGGCGCCAACCTTTGGCCGAGAGGGTGAGCGAGCGGGCGTTGTTCACCAGGTCGCGGGCGTGGCCCAGCACGTCGCTCCCGCCGAGCGGCGACATCGTGTCGAGATCGACGCCGATGACGAAGTAGGCGTAGTAGGCCAGCAGGGCAGTGAGGTCGTTGTCGACGGTGGCGGGGTGGAACTCGAGCTTGTCGAACTCGGCAAAGCGGAAGTTGGCCGAGGCGTCGCGGGCGATGAACACGGGGCTGGTGTAGGCGGCGTCGAACACGGGGCGCGAGGAGCTGACGGTGAGGGTGGTTTCGAAGGTTTGCGCCGAGGGGTCGTACTTGCGCACGTTGAAATAGAAGGTGCAGCGGATGCGTTCGCGACGGGCAAAGCGCAGATCGGTGAAACGCTGTTCGTTGAGGAAGTCGGTGACGGCGCGGCGCAGGGCTTCGAAGGTGGCTTCGTTGCCGGTGCCCTGCACGTGGCGCGTGTCGACGGTGACGGTGGCGTCGAGTTCGCCGGCACGCAGCGCGCTGCTCCCCACGGCGAGGAGCAGGACCACGACGAGGGGGCGCAAGAGGGCGCCGAGCAGGCGAGAGGGGAGGGAACGGAGGAACGACATGGGCGGGAGGATGAGGGCGACGCGGGGTTCGTGGTCCACGGGTGGGCACTTCGGCGGGACGTCGGAGCGGGCGTCAATGGGCGACGCGGTAGTCGGAATCCACGGGCGGGCGAAGTTGCGCACAGCGTCGGGGAGGATGAGCGAGACGCGCCCGCAGCGTCAGCGAGTGGCGGGGCGGAAGGTGCGGTCGATGTGGTCGATGAGGGCGTCGGCCACGGCGCTTTTGGCCATGAGGGGGAGGGGGTGCGGCGCGGCGTCGGGGGCGATGAGCGTGACGCGGTTGGTGTCGGTGTTGAAGCCTGCGCCGGGGTCGGAAAGACTGTTGAGCACGATGAGGTCGAGGTGCTTGCGCGCGAGTTTGGCGCGGGCGTGTTCGAGTTCGTGGTCGGTTTCGAGGGCGAAACCCACGAGCCACTGTGCGCCCTGCTTGCGGCGGCCCAGATCGGCGGCGATGTCGGGATTGGGGCGGAGGCGGAGGGTGAGCTCGCCGGTGGTTTCGCGCTTGATTTTGTGCTCGGCGGGTTCGGCGGGGGCGTAGTCGGCCACGGCGGCACAGAGGATGGCGCCGCTGCACCGGGGGAATTCGCGCAGGGCGACTTCGTGCATCTCGCGGGCGCTCTCCACATCGATGCGGCGGATGTGGGGCGAGTGGGTGGTGAGGCCGACGGGGCCGGCGATGAGCACCACGTCGTAGCCGGCGCGGGCGGCACTTTCGGCCAGCGCGAAGCCCATTTTGCCGCTCGAGTAGTTGCTGATGTAGCGCACGGGGTCGAGGCGTTCGCGCGTGGGTCCGGCGGTGATGAGCAGGCGCGGGCGTGGGGTGTCGTCGGCGGGTGCGGGGGCGCTCACCTCGGCGGGGCAGGAGCCGGCGGTGGGGGGGACGGCCGGTGCAGTTGCCGTTGCGGGCGCACTCTCGGCGGTGTTTTCGCTGCAAGGTGTGGTCGGGGCGACCGATGCGGCGAAGAAGCGCGCGAGGTGCTCGACGATGACTTCGGGTTCTTGCATGCGCCCTTTGCCCACGAGGGTGGAGGCCAGAAAACCGTCGGCGGCTTCGATGACGTGCACCCCGCGACGGCGCAGCAGCGCGAGGTTGTCTTGCGTGGCGGGGTGGGCATACATGTCGAGGTCCATGGCCGGGGCGACGAAGGTGGGGGCCTTCATCGAGAGGTAGGTGGTGAGGAGCATGTTGTCGGCGATGCCGTGGGCCATCTTGCCGAGTGTGGCGGCCGAGGCGGGGGCCACGACGAAGACGTCGGCCCAGCGCCCGAGATCGACGTGGCTGTGCCAACTGCCGTCGCGCCGGTCGAAAAATTCGCTCACCACCGGGTGCTGCGAAAGGGTGGCGAGGGTGAGGGGCGTGACGAACTCTTTGCCGGCGGGGGTGATGACCACTTGCACTTCGGCGCCTTGGCGCACGAGGAGGCGGATGAGGGTGCAGGCTTTGTAGGCGGCGATGCTGCCGGTGATGCCGAGCACGATGTGGCGGCCGGCGAGGGGCGAGGCGGGGGCGGAGGACATGGACGGGTGGAGCGGAAGGGGAGGCCGCGGGGGCGGGTCTTCCTTATTATATATAGGGGGGACGGGAGTGGGGGCGAGGACCGCGGGCGGGACGGGCCTTCGCGGGGACGAAAAGGGGGGCGTTTTTCGTCGGCAGCGGGGGACTTTGGCCGCAGGCTCGCGGGTTTTCGGTCTGCGGCGCGGTGGGGCACGGCGGTCGGTGGGTCACTGCGCGGGGTGCACGGGGGCTTGCGCCTGCGGGGTGCGAAAAAGCCCCACGTCGGCCCTCGAACTCGAGAGTCCCGGAGGCCGACGTGGGGTGGAAGTGGGGGTGTGTGCGCTGCGCGCGGGGGCTTGCGGCCGCCGGGAGGGGGTGCGCCGAGAGGGCGCACGGTGTGGCGCGCAGGGAGGGGCTTAGTCGTTGAGCATCATGGGCATGAGGAGCATGAGCACGTGCTCGTTGTCCTGCTGTTCGGCGGGCACGATGATGCCGGCGCGCGAGGGGTCGGCGAGCTGCACGACGATCTCTTCGCCCTCGAGGTTGTTGAGCAGTTCCATGAGCAGGGTGCCTTTGAAGCCGATGTTCATGGGTTGGCCTTCATATTGGCAGCCGAGGGCTTCTTCGCCGGAGCGTCCGTAGTCGGCGTCGCGGGTGGAGAGGACGAGGCGTCCGGCTTCGATGTGGAGCTTGACGAGGGGGCTACCGGCGTTGGAGAAGATGAGCACGCGGCGCAGGGCGGCGATCATCGCGGTGCGGTTGAGCGTGACGAGGTTGGGGTTGTCTTTGGGGATGACGCTGTTGTAGTTGGGGAACTTCCCTTCGATGAGTCGGCAGGAGAGGTCGTAGCACTCAGAAGCGATGACGGCGTTGCGACCGTTGAAGCGAATGGTGACGTCGCCCACTTCTTTCTGCAGGATGTTGCGGACGATGTTGGCCGGCTTCTTGTGCAGGATGAAGGAGGCGGGGGTGTCGGTGGTGACATCGAGCAGGCGGGTGCAGGAGAGTTTGCGGCCGTCGGAAGCCACCACGGCGAGGCCGTCGGTGTTGAAGTCGAAGAACACGCCGTTCATCACGGGGCGCAGGGGATCGTCGGCGGCGGCGAAGAGCGCGCGGTTGATGCCCGAGAAGAGGCGCGCGGCGTCGGCGCCCAGGGTCGAGATCTCACCTTCGAGGTCGGGGGTGAGGGGATATTCCTGGGCGTTTTGCCCCACGAGGTTGTAGTGCCCGTTCTGGTAGGTGACGGTGATGTCGAGATTGTCGGGGTCGACGGTGAATTCGAGCGGCTGTTCGGGGATTTCCTTGATGGCGTCCTGGATGGTTTTGGCGTTGACGGTGAAGTCGATCGGGCCGTCGCTCTCGATGAGTTCGAGGGTGGTGTGGAGGGTGAGCTCGCTGTCGGAGGCGGTGAGCTCGAGGTGGTTGTCGTGGACTTGGAAGAGGAAATTGTCCAGGATGGGCATGCTGTTTTTCGAAGCGATGACGCGACCGAGGGTCTGGAGGCGCTGCGAGAGAATGCTGCTGGAGATGGCGAACTTCATATGGTGGGCTAAACTTATATACTATCTATCTAAGGGAGGGTGTGCGTTTTTGCGCGCGGGGCGCGTCCGGCGGCGCAGCGGTGGCGCGCGTCCGGCTGAAAGGGCACACCCGGCGCTGATTTCGGCGCAAAAGCGACGCGAAAAAAATGAGCGGAAACGGGTGGCTCTGCGACAAAGTTAGGATTTTATTTTGGAATCGGCCGAAAAGTAGCCCGTTTTTTCACGCCGGGTGCGCAAGTTGTGGGGTTTTGGCGGGGGGCAGCGGAGCGAGCGTGGGCGAGAATCGGGGTGGATTTTGGGAGATTTTAGCCGCGGATTTTGGTCTATTTTGGTCATCGTTTCGGCGTTTTTGTTGCGCTTTGGGGGAGGGCGGTCGGCAGTGGGCTTGTGCCCGCGTCGTGTCGGGCGTGGGGCGAAGAAAAAAGGTGCATCCGACAGCACGCGCGCTGTGGGATGCACCGAAAAAGGGGATCATGGGGCGGAAATCCGTCGAAAACTTGCCCTCAGTTCGTCGGCGAGTGGGTGCCGCTCTCCGCGTGGGCGGAGGGGGAGGCGGTTTTCGTTGCGCGGCCGTGACCAACCGCTGTCGGACGGCGCGGAAGTGGAGTTTCGTGGTAGTTTTTGGATCAGAAAAGGGGAAAGGTTAACGGGTTGGGATGACTATTTGTGGGTGTATTCTTCGTATTCGTTGATGTATTCCATCACGAGGTCGATGGCTTCGGGGCGCATGTCTTTGATGCGGGGCTTGTTGACGCAGTCATATACGATGGGATAGACCTCTGCCCAGTCGTTGTCCAGCGCGATCTGTGCCTTGACCAGTCCGATGGCGAGCATGAACGATTGTTTGTCGGTGCGCGGTGTGGTCATGGCCATGCGCACCATTTTGCTCATCGCGGCGGTGTTGAAGTAATTGCTCATCGCACTGAGGTAGACGAGCACGGCCTTCTGTTCGGGCGAGGCGTGTTTGAAAACGTCTTGCTGCGTGACGCGCTTGCCGGGGGCGATGCCGTATGTGCGTTTGGGGAAGTGTTGGATGCAATAGTTGAGGTAGTCCTTGTAGGCGGTGAGGCCTTCGATCTCCCAGCCCACGGCGTTGATCAGGGCGAGCTTGACATCGAGGGGGTTCGCCTCATCGAAGAGGTAGGCCTTGGCCTCTTCGGAGAGGACGTTGGGCTGATCGGCGGCGGCTTTGACGATGGGCACGTCGAGATAGGCCTTGTAGAACTCGGTGGAGGTGAGGGCGGAGTCGGCAAAACTCAGTTGCACGGCCGAGATGAGGAGGGCGAAGAGGAGAAAGAGCTTCTTCATGGTTTCGAGTGTTGCGGGTTAGGGATAAGGTTTAGTGCTTGGTGACGGTGCCCTTGCGTGCGTTGACGCTGAAGGTGCCGAGGGAGGTTTGGATCTTGTAGACGCGGTTTTTGGCGGAGAGGAGTTTGGCGTTCATGCCCATGCAGGAGTAGGAGCCGTCGTCGTTTTTGTTGACGGTGATGCGGCCGAAGGGGGTGTTGAACACGATGTGTTGCTTGTTGGCCTCGACTACGCCGTAGGTGGTGCCGGCGGGTGCGTCTTTGACGGCTTGTGCCACTTCTTTGACCACGGCTTTTGCCTGCGTGTTGTTGACCTTTGCGAAACTTGCGGTGGAGGTTGCTGCAACCATCATCAGCGCGAAAATTGCTTTTTTCATTGTCTTCTATTTTTTGATTTGTATTTCGTTGCTGTCTTGATGACAATGCAAAAGTAAGCAGCGGGAACGGCGGGGCAAAACTTTTGGAGGGGCGTTGTATGAAATGGCGGATTTGCTGTATGAATTGACGCTCGCTGCTTTCTCCGGCCGCGCAAATGGGTGATTTTGTGGTGTTTCGAGGAGGCGAATGTGGGCGGTTTCGGGCGATGATTTCGGCGATCGTGTTCGGGGGTGATTGCTTTCGGGCACGCGGTGGGCAGGGAGTGGGTGCGCGGTGCGCGGAGGGAAAAAGAAAAAGGTTCATCCGACGCGGAAGGTGCAATCGGATGAACCAAAAATAGAAAACATGGACGGATGTCTGACGAAATCCGAGCATGGGGTTGGGGCGTCAAGCGCCCTTGTGCTTCGGTTGTGTCGCGGGACTGCGGCTCGTCGGGGCATTGTCGTGTGGACAATGGCCGAAGAACGGCGGCGGGCTACGGCACGGTGGTGGGTTTTCGGTAGGAAAAGGGGAAGGTTAACAGGTTGGGACTACTGTTTGTTGGCGTATGACTTGTATCGGTTGGCGTAGGCCATCACGATTTCGATGGCTTTGGGGCGCATGTCTTTGATTTCGGGGCTGTTGACGTAGTAGTTTATGGCCGGATAGATGTTACCCAAGTCGTTCATCGCCGAAGCGGTATGGGCGACGACCAAGCCCATGGGGAGCATGAACGATTGTTTGTTCGTGAGCGGGGTTTGCATGGCATTTTCCATTAGACCGTAGACGGACTCTGTGTCGCTGTAGTAGTTCATGGCATAGAGATAGACCAGCGCGGCCATTTGTTCGCACGATGCGTTTTTGTAGATGTCCTGGATCGTGACGCGCTTGTTGGGGGCGATGCCGTACTTCTTTTTGGGGAAGTGTTGGATGCAATACTCGATGTATTCGCCGTAGGTGGCGAGGCCATCGGGGTTTGCACCCACGGCGTTGATCAGGGCGAGCTTGACATCGAGGGGGTTCGCCTCATTGAAGAGGTAGGCCTTGGCCGCTTCGGAGAGGTGGTGGGGGCGGTCGGCGGCGGCTTTGACGATGGGCACGTCGAGATAGGCCTTGTAGAACTCGGTGGAGGTGAGGGCGGAGTCGGCAAAACTCAGTTGCACGGCCGAGATGAGGAGGGCGAAGAGGAGAAAGAGCTTCTTCATGGTTTCGAGTGTTGCGGGTTAGGGATAAGGTTTAGTGCTTGGTGACGGTGCCCTTGCGTGCGTTGACGCTGAAGGTGCCGAGGGAGGTTTGGATCTTGTAGACGCGGTTTTTGGCGGAGAGGAGTTTGGCGTTCATGCCCATGCAGGAGTAGGAGCCGTCGTCGTTTTTGTTGACGGTGATGCGGCCGAAGGGGGTGTTGAACACGATGTGTTGCTTGTTGGCCTCGACTACGCCGTAGGTGGTGCCGGCGGGTGCGTCTTTGACGGCTTGTGCCACTTCTTTGACCACGGCTTTTGCCTGCGTGTTGTTGACCTTTGCGAAACTTGCGGTGGAGGTTGCTGCAACCATCATCAGCGCGAAAATTGCTTTTTTCATTGTCTTCTATTTTTTGATTTGTATTTCGTTGCTGTCTTGATGACAATGCAAAAGTAAGCAGGCGCCGGTGAGGGGCAAAACTTTTGGAGGGGCGTTGTATGAAATGGCGGGTTTGCTGTATGAATTGACGCTCGCTGCTTTCGGAGTCCGCGCAAATGGGTGATTTTGTGGGGTTTCGAGGAGGGAGAAGGGGAGCGCTTTCGGGGTGCGGCGGTGGTGTTTGGGTTGTTTGAGGGCAGTGCGTGAGGGTTTTGGGCGAGATGGGTGAGCACTTCTGGGGCCGAGGGATAAAAAAAGGGTTCATCCGACGCGCGAGGGGCTGTCGGATGAACCTTTGTGGTGTTTCGCGGTGCGGCGTTGGGGCTTATCGGTGCGCCTGTGGCCGCTTTCGGGTGGCGTTGGGGCTTATCGTTTGCGGAGCACGAGCCAGGGGGCGACGCCGTGGTGCTTGTCGGTGCGCCTGTGGCCGCTTTCGGGCGGCGTTGGGGCTTATCGTTTGCGGAGCACGAGCCAGGGCGCGACGCCGTGGTGCTTGTCAGTACGATAGCGGGCGGCTTCTTCGGTGAAATAGGGCGTGCCGTCGGGGGCGCGGTAGAAGCCGCTTTGGTTACCGCCGGTGAGATAGATGGCATCGACGTAGCCGTATTCGCGCAAGGCGTCGGCAAAGCTCCAAAGGGTTTCGGGGTGGCGCGTGGCGACGACGCAAAGGCGGTCGTCGGCGGTGCGAACGAGGGCTTTGCGCTCCACTTTGCCGTGGAGGGTGAAGCGCGGGGGGAGTTGGCCGTCGGAAACGAGGACAAACTGGCGGAAGTAGGAGCCGTCGGCGTCGACCATGGCGCTCCGCAGGTCGTCGAAGCGCGAGATGCCGATGACGGCGAACCCGTTTTTGAGGGCGCAGTAGCCGAGACGCGAAACGTCGCTCTGCTTCTCCTCACCGTCTACGACCAACGAACCGATGTATTCGCCGGTGGCGGTGTAGTCGGCGGTGCGGGTGTAGAGGAGCACGTTGTGGTCGGCGGTGTCGGGCTCGGCGAGGGTGAGTTCGGCCTTGACGTTGTGCCACTCGTAGATGTCGAGCGCCACGCCGAGCACGGAGTCGCGCTTGAGTAGCACTTCCGAGGGGCCGTTTTCCATCCGCATGTGGTCGAGTTTGCGGAGGTTGTCCGTGGGCGAGACGGAGATGCTCACGCCGAGGTTATAATAATAGTTGTATAGGCGCGTGGCGGCGTAGAGACCGGCGAGGAGCACGGCGGCGCTCACGAACCACAGGAGGCGGAGGCTCCACGTTTGGAGGGCGCTGCGCTTTTTCACCGCGGGGGGGAGCTGCCGTTCGTCCTCCACATTGTAGTGCTCGATGGTGATGATGGGGGCTTCGCCCACGGCTTCTGCGGTGGGGTCGTCGGTTTCGTGCTCGATGGTGATGATGGGGGCTTCGCCCACGGCTTCTGCGGTGGGGTCGTCGGTTTCGTGCTCGATCGTGAAGAGGGGCTGCTCTTGGAGGGGGTTGTCTTCGGTGTGTTCCATGGTCATTTGTGTTCGAGTTCCAAAACGCTCTTCAATTCTTTGAGGGCTTCCTTCGAAGCTTTGAGTCTGAAACTGCGGTGGGCGCGATAGTCCATGAGTTTCAGTTCTTGATTGGTGACGTTGATGGCGTAGACGAAATTTTTGTTCACGATCAGGCTTTTCCCCACGCGAATGAAGAAGTTTTGTTGCAGCATGCCGAGGACTTCGGCGAAGTAGTGCAACTGAAACGTCATGGTCACGGATTCGCCGTTGAAGAGATGCACGTCGCAGTAGTTGCCGGAGGCCTCGATGTAGGCAATATCGTCGGTGGGCACGCGAAAGAGTCCGACGGAGGTGGAGATTTTGAGTCTTTCCATAGTGTCATTGGGCTTGGGGGCGGGCTTCTCATGTACCCGTTTTGGCGTTTTCGGGTACATGATAGGTTTCTCATGTACCCGATTTGGCGATTTTGGGTACATGATAGGTTTCTCATGTACCCGTTTTGGTGATTTTGGGTACATGATAGGTTTCTCATGTACCCGTTTTGGCGTTTTCGGGTACATGATAGGTTTCTCATGTACCCGATTTGGCATTTTCGGGTACATGATAAGGGCTTTTCAGCGGTCAGCGGTCAGTGACGACCGGAAAATCGGAGGAGTGGTTGACGAAAAGGTCTACGAGCGGTATGTTGATGTAGTAGTTTTCGCGCCAGATCTTGACTTTTCGCAGTAGACCTTCCTCGACAATGCGATCTAAGTACTTGGTCGCGGTTTTGCGCTGGATGGAAAGATCGCGAGCCAGGAAGTCGATTTTGGTATAGGGGTGGAAAAACAGATTGTTCAGTAGTTCGTGTCGATATTGCTTCCCGAAGATGGGTTTGAGTCGTGTCTTGAATTCCTGCATCAATCGGGCTATTCCCTCGACGAGGTGGATGGTTTCGTGTGCAGTTTCTTCGATGCCGGTGAGCATGAAGAGCACCCATGCCTCCCATTCGCGGTGGTTGTCGGGCGCGTTGTCCCTGATGGATTGGATGAGTCGGTAGTAGTCGGTTTTGTTGCGCGTGATGAAGCGGCTCAAGTAGAGGATGGGGAGGTCGAGCAACCCATTGATGACGAGATAGAGTATGTTGATAATGCGACCTGTGCGCCCATTGCCGTCAAAAAAAGGGTGTATGCTTTCGAATTGATGGTGGATGATGGCCATTTTGATCAGCGGATCGCAGTCAGAAAGGCTCTCGTCGTTGATGAAGGCCTCGAGGTTGGCCATTAGGCGTTCGATGTCGGCGGCATCTTGTGGGGGAGTATAGATCACGGCGCCGCGTTGGTCTTTGAGTTGAGTCCCCGGCACTGAGCGGAAACCGGCTTTGTTGTCCACCAATACTTGCTGCACGGCTTTGATCTTGTTGGTGCTGAGTATTTTATCCTCCTTGATCAGGTTGAAACCATATTGAATGGCTTCGCGATAGTTCAGCACTTCCTTGGTGGCGATGGACACGAAATGGTGCGGCAATTGGAGATCGGCATGGTAGAGGTCGTCTTGTGTGGTGACAATGTTTTCTACCTCCGAACTCTCTTTGGCCTCTTGCAGAGTGAGGGTGCTGATGAGTATTTGCTCGTTGGGAATTGTGGAAGCCAATCCTTTGAGTTCGGCCAGTGCGCGACTTGTTTTTGTGGCTTGTCGCAAGGTGGCTCGCGTTTCGAGGTCGTGAGCGAGGGGAAGTGTTGGGATTTGATAGCCGGAATTCATAAGTTATTGGAGCTTAGCGTGAATGATTTCCCCCTCCTCGCTCACTCCGCGACGAATTTGCGGCCGGCGCGGAGGTAGATGTGGCCGGGACGGGGGCGCACGACGCGGCGACCGGCGAGATCGTAGAGGACGGCGTCGGTGGGGAGGGGCGTGGCGACGCGACGCAGGGCGGAGGGAGCGGGATAGGTGAAGCGCACAACGTAGGTGGTGGGGGCTTCTGCGGCAGCGGTGGGGGTGAGCGTCAGGCGCGCCACGGCATGGCCGTAGCGGTTGGCTTCAAAATGGCCTTCCAGCTCGAGGGGCAGGCGGGGTTTCTCGGCGGTGAGGCGCGCGTTGCGCGTTTCGCGGTCGCCGCGGGCGGAGAGGAAGTTGCACTCGTGGGTGAGTCCGCACCACTGGAGGGAAAAGTCCGAAACATTCTCCACCAGCGCCGAGAAGTCGAGGGGGGCGTTGAGGGACTCGTCCGTGCCGACGGTGTAGGAGGCGAGATCGGGATATTTGAAGTCCACGACCGTGAAGGGGTCGGGGTTGGCGGGATCGTCGGAGGGGTATTCCGTGCGCTGCTCCACGACAGTGATGCGCACCGTGTCGGCCGGCGAAAGGAGTTGGTCGCCGTGGCGCAACACCAAGCGCGCGTTGAGGGGCAGGGTGCCGAGCAAGAGGGCGAAAAGGAGGGCGAGGAGGAGGCCGACGCGGCGGGTGGTGCGAAGACGGGTGGGGGCTTGGACGCTGCTGTTGGGGGCGAAACCGGCGCTCATGCGCGGCGTGTGGACGGACGAGTGGGCGAAAATGTGGAAATGGCGGAGAATCATGGGTGGGGTTGGGCGAAATTATTTTACAAACGGTGGGCGTGCGTGCCGACGGGGAAGGTTGGTGCCGACAAGCCCGCGGTGAGGTTTTGGATGCTCGGGTTGGGCGTGGGAAGTGGGGGGGGGCGTACCGACGGAGGGCGGGGATCAGCGCACTTCGACGCGGGTGGCGGCGACGGCGCCCACGGGGCCGTGGACACCGCGGGTGAGGAAGGCCACGAGCGTGAGGCGGCGGAGATTGAAGCGCGTGGTGGTGGCGAAACGTGCCGACAAACCGAGACCGACGGGGAGCTTTATTTCACCGTGCACGCGGTAGGGATCGGCACCGGCCACGGCTCCGGGACTTCCGGGCGAGGTGGGTTGCGCTGACGCGCTGCTGCCGACGGAGGCAGGGAGGGGAGTTGCTGCCGACGGGGCGAAATGGGACGCTGCCGCGGATCGGGCGTCGGCCGAACGGGGGGCAGTTCCAGCCGAACGGGTGAGCGCATTGGTCTGCGGGGCGGCGGCGGGACGCGTCATGGCCGGAGCCGAGCTGCCCGGGCGGGGTGCCGCCAGACGGTGGGCGGAGGGGCCGGTGAGATCGAGGCGCAGCACGTGGCGGTGGAGGTAGTCGGCGCGTTCCGTGCCGTCGGCCAACGTTTGCGGGGCCGTGATGCTGTCTTCGACCAACCAAAGGTGAAGATACGTTTCGGCATCGGCCTGCCCTGCGGCGTCGGTGAGGTGGCGGGGGCGGAGGGTGTAGGAGAGGGTGCGCGTGGCGAGCGCCACGTGGGCATCGGCCACGAGCGACTGCTGGGCCGCTGCGTCGGCGTCGGCCGCGAGGGCGAGATGCTCGGCCAGGGCGGCGTTCCAGGCGGAGGGGCGCAGCAGTGTGCCCCCGACAGGCCGATCGACCGTGCCTTGGGGCCAGGAGTTGATGCGGGCTTCGTCGGTGAGGCGGCGGGCATCGGGGCCGGCGAGGCCGCGGGGCGAGGCATCGGTGGAGAGGGCGAGCGCACCGCCGTGGACGGAAACGGCGATGATGCGGGCGCCGGCGGGGCCGGCGGTGAGGCTGTGCAGGAGGTCGGCGGCGGCGGGGCAGTTGCTGCACCGTTGGCCGGTGAAGTCGACGAGCAACACGTTGCGCCGCGGCACGATGGGGGCGGGGTCTTCGCGCCAGCGGTCGGGGCGCTCCACGGCGTCGCAACCGACGAGGAGCAGGAGGGCGAGGAGTGGGAGGAGGAGTCGGGACATGGGGGGAAGCGGTGAGAAAGGGTGGGACGGTGCAATGCTTTTTGCCGAAGTATTCGTTTGAAAACCACGGCCTTGTAATTCTTTTCGCCGAGCCGTCAGCGGATTATCGCGGGCGTACGGCACCGGTGGCCGAAGTATTCGCTTGAAAACCACGGCCGTGCAGTGCTTTTCGCCGAGCCGTGAGCGGATCATCGAGGGCGTGCGGCACCGGCGGGCGAAGTCTTCAACTGAAAACCACGGCCGTGTAATGCTTTTTGCCGAGCCGTGAGTGGATCATCGCGAGCGTCGGCGATGCTGCGGCCGAAGTATTCAACTGAAAACCACGGCCTTGCAATGCTTTTCGCCGAGCCGTGAGCGGATCATCGCGGTCGTACGGCACCGGCGGGCGAGGCATTCGCTTGAAAACCAAGGCAGTGCGGCGATAGCTACGGGGCGTTGGCCGGAAATGGAGGCCGTCGGCGGTGCGTCGGCCGTCAGCGGGCGGGGTTCACGAGTTTGCGGGTGACCACGGCGCCCGGCGTGACGA
>ERZ1674082.97-NODE-97-length-19399-cov-14.012924_pt1 | contig 19399 bp, 16 predicted proteins | sample MGYA00581118_ERZ1674082 | MGnify/ENA primary metagenome ERZ1674082 (study PRJEB41354, sample SAMEA4873329) | human saliva metagenome | biome: human-associated habitat [ENVO:00009003]; feature: mouth environment [ENVO:08000002]; material: saliva material... | reverse complement strand
TATTACTTCTGATGAAAAGTAATATAACATTCGGTCAGAAGTAATATAACATTCAGTCCGAAGTAATATAACTTCTGCTGAGAAGTAGAGATACTTCTTGTCGCTTGTACTTGAAGGCTACGCTTCCTCTGGAGCACGAAGCACCTCGAGCTCAGGGTGACGCTCCATATAAGCCACTATATAGGAGCAGACGGGACGAACAAGAAGGCCTTCGATTTGGCAGTGCTCGAAGAAGCTTGCGGCTAATTTTGCGGCAATGCCTTTGCCTTGATGCTCGGGCGAAACACGCGTGTGTTCGGCCACAGCAATGGAAGTCTTGGGAAGCACACGAAAGGAAATGTGGCCAAGCTCTTCGCTGCCTTCGTGGAGTGTGAGGCGGCTCTCTTCGCCGCTTGTAGTAAGCTGGATCATCGGGTAGCTGTGAGGGTGGTGGAATGAAAAGAGCAAGGCCACCCCACCAAGTCGATGGAGTGGCCTCACGCCACTAATGAAACACGTGTCGTGCTGCTTACTTCTTGCCCTTCTTAGCAGGAGCTACGTTGAGGTCGAGAGCTGCACCAGCCTTGAACTTCACAGCCTTGCGAGCAGGGATCTGGATCTTCTTCTTCGTCTGAGGATTGATACCCTGACGAGCAGGCTTTTCATTTACAGAGAAGGTACCGAAGCCGAGGAGCGTGATCTTCTCACCCTTCTTGAGTTCTTCTGCTACAATGGAAGCGAAAGCTTCGACGGCCTTGCGAGCATCTACCTTCGTGAGGTCAGCTACTTCAGCTACGCGTGCGATAAATTCTGTCTTGTTCATAAGTTCTGTTGTATGGGTTGTACAAAGTTAATTCGTATCCGAAGGGAGCTCCTGGAGTATTATCCTTGTGGGAATGTGTGCCGTAGCTCCCGTTTGATTCTGTTCCAAATGTACAGATTTTTTTGCTTATACAAAGGCTCTACGGCCTTTCCTGCAAAAAAATTGATACCCTCACTCTGATTAATCCACCGTAATCTCTGGCATACCACCTACAAGCTTCGTGAAGAAGGTGATCTTGCCAGCATTCATCAGCTCGTCGTGATTGATGCGGTAGGTGTTCTTATAGAGCTTGTTACCTATCTGGAACTCGTCGAAATAGATGCGCTGACGCTTGATGTGTTCGTCTACAGGATGCGTCTCGATGACCAGCGTAGGATTCTTGTAGTACTTCGTGTCAAGGTGTATGGTGACCTTGTCAAAAGTAGGCGTAGTAAGCCCGTAGCTCATCGATCCAGGGCAGTCGGGATAGAAGCCAAGCATCGAGAAGATAGCCCATGCGCTCATCGCACCCGTATCATCATTGCCTGGGATACCGCTGGGTTCGTTGCGATAATACAGCCCGAGGAGCTTGCTCGTGATACGCTGTGTGCGCCATGCCTCCTTGGGGAAGTAGGTGAAGAGGTAGGGATAAGCGATGTCGGGCTCATTAGCTGGGTCGTAGTTCTCCTTGTCGAAGACGCTCTGGAGCTTGTCGACGAACTTGCGTTCACCTCCCATGAGCTTCGCGAGACCACGGATATCGTGGGGGACGTAGAAGCTATAGTTCCAAGAGTTCCCTTCGTGGAAGCCTGGGTTAGGCTCGAAGTCACGACCGAGGGTGGGGTGGAAGGGGGTGAGGAACTTCCCATCGGGGAGGATGGGACGAAGTAGCCCCGTCTCCTTGTCATAGTAGTGCTTGTAGCCAGAAGCTCGGCGAGCGAAGAGCTGTGCATCCTTCTTCTTGCCCATAGCAGAGGCGAGCTGGCTGAGATTCCAGTCTGCGATGTAGTACTCCAGCGCGTGAGAGACGGAGTTGTCGAACTTCTCTCTCAAGGGGACGTAGCCTCGTGAAGCGTAGTCATCGAAGTCAGGACGGAGCTTATTGTCCTTACCAGGCGTCGTAGCGCCCTTGAGCATGGCTTCGTAAGCGAGCTTCGTGTCGAAGTCACGGATACCACGCTGCCACGTGTCATTGATGACGATGATCGAGGGATCTCCTTCCATGGTGAAGGTCTCCTGCCCGTAGAGCTCCCACTTGGGGAGCCAGCCACCTTCCTTATACATATCCAGCATCGTCTCTACCATAGCCAGCTGCTTGCGTGGATAGAGGATCGAGAGGAGTGGGTGGACATTGCGATAGGTATCCCACAGCGAATAGACGGTATATCTGTCGTGCTTCGTCGTAGCGGTCTGGAGTGATCCCATCATAGGATACTGACCGTTGACGTCCTGCAGGATGTTGGGGTGGATCAAGAGATGATAGAGTGCCGTGTAGAAGATCTTACGCTGGTCAGTCGTACCACCTTCGACCTCGACGACACGCAGGGCCTTCTCCCAGCTATCCTCTGCAGCGCGACGAACGGCTGCGAAGTCCAGCTTAGGCTGCTCCGTAGTGAGGTTCAGCAGGGCATTCTCTTCGCTGACGAAGGATACGCCCGTCTGGACATAAATCGTCTCACCAGGCTTAGTGTCGTAGGAGAACCATACCCCGATATCATTACCACTGATTTCCTTGCGGTAGGTAGGATAGATCTTGTACTTGCCTTGATCCTTGTCCCATTCAGCTTCTACGCCTTCCATAGGAGGCTGCTTCTTCCAGTAGCCCGAGGCTGGTGCACGACGGCTGATGCGGATAGCGAAGTACTGATTAAAGACTGCCTGAGGTGCGTAGCAGAAGGTACCCATAAGCTTGCTCCCTACGATGGTCGAGTCATTGAGGAAGCGCACGGTCGCACCACTCTCATTCGTCAGACCCAGACCGAGGTTTACGAGGATATTGCTCTTACCACCGCGCTCAAAGGTGAAGGCAGAGACGGCTGTACGCTGAGTAGCCGTCACCTCAGCCTTGATCTTGTGCTTATCGAGCTGTACGCTGTAGTAGCCAGGGTGTGCCTTTTCTTCGCTCATGGCTGAGCCGTAGTGCGTATAGTCTACATCGAGATCACCAGCAGAAGCCGATACGATGATACTCCCCAGCTCAGGGCAGCCGACACCACTTAGATTGACATGGCTGAAGCCCGAGAAGAACTTGTTGTCAGCGGTGTAGGGTGTACTCCACCAGCGCTTATCCTTATCGAACTTATTCAGCTCAGGGGAGCCCGATACATTGAATGGCGTGATACTCATCAAGCCATTGGGTACGACGGCTCCAGGGTTAGTCGTACCGAAGTTAGAGGTCCCGATGAAGGGATTGACTTCATCGATGAGTCGCTTGGTGCTCTGCGCCCATGCATTGCTCGAGAGCACGAGGAGCGATAGAGCAGCGACCAGTGGTAGCTTTGTTAGCTTCATATCGTACGTATAATAAGTAGAGAGGTAGGGGAGAAAGAGTTCATCCCTTGGATAAGGATCATGGACGCTGTCGTAGTGAAGCGAGGATGATGATTATCCAAGGGATGATCTCATATAGGCCTCTTCTTTATGAGGCAGAGTATGGGGCAGGATTAGCGGAGCTTACCACCACCCATGAATGGCATCTTCGGCATCTTGGGCATCTTACCGCCCTTGAAGCCCTGCAGAGTCTTCATCATCTTGCGGGTCTGGGTGAACTGCGTGAGGAGCTTATTGACATCTTGTACGCTCGTCCCACTCCCGAGAGCGATGCGCTTACGGCGATGACCATCGAGGATATGAGGCTTAGCTCGCTCCTCGGGCGTCATCGAGTAGATGATAGCTTCGATGCTCTTGAAGGCATCGTCCTTGATATCGATATCCTTTAGTGCCTTCCCGACACCAGGGATCATCGCAGCGAGATCCTTGATGTTACCCATCTTCTTAATCTGCTGGATCTGGGCGAGGAAGTCATTGAAGTCAAACTGATCCTTAGCGATACGCTCCTCGAGGCGCTTAGCTTCGCGCTCATCGTAGAGCTGCTGGGCACGCTCGACAAGTGAGACGATATCACCCATGCCGAGGATACGGTCGGCCATACGATCGGGATGGAAGACATCCAGTGCATCCATCTTCTCGCCCATACCGACGAACTTGATTGGTTTGTCGACGACGGTACGGATGGAGAGGGCAGCACCACCGCGGGTGTCCCCGTCAAGCTTGGTGAGGACGACGCCGTCGAAGTCAAGACGCTCGTTGAAGGTCTTGGCCGTATTCACAGCATCCTGACCCGTCATCGAGTCAACGACGAAGAGTGTCTCTGAGGGGCGGATAGCACGCTTGATCTCTTCGATCTCGCACATCATCTCTTCGTCGACAGCCAGACGACCAGCGGTATCGATGATCACGACATCGCATCCCTGTCCCATAGCTTCTGCCACACCACGGCGAGCGATGCTCACGGGATCCTTGCTGTCGAGGTCAAAGAATACAGGGACATCGAGCTGACCAGCCAGCACACGAAGCTGCTCGATAGCAGCGGGACGATAGACGTCACCAGCTACGAGCATAGGTTTCTTGCCTTGCTTGGTCTTGAGGAGGTTAGCCAGCTTCCCGGAGAAGGTCGTCTTCCCTGAACCCTGAAGACCCGACATGAGGATGATGGCGGGCATACCCGTGAGGTTCAGCTCAGCAGCCTTACCTCCCATGAGGTTAGCCAGCTCATCGTGGACGATCTTCACCATCAGTTCGCCTGGGCGGACTGCGGTGAGGACATCCTGACCTAAGGCCTTTTCCTTGACGTCTTCGGTGAATTTCTTAGCTACGTTATAGTTGACGTCCGCTTCGAGGAGTGCTCGGCGCACATCCTTGAGCGTCTCAGCTACATTGAGTTCGGTGATCTTACCTTCGCCCTTGAGGATCTTAAACGACCGCTCGAGGCGCTCACTCAGGTTTTCGAACATATCTATACGAGTCTATTAGTTGCGGTATCGGGGAAGATAACTGCGGGCTTGAAGCCCTGTGCTTCTTCGTAGGTCATCCAAGCATAGGCCATGATGATCACAGTATCGCCAGGTTGCACCAGACGGGCTGCAGCTCCGTTGAGGCAGATGACACCTGATCCTCGCGCTCCAGCGATGACGTAGGTCTCGAGGCGAGCCCCATTGTTATTATTGACGATCTGTACCTTCTCTCCTGGGAGGATATTAGCGGCCTCGATGAGGTCGGTATCGATAGTGATACTCCCGATGTAGGAGAGGTTAGCTTCGGTGACTGTGACGCGGTGAATCTTGGACTTCAGTAATTCAACAAGCATATCTCTTATATTTCTTTGATCCAGGCACGACGGGTCTTGTGGTGCTTACGCTCGAAGTAGTTCCACTGCATCTGTACAGCAGCGTTGGTCTCAAGCTCTGGATTGCTCTCGGCATAGCGTACGCCGTTCTTCTGGAAGACAGGGATGAGGTCGTCGAAGAGAAGTGCATTGACGCCCTTGTTCTGATACTCTGGGATGACCCCGACGAGGTAGAGGTCGACGATGGGATTCTTCATCTTCAGCGCCTTCAGGAGGTGGATCCATCCGAAGGGGAAGAGGCTTCCCTTAGCTTTCTGTAGCGCACGGCTGAGGTTGGGCAGCGTGATGCCGAAGCCAATGACCTTATCATCTTCCTCGCGGATGATGACAGTTACAAAGTCGTAGCGCAGCATGGGGATGTACATACGCACGTAGTAGTCGATCTGCTCACGTGACAGCTCAGATACCCCGTAGAGGACTGAGTAGGCTTGGTTCAGCGTGTCGAAGATACGGTGTGCATAGGGGAGGATCTCCTGCTGATTCTTGAACTTCAGTGTCTTGAGTCCATACTTCTTGCGGACGATCTCGGCGATACGCTTGTGCTTCTCGGGGATCTCCTCGGGGATCATGATCTTATACTCCTGCCAGTCCTGATCCTTGACAAAGCCCATACGCTGCATGTGCTTGGGGTAGTAGGCATAGTTGTAGATAGTAGCCATCGTACCGAGCTGGTCGAAGCCCTCGATAAGCATCCCTTCGTGGTCAAGGTCAGAGAAGCCCATAGGCCCCTGGAGCATATCCTTGCCGCGGGCCTTACCCCAGTCGGCAACAGCCTTGAAGAGCGCATCGACGACTTCATTGTCATTGATGAAGTCGACGAAGCCGAAGCGTACGTTGTTTTGGTTCCACGTCTCGTTGGCGCGGTGATTGATGATCCCTGCGATACGCCCGACGATACGCCCATCGCGGTAGGCGAGGAAGTATGCGGCTTCGCAGAACTTAAAGGCGGGGTTGCGTGCTGGGTCCAGCGTGAGGAGTTCGTCCTCGATGAGCCCAGGTACGTGATACGGATTGCCCTTGTAGAGCTTGAGGTTGAACTTGACGAACTTCCGCAAGTCTGCCTTTTCCGTAATCTGTCTTATTTCGACTGCCATATATTATCGTTGTCTCTTGTGCCTCTGTGAGGCTTACACAATGTGCACAAAGATACGGTAAAAAGCTAAGATGCCGAGGTATGAGCTTCGTGGAGATAAGGCTTCTTATAGCTTATCTCATGATGCTGTCCTTGTAGTATGTCGTCCCATTATCATAGTACTCCGTGGAAGGTCACTTCGTAAATGACTACTGCTCTCTGCTCGAACCACTATGGCATTGTACTCAAGCGACTACTTGTTTGGGATGTGAATGACTATTGGTTCGTACTTGGAGCAACTACTGTTTTGAGTGCAAACTACTATTGCTGTAGTCTTACACCTTGATCATTTCACTCCACTTACTCGAGGCTGTTCGGTGTAAAGCGGTATCGACTGCCAGCTGTGAGCACCTTGGAGCGGTTGTCCTGTCTTGCTCTAAAAGTAGAAAGCCAAAGGAGGACGGAAAATGAACCAGTACTGGTCGACGATTTGACCAGTACTGGTCAGCTCGCGAATCAGTATAGGTCCATTTAGTGATCAGTACTGGTCGGAGTGGCGACCAGTACTGGTTCATATTACTCTCCCATATAGCATTGGAGTATAGCCTTATGCAGAGACGTATCTAAAAGCAGCGAGGTGCCGCCCCAGCTAAGGGAGCGGCACCTCGCGATGCATTAGAATGCAGGTATAGATTATTGCTTCACGTTGGGTAGCTCGAGACCATAGTGCTTCTTGCTGTCAACAGCCTTGAGGAAGAGGCTCATCAGCAGGGCGATGACACCGAAGCTGGCGAAGACAAGCATAGCAAGCGTATAGTCCTTGGGTTGACCTTCGGGCACACCTTTATTGACTGAGTCAAGGATGCTACCGATGATGATAGGCACAGACATCAGACCAACGTTCTGGATCCAGAAGATAGCTGAATAGGCAGAGCCCAATACCTTATTGTCAATGAGTTTGGGTACAGAGGGCCACAGCGTAGCAGGTACGAGTGAGAAGGAGATCCCAAGGAGGACAATCGCACTCATTGCAACGATGGTGCTATTGGTGCTACCAGGCACGAAGGGATAGAGAGCAAAGATCAGGTGGCAGATGATCATAAGAATTGATCCGAGGATAAGCATCGTAGCTCCCTTACCCTTGCGGTCAAGGTAGAAGCCAAGGATAGGCGTGACGATCATCGCACCAATGGGGAAGTAGCTGAAGTAAGCAGCAGCCTCTGTCGTTTCAAAGCCGACCTTGTAGTGAAGCATCTCGGTCGCGAACTTCTGGAAGGGGAAGATCGCTGAATAGTAGAGTACACAGAGGATAGCGACGACCCAGAAGACACCACTTCCGAAGACCTTGCCGAGGTCGGAGAACTTGAAGGGCTCTTCTGCCTCTTCTTCTTCGCCTTCGAGGTCCTTATCCAGTGCCTTGTCCATGAAGTAGTAGACGACATACAGCATTAGCCCGATACAAAGAAGTAGAGCACAGAATATGACAGGTGCTTGTACTGACTCAAACTCCTTAGCGAGCCAAGGAGAGAGGCGGAAGATAGCGAAGACACCGAAGCGAGCCAGTGCCATCTCAATGCCCATAGCCAGTGCCATTTCCTTACCCTTGAACCACTTGACGATAGCTCGTGATACCGTCACACCAGCCATCTCGGTACCACAGCCGAAGAGCATAAATCCGAGGCAGGCACAGAGAGCTGTGGGAGGGAGATTCCATCCCGTGATACCATGGATGAAGCTGCTGAAGCTATTGATAGCATCGTAGCCAGGACCACCATTGCGGAAGGTCGCACTCAGAGCATAGACTTTGATAAGGGCCCCAATGACCATAAGACTACCCGATAGTAGCGCCGTGAAGCGTACCCCCATTTTGTCGAGGATGATACCTGCGAGGATGAGGAAGCCGACGAAGACGTTGAGGAAGAATTCACTCCCACCATAGAGCCCGAAGACAGTAGAGTCCCAGCCGAGCTCGGTCTCAACGAGCGTCTTCACAGGAGAGAGTACGTCTACGAACATGTAGGCGAAGAACATCGTCAGCGAGATGATCGCCAGTGCACCCCAGCGGGCGGCTGGCTTGTCACGCAGTGACAGCTTTGCTTGTTCCATATTGATAGAATTATTAGTTAGTTGATATCTGTGTTAGAGAGGTCCGCCAAGAGATCGGAGATGAGGAAGTTGCTCCCTCCGACGAAGAGGACATCTGTATCTGGGTTTGCTGCCTTGCGAGCAGCGATGAGAGCCTCATGGACGTTCGGATAAGTGGCGCCTTGTAGTCCATACTGCTCAGCGAGAGGTTGTAAGTCCTCTGGTGCGAGAGCACGTGGCACGGAGGCTGCGGTGAAGTAATAACGTGCTTCTTTCGGTAGACGTTGTAGTACTCCGCGGATATCTTTGTCATTGACCATGCCAAAGATGATGTGCAGAGGACGCTGTAGGCTACGGAGTTGCTCTACGATATAGCGGACGCCATCCTCGTTGTGTGCAGTGTCGCAGATGAGGGTGGGGTGCTGAGATAGTACTTCCCAGCGTCCGCGCAGCCCTGTGAGCGAGACCACGTTGCGTAGCCCGTCGCGGAATGCTTCTTCGGAGATAGCGATTCCCTGACTACGTAGCTCTTGTATCGTCGCATAGATCGCTCGGAAGTTATCCCGCTGTACGAGTCCACCTAAGCCGAAGTAGTAGGGGAGAGCTTCCTTTCCCTCGAGTGTAAAGCTCTGGCCAGGGAACTCGGGCGTCTGTGCCTTGATGTGTACGGCTTCTTCGGCGAAGATGATGGGAGCCTCCTCTTCGGCTGCCTTCTTCACGAAGACCTCGCGCACTTCAGGGGATTCGTCTCGCCCGATGATGACAGGCGTATGAGGCTTGATGATACCCGCCTTCTCTCGAGCTATTGCCTCGAGCGTATCTCCGAGTAGCTGGGTATGATCCTTGCTGATGCTGGTGATGACGGAGGCGATGGGTGAGATGATGTTGGTGCAGTCAAGTCGTCCTCCCAGCCCAACCTCGATGACGGCGAAGTCTACCTGTGCCTGACGGAAGTAGTCGAAAGCCATGAGCGTCGTGATCTCGAAGAAGGAGGGCGAGCGCTCTTCGATGAGGGGCTTAGCATCCTCTACGAAGCGACAAACGAAGTCTTCGCTCACCATCTCTCCATTCACTCGGATGCGCTCACGGAAGTCTAAGAGGTGGGGGGATGTGAAGAGCCCCACACGATAGCCAGCGGCCTGTAAGACGGCTGCTATCGTGTGGGAGGTCGACCCCTTACCATTCGTGCCACCGACATGTATCGTGCGGTAGCAGCGGTGGGGATGGCCGTAGTGTGTGTCCAGGGTATGTGTTGTCTCTAAGCCTGGCTTGTATGCCGTGGTGCCTACCTGCTGGAAGACGGGCGTAGCCGCATAGAGATACTCAATAGCTTCTTGATAGGTCATCGAAGTCTATTCAGTGAGTCTGGGGCAGGAGCTCAGGATGGAGGGTAATCGTCTGATCTCTATCTGGTCCAACGGAGATGATCGTGATGGGTACACCGATCTCACGCTCTACGAAGGCTATGTAGTCCTTGAGCTCCTGAGGGAACTCCGCGGCAGAGGTGAGCTTGGTCGTGTCGCACTGCCAACCCTTGAGTTCGGTGTAGACAGGGCGTACTGCGTCGGTAAGCTCATAGGGGAAGTTGCGAGTCTTTTTACCATCGATCTCGTAGTCTGTGCAGACGCGGATCGTGGCGAAGCTATCGAGGACGTCGCTCTTCATCATGATCAGGCGGGTGGCACCATTGAGCATCACCGTATAGCGCAGAGCTACGAGGTCGAGCCAACCGCAGCGGCGGCGGCGGCCTGTCACAGAGCCGAACTCATGACCCAGCGAGCAGAGCTGCTCACCCGTTTCGTCGAAGAGCTCTGTAGGGAAGGGACCCGCACCGACACGGGTGCAGTAAGCCTTGAAGATCCCGTAGACCTCGCCGATCTGTCGAGGGGCGACGCCGAGACCTGTGCAGCAGCCTGCGCAGACTGTGTTGCTCGAGGTGACGAAGGGATAGGAGCCGAAGTCGATATCTAAGAGCGAGCCCTGTGCACCCTCTGCTAAGACGCGGCGAGAGGAGCGAAGTGCATCGTTGATATACTCTTCGCTATCGATGAAGGTGAACTCTTCGAGGTACTTGATCGCATCCATCCACTGAGCTTCGAGAGCTTCGAGCCCCTCCGTGGGATACTGATAAGCGCGGAGAAGGGTCAGGTGACGATCCTTCGCCTCTTGGTACTTGCGGAGGAAGTCGGAGTGAATGTCCCCGACGCGTAGCCCTGTGCGGCTGACCTTGTCGGTATAGGTAGGGCCAATGCCCTTCCCTGTCGTCCCGATCTTGGCACCGCCCTTGGCTGCCTCTTGCGCAGCATCGATCATACGGTGCGTGGGGAGGATCAGGTGTGCCTTGCGAGAGATGACGAGGCGCTTACGCAGATCGTGGCCGCTACGGGAGAGTGCGCGGGCTTCTTCAGCAAAGAGGATGGGGTCAAGGACCACACCATTACCGATGACGTTGATCTTGTCGCCCTGGAAGATACCTGAGGGGATGGAGCGAAGGATGTACTTTTCTCCTTCGAATTCCAGCGTATGCCCCGCGTTGGGACCGCCTTGGAAGCGTGCAATAATATCATAGGAGGGCGTCAGTACATCGACGATCTTCCCTTTGCCTTCATCGCCCCACTGCAGCCCGAGGAGCACATCGACTTGTTCCATTGTATGTGTATTTGCTGTATTGTTTGTTGTCAGCTTACGCTGTGGCTCTATGCCCAGCGTATGAGCGGTGCTTAGCGGATCGGCATCTCAGTGGTAGCTCGTCGCGTCATCGAGGGTAAAATCCTTAGCTTGCTCACGTACAAATATACTCTTTTCCCCCCGTTTTAAGACAATATTGTCCGCTACTGGCGGCGCAAATCTCCTGAGGGGCTTGCGGTGGCTTCCCGACCTCTCGTCCTTGGCTTTATTGAGGTGGAATGAAAAGGTATATACCCTTCGGTCAAATAGTATATACCCTTGGAGCAAATAGTATATACCCTTCGGCTGAATAGTATATACCTTTCGAGCAAAAGGTATATACCCTACGATAGTAAGGTATATTCCTCGCGGCAGTAAGGTATATTCCTTACGGCGGTAAGGTATATTCCTCACGATGGCGAGGTATATACCTTCTTCTCTCCTCCCTATATGCTTGCTGTGGCTTCCTACAGAAAGGCACTCCACGGCATACGAAAGCGGGGTGCAGGACCTGATGCCCTACACCCCGCTACTACTTGGTGATGGATAATGAAGAATGTCTTAGCCGAGGCGCTCTATGAGAGCTCCGACGAGCGATGGGATGGTCGCCTGCGGTGCGATGAGCTGGGGCTCAAGGCCGTAGCTTCGTACGGCACCTGCCGTTTGCTCTCCAAGGACTGCGATGGGAAGCTCACGTAGCAGGTCGGTCAGCTGATATTGCTCCAGTAGCTCTACAAGGTGATGGATCGCCGATGAGCTGCATGCCGTCAGGTAGTCAGCTGATGCCATCGTCGCCCGAAGCTCCTCCGCTTCGTAATGAATTGGGCTATTGGTGTAGAGCGGAAGTCGCTCGCAGCGGTAGCCTGCTTCCTGAAGGAGGTGAGCAAGGTCGTCATGCGCCAGTGCCGAAGCTGGTAGAAGCAGGGGCTTATCGTGGGGGGCAGAGACCTGCTCTACAAATTCGCGGGCAAAGGCCTTAGCGTGGTACTCGCTGGGCATAAAGTCGGGCTTGATACCTTGAGCTTCGAGCGCTGCCGTGGTCATCGGTCCCAGCGACGCAATACGGCAGGGCGAGAGCGCGCGGGCATCAAGTCCAGCTCGGTGCAGTGCTGCGAAGAAGAACTCCACGGCGTTAGGCGAGGTGAAGAAGATCCAGCCGTAGCGCGCCAGCTGACCGAGGTGTGTGGCGACTTCTGCGTTGATGGCTTCGTTAGATGATAGTTCGATGGTCGGGAGGAGGAGTGCCTCGGCGCCTTCACTTTCGAGGGCTTCCTGCAGTGAGGAGGCTTGATGACGGGCTCGCGTGACGATGACCTTCTTCCCAGCCAAGGGGCGTGACGTGCGACCTTCACTCAGACGAATCACCTCACCAATGACGAAGAGGGCGGGCGTATAGGCCGTGAAGTCTTCTTCGGGATCAGTGAACTCCCCGAGGGTGCGTGCTAAGAGTGCCTGCTGTGGAGTCGTCCCTCGGCTAACCAAAGCTGCTGGGGTCGCTGCGGAGCATCCTGCCTCGATGAGAGCTTGGCTAATCGAAGCGATTTGGCGAACACCCATGTAGAAGATCAGTGTACCGCCGAGCTTGGCAAGAGCTTGCCAGTCGAAGGCAGGGAGCTCTCCTGACTCCGAGTGGGCAGTAAGGCACGTGAACGAACGACTGACAGCTCGGTGCGTCACGGGAATATCGAAGTAGGCAGGAGCAGCAAGCCCTGCCGTGATCCCTGGCACAATCTCATAGCGGATACCAGCTTCACGGAGCACGTTCATCTCCTCTCCTCCGTGAGCAAAGACAAAGGGATCACCGCCCTTGAGACGTACGATCTTGCTCGCCCCTTCAGAAGCCAGCTCGACGAGCAGCGCATTGATCTCGGGCTGCTTCATAGAGTGCGCGCCATAGCGCTTCCCTACATTGTAGAGGCGGGTAGTCGGGGGGATGAGCTCGATAACGCGGGGAGAGACGAGAGCGTCATAGACGACGATCTCCGCTGAGGTGATCAGTTCGTAGGCACGACGGGTGAGGAGCTTGGGGTCACCGGGACCAGCTCCGACGAGATATATGGTACTCATGCTGTGGTGATATGCTGAAGGCGCTCGATGAGCTGCGAGAGTAAGGTGTCAATATCAGAGAGTGGGGTGCGGTGCGTAGCCAGATAGTGCTCCGTCCCCGAAGCGTTCGCGTAGAAGACACGAAGCTCTGCCATCTCGCCCTCGATATGGCAGACGCAGCCCAAGGGGAGGGCACAGCCGCCACCTAAGCGCTTGAGGAGGCTTCGCTCAATGGTAACCTCTCGCTCGGTCTTCGCGTCATGGATCTGCTGAAGTAATGTCTGCAGCTCACCATCTTCGTCTCGCGTCTGGACGGCAATAGCTGCCTGCCCAGGAGCAGGTACGATGATCTCTTCACTGATAGGATAGCGGGTGACGCCCTTCATATCCAGACGAGTGAGACCAGCTTCTGCGAGGAGGGTGGCATCAAAGAGTCCAGCATCGACCTTCCCCATGCGGGTCTCTACATTCCCTCGGATAGGCTCGGTGCGCAGATGAGGATAGTGGAGAGCTATCTGATAGGCACGGCGCCGGCTTGATGTCCCGATGAGAGCACCTTCGGGCAAAGCCTCGAGAGGCATCGGTCCTATGAGCGTGTCGTGTGTGACGGCACGGGGTAGATAAGCTGCTATGCGGGTGCTAGGAGCAGGATCAACGGGAAGATCCTTGAGGCTGTGCACGGCGAAGTCTATCTCTCCAGCTCGCAGTGCTTCCTCAAGAGCTCCCGTGAAGAGTCCCTTGTCTCCCGAGGCATCAAGGGAGAGATGCTGGAGCTTGTCCCCCTTAGTCTTGATGATCTTGAGCTCTATCTGAAGGGTAGGGAAGTGCCGGAGGAGGGCATCGCGTACCATCTCGCTCTGGCGCAGTGCGAGCTGACTTCCTCGCGTCCCGAGGATGAAGGTCTTAGGAATCATGTGATGGGAGCTTACCTTGTATATGGGTGAAGAGCTGGAGGAGTGTCTTGGAGTAGGTCTTAAGTCCTGTCGTCTCGCTCAGCTCTCGCAGTGCGGAGACGATCGCAGTCGTGTAAGTGGTGCGTAGATGTTCGTCCCAGTGCGAGATGAGCTTACGTTCTTCTTCGCTTAAGTCGTGGGGAAGGGCAGAGAGTTCCTTGTCGAGGAGCTGATGGGATACCTGCTGGATGAGACCGATGGTCTGTCTCACCTCTGCAGCATCGCACCACTGGAGGAAGTCTTGTACCATCGACTGGATGTAGCTACGTATCTCCTCGTGCTGATGAATCTCTTCGCCCGAGAGATACTGCTGACTCCTCAGATCATCGATCGTATAGAGGTGGAGGTGAGGTACTTCGTCCAGCGATGGATCGACATTGCGTGGTACGGCCATGTCAAAGAAGTAGCGCTCCCCTTGTGGTATATGTACAAGGAGCTCCTCCGTGATAATCGGAGTAAGAGAAGAGGTGGCGACGAAGGTGATAGGAGAGGTCGTGAGCGCCTGAGGAAGATGATCATCCGAGTACACCGAGGGGATCTGATGCTTCTCAGCAAAGGCTATGGCTCGCTCACGGGTACGATTGTAGATGCTCACCATAGGGTGCTGGAGCTCCTGTAGGCGATGGGCAATGACTTCTGCCATCTGTCCTGCTCCGAGGATGAGTACGGGCTGCTCGGAGAAGTTCGCTATACGCTGTCGGAGGTAGTCAACGGCTGCTGTGCCCGCAGAGATAGGAGTAGCTGATAGTAGGTACTCACTGCGCACTTTCTTTGCCGTCTCGAAGGCTCGATGACAGAGACGAGAGATCACGGCTGTACTCTGCTCGTGCGTCGTAGCACGACGATAGGCTTCCTTCAGCTGTCCGAGGATTTGGGTTTCTCCAAGGACCATCGACTCCAGGCCACATGCCAAGCGGAAGAGGTGACGTATGGCCTCTGTGTGATGTAGAGTCGTGAAGATCGATTCGTCCCCAGAGTGACGTATGCGCTTGAAGCGATAGAGACTGCGGATGAGTGTAGACTCAAGCTCCGGTGTTACTTGGTTGGGTGCTTCGTAATAGATCTCCAGGCGGTTGCAAGTAGATAGAACAAAGCCACCAAGTAGACCTTGCTCCCCTTGCCACTGTGAGATAAGTTGGACAGCTTCTTCCTCTCCGAGGGCGAACTGCTCACGTCTCGATAGGGAGGCTGTCTTATGATTGATACTAATGAGTCCGATCATGGATCGTATCCTGTAGTAGTGATTCTTTTAGTTTGTCGTAGGCCTGACGCAGACGAGTACGCTCAGCCTCATCGGTAGCCTCTTGTAGTGCTTGACGATATTGGGAGAGGGCTCGTAGACGTGCTTCGAAGCCATCGGGAAGTGTTTCACTCCATGCCGTCTTGAGCTGCTGTGTGATCTCGGGGAGGCGGTAGTCGCTGTGCACTGATAGGGTAATGCCTTCCTTGTGTGCGGTAGCGCCAAACTGTAAGTTTCCTCGCGTCGCATCGCTGAGCAGAGAGAAGAGGTAGCCTGTAGCCTCAAGCTCTTGAGCAAAGCGAAGCTCTTCACCAGCGTCTCCTATTCCTAAGATGATGATACGTGCTTCGCCTACATCGGAGATCCCTGTGTAAGCACGAGGAATCCACTCGAAGTCACCTCGTCGTGCTGCTTCTGTGAGCTCATCACAGAGAGCTGGTGCCATAACTTTGAATGGGATGCGACGCTCAATAAGTCCTTGGGCTTTGCGCCAAATTCCCTTTCCTCCTCCGACGAGGAGTATGGGGAGAGTCTCCGATGATAGGAAGAGCGGGAGGTGATACTGCTGTAGCTCCGTACGGCTTGGGCGGGGAGGCGCCTGCTGATGCGTACGAGTTCGCCATGCCCAGGGTTGTGGAAGGTGCTTATCCTTTAGCAGGATACTATCGGACCAAAGATCAGGAGCCTTGCGATCACAAATCAGTTTGCCTGCCTCCATCAGTAATACTCGATCGGCGAAGCGGCTGGCCAGTTCCATATCGTGGGTGGAGATGATGATGGTCTTCCCTGCAAGATGTAGCTGCTCCAATAAGTCCAACACGCGCTCTGTGTACAGCGCGTCAAGTGCCGCCGTAGGTTCGTCCAGGATTAGAACCTCAGGATCAGTGGCGAGAACTGCAACAAGAGCTACCCACTTCTTTTGGCCTTCGCTCAGTTCATGGGGAGGCTTGTGGCGGAGCTTGGCAAGGTTGTAGCGAGTCAAGAGTTCCTCAAGTCGCTCATGGAGGGCTCCCTCACGCAAGCCAATATTCTTGAGCCCGAAGGCGATCTCATCCTCGACAGAGGGAGTGAAGAGCTGATAATTGGAGTTTTGGAGTACGAGTGCTACTTGCTGTCTTAGGGAGACTCGCTCTTGGGGGCGAATAAGTTGCCCATGGAGATAGACTTCTCCGCTCCATGAGGATTGGAGTCCTGAGAGTAGAAGGAAGAGAGTAGACTTCCCTGCGCCGTTATGCCCGATGAGAGCTATACGCTCTCCTCTCTGTATGGTGCAGGTGACACCGCGGAGAGCCTCATATCCATCTTCATAGTGGAAGGATAGCTCTTTGACTTGCAGTAGAGGAAAGTGATTCATACTCTCAGTGCTGTTGTGTGAGCTACTTCTTAGCCCTTCATCTTCATATCCTCGAGATTGGAGCCCAAGGTAAAGTTTGTCTGATTCCACTTGGCTTAATATGAACGTACGCGAGAGGAGCATACCGAAGTGCTGGAGCTTCTCGCTCAAGCTCCCTTGGTAACCCAGACGGCTCATCTGTGCCAGACGAATCTGCCCTGCCGTTTCCTCCAGGACGAAGATATAGCGGTAGGTGAGCTCAATGAGCTCAATGAAGAGCTTGGGAGTACCAAGGCTGCGTAGCACTGTGTAGAGTCGATGGAGCGGAAGAAGCTGTAGGAGGAGCATCATCGAGGAGGCGGAGGCTAAGCAGCGAAGCCCCGTCTTGAGAGCCTGTACACTTCCCTCCTTCGTTATGCCCCAGCCTCCGAAGTCTATCCATAGAGAACTCTCTTCTCCACGGCCTAAGGCAATCGGTAGAATTGAGAGGAGAATGAAGAATGAGAGGATGAGGAGTCTGCGTGTCAAAAGCCATCTTTTTCCCGTGCTTCGAGCAAAAGTCAAGCCAATGATAGCAGCTGCAAGCATAAGGAGATAAGCTGTATGCTGCAGCACAAGTGCTACCCCAAGGAGAAGTAGACACAAGAATAAGTACCCCTGCTCCTCACGGAGCGTAGGGCGTCGAGAGCAGTGCTTCGTGTGGGACATTAGGCTTCTTGCTCCTTCTGCTTGGATTGATGTCTCTTATAAATGAGCTGGTAGTATCCCCAGGCGAATAGAGCAATACCAATAGCTACCTGCAGTGCGAAGAGAAGAGGCTCTGCAAACTCTGATGGCTCGAAGCTCTCAAGGAATGGAGTTGGATTGAAGCCCGGGGTTAGTCGCCCAATCATTTCTCCGGCTTGGTCGTCTGTACCTGCTCCTATGTCAAAAAGGCCTGCTAAGATGGGTAATGCAAGGCAGACTACAGCGAGAATTGAGAGCCAAATGAATTGTGGGCGTAGGCTACTCTTTGTAGAGGACTGCGTGCTGGATGCTTTCACGCTGGTAGCCGTTTTTGCTTGGCTCTTTTCAAGGAGGCGGAGTACAATGACTGTCAAGATACCTTCAATAATAGAGAGTGGCACCTGTGTGATAGCGAAGATCCCGAGGAATTTCCATGCAGCTCCCATAACACCTGTGACGGCATCGGGGTAGACAACAGCAAGCTGGAAAGAGGTGACGATATAGGTTGCCATCGATCCGCAGAAGGTTGCGATGAAGATGACCAGACTCTTTGGTAAGCGAGCAGAGGTTAGAAGGCGAAAGAGTGCGTAGGCAACAAAAGGGCCTGCAATAGATAGCGAGAAGATATTTGCCCCCAGTGTACTGATCCCCCCATGAGCCAATAGTAGAGCTTGGAAGAGAAGCACGATAGCTCCGACTAAAGGCATTGCCATAGGACCGATCGTAAGCGTACCTAATGTGGTCCCAGTAAGGTGGGAACTACTCCCCGCGACGGAGGGCATCTTTAGCGCAGAGAGAATGAAAGTATAAGCAGCTGCCAAGGCGAAAGAACTCTTCATACGAGGAGTAGCCTTGATCTGGCGGGCTACAAAGCGATAGCTGAAGACCACAAAGGGGAGAGCTATGAGATACCAAATGATGCACCACTTCAAAGGAATGAATCCTTCCATGATGTGCATAGCCCCAAGTGGCTCTAGTCCCAAAGCGAACGTGAGGAGCAGTAGATAGATACGCTTATTCATAGTTGAGGTTGTCGACGTATATGTTATATAGGATGTAGATGTGGTCGTGGCTACTGCTCACGCTCTGCTGCCATCAGATGATCAAGCCATACCTGACGGAGGGAGGCATAGTCTGCCAGCCCGTGAAGGTGGCAATTTTCTTCTTCGATCTTGTAGCCAAGGGCCTTGAAGCGGATCTTCCAGCTTTGCTCTTCCAAAGGGGTATCCTCTTCTTCGTCACCCGCCATATCATTGAGAGCATGGTCACCCGCTACAGACATGAGGGGGAGGAGGTTAAGCGTCGTACCCACTGGACATACCTCAGCTAATCGCTCAGCGACGTCCTCAAAGAGCATGTCTTCAAAGTCTACCGTCCCGATGAGTATACGCGAGCAGCGCCCCTGTAGGTAGTCATGTAGGCGGCGATAGCGACCATTGGCTTCGGGATGCTTATCTGTATTGTTGCCATGTCCCATGAGGATGAGCGCTTCCCCTCTCTCCAGACGCTCGCGGAAGAGTGAATAGATACAATCTCCTACACGCTCAATGTCTGCTTGACTCCAAAGTAGGGGTACACCGACTGTAGTCGGTATCTGAGGATAGAGACGATGGAACTGTGGAATGTAGCGGTCATCAATGAAAGAGTACTCTAGACCAGGAATGACGTGTAGAGACTGGATACTTACAGCCTTATAGCCAGCTTCACCAATGGCTTCGAGCCACTTATCTGTGGTATAGTATTCTTCGCCTGTTTTCTCAAGCCATTTGCGGATGCAGAACTTGGAGGTGAAGGCCATATAGATATCTCTATCGGGGAAACTCTCTGCAAAGGCATTGCGCAATGTCGCAAAGGTTTTGTGTGGCCCTTCATAGGTACTCCCAAAAGTGACTAATAGTAGGGCTCGCTCATGTCGCTTCTCTGCGCAGACACGGGCGATCAGTGGGTTTTGGCTGCTCTGTTCCATAGTGATTACTCCTGTGCATTGGCCTCATGGCGATACGTCACCTGCTGAGGATTGTACAAAGTTACTCTTTATCTAACAGATTCTAAAGGAAGAAGAGGAGGAAATAGGTATGCTATCTGACCAGA
>ERZ1674082.95-NODE-95-length-19446-cov-17.133412_pt1 | contig 19446 bp, 10 predicted proteins | sample MGYA00581118_ERZ1674082 | MGnify/ENA primary metagenome ERZ1674082 (study PRJEB41354, sample SAMEA4873329) | human saliva metagenome | biome: human-associated habitat [ENVO:00009003]; feature: mouth environment [ENVO:08000002]; material: saliva material... | reverse complement strand
GTCTTCTTATTGACGATGCTCATGGGCACGCGCTCGAAGAAGTCATAGACATTCTCGAAGGAGCCATTCTCCTCACGCTCACGGATGATCATCTCGACCGCAGAGCTACCTACGCCCTTGATAGCATTGAGCCCGAAGCGGATGTTGCCGTCTTGGTTCACGGAGAACTTGAAGTCGGACTCATTGATATCTGGTGTGAGTACGCGGATGCCCATAGTACGGCACTCGTCCATGAGCTTGATGATTTCGGAGATGTTGTTGAGGTTACGGCTCAGCGCACCTGCCATGTACTCTGCAGGGTAGTTCGCCTTGAGGTACGCCGTCTGATAGGCGACCCAGCTGTAGCAGGTAGCATGGCTCTTATTGAAGGCGTAGCTGGCGAACTTCGCCCAGTCGGCCCAGATCTTCTCCAGCGTGTCCTCCTTGTAGCCCTTCTTCGTGCCACCAGCGAGGAACTTCACCTTCAGCTCGGCCATCTTGTCGGCGAGCTTCTTACCCATCGCCTTACGCAAGCCGTCGGACTCCCCACGCGTGAAGTCGGCGATCTCACGGGAGAGTAGCATCACCTGCTCCTGATAGACGGTGATACCATAGGTATCCTTGAGGTAGCGCTCCATGCAGGGCAGGTCATAAGTGATGGGCTTACGGCCGTGCTTACGGTCGATGAAGTCGGGGATGTAGTCCATAGGCCCTGGACGATAGAGGGCGTTCATCGCGATGAGGTCCTCGAAGGTCGAGGGCTTCAGCTCACGCAGGTACTTCTGCATCCCAGCGGATTCAAACTGGAAGGTCCCGACGGTCTTCCCCTCGGTGTAGAGCTCGTAGGTCTTGGCATCATCGATGGGGATCTTGTCGATGTCGATCTCGATACCTCGGCTCTTCTTGATGTTCAGCAGGGCTTCCTTGATGACCGAGAGGGTCTTGAGCCCGAGGAAGTCCATCTTGATCAGGCCCGTAGACTCGATGACCGAGCCTTCGTACTGCGTCACGAGCATGCTCTCGCCCGTGGCCTTATCCTCGGCGGTGCTCAAGGGGACGACGTCGCTGATATCCATCTTCCCGATGATGATACCGCAGGCATGTACGCCCGTACTGCGGATATTCCCCTCGAGCATCTGCGCATACTTCAGCGTATCGTGGAGTAGGGGGTCGGGGCTAAGGGAAGCCTGCTTGAGCTCGGGGACGTATTCGAGAGAAGCGCCGATGGTGACGTTCTTCACGTTGGGGATCTTGTCGGGGATGAGCTTCGTGAGGCGGTCACTCTCCGAGAGAGGGAGGCGCTGCACACGTGCGACGTCCTTGATGGCGCTCTTGGCGGCCATCGTGCCATAGGTGACGATATGGGCTACACGCTCGTAGCCGTACTTCTCCGTGACCCAGTGGAGCACGTCCGCACGCCCGTCATCGTCGAAGTCCACGTCGATATCAGGCATGGAGATACGGTCGGGGTTGAGGAAGCGCTCGAAGAGGAGGTCATAGCGGATGGGGTCGATGTCGGTGATGCCGAGGCAGTAGGCTACGGCAGATCCTGCGGCTGATCCACGCCCAGGGCCCACGAAGACGCCCATATCACGGGCGGCAGCGATGAAGTCCTGCACGATGAGGAAGTACCCAGGGAAGCCCATGCCGGAGATGACGCCCAGCTCGAAGTCGATACGCTCACGCACCTCCTCGGTGATGCCCTCTTCGCCGTACTTACGGCGGGCACCCTCGTAGGTCAGATGACGGAGGTATTCGTCGGCATCGGCGAACTGCTCGGGGATGGGGAAGTCCGGCATCAGCGGATCATTCTCGATGCTGTAGAGCTCGACCTTATCGCAGATCTCCTGCGTCGTGGCGAGCACCTCGGGTAGGTCAGCGAAGAGCTCGTTCATCTCTGCCGTCGTCTTCAGCCACTCTTGCTTGCTGTAGCGCATGCGTCGGGGGTCGTTGAGGTCCTTACCCGTGCTGAGACAGATGAGGCGGTCGTGCGCCTCGGCATCCTCTTCGTTGAGGAAGTGGACGTCGTTGGTAGCGATGACCTTTACACCATGCTTCTTCCCCAGCTCGAGGAGGACAGCATTGACCTGCTGCTGCTTTTCGTAGGTCTCTTGGTTACCGAGCGGGTTGTCGGTCTTGTGACGCTGTAGCTCGAGGTAGAAGTCATCGCCGAAGAGCCCCTTGAACCACTCGATGCTCTTCTCCGCCTCATCGATATTGCCGTACATGATGTGCTGGGGGATCTCCCCACCGAGGCAGGCTGAGGAGGCGATGATGCCCTCATGGTGCGCCTCCAGCAGCTCCTTGTCGATACGGGGGCGGTAGTAGTAGCCGTCGATCCATGAGCGCGAGACCATCTTGATGAGGTTCTTGTAGCCCGTGAGGTCCTTTGCCAGGAGGACTAAGTGCCAGCCACTATTGTCCACAGATTGGTTGGGGCGATAGGGGTTGGGGACGTTGGCGTCCTTCTTGAAGCGCGAGCGGCGGGCACAATAGACTTCGCAGCCGAGGATGGGCTTGAAGAGAGGCTTGGCTTCGGCCGCCTGCAGCTGTTCTCGCAGCTCGCTCAGCTTGGCTTCGTCCTCTGCACTACGCTCCTCCTGCTCCTCAAGGGCCTTGATCTGCTTCTTGAGATCCTTGCGCTCGCGAAGTAGGGGGCCGTTCTTCTTATTGACGTAGTCGAAGAACTCCTTGATGCCGAACATAGCTCCGTGGTCCGTGAGGGCGATGCCTGGCATGCCGTCGGCCATAGCTTTGTCGACAAGGCCTTTGATCGAGGCCTGGCCGTCAAGGAGGGAGAACTGTGAGTGTACGTGGAGGTGTACGAAAGGCTGCATGATGACTGAAAATGAATGGATTGCGAGGGCGGCTTCCTCTGCAGTGTGGTGCAAAGTTACCGCAAATAGCTCAGAATTCTGTGCCTCGAGAGGAGAAAAATGTCCCTCCCGAGAGCTCGATCTTTGTAGTGCTTTGAGGTCTAAATCAATACGCGGAAAACTTATGCTTCGCGGAAGAAAAACTCATTTCTCCATGACTAAAAGCCATCATCCAGTAGAGCAAAACTTCCGACCACGCACGTAGTCCTAAAATCTACGTGCATAGACTTTAGGTTTTACGTGCGTAGTCCTTATGTCCACGTACGTAGACGAAGGTATAGCTGTATGACTTCGGAGAAATAGCACCTCAAGCACGAGTGAATAATACCAGTGATCGGCGATTATTTTCAAATAACGTGCACGAAACAGGTGTGGTGGTCTGTCGGTGCAGGAGTACTCGGGCTGTAGAAGCCCCTCTACGAAGTGCGTCGCGACTGAAACGGGAGGGTGACGATAAAAGAAGTAGGTCACTCACATGATACTCAATGAGTATCGGTGAGTGACCTACGCTTGGGGGAGCCACGAGCAGATTAAGTGAAAACTCCGAAAAACAGGATTTGAGATCCCCGCCCCCTTTGTAATCTACTCTGCTCGCCATAGGCGAGGAGGCCCGAAGGCCTCGGTAGCCCGCCATTGGAGGAGAGGGTTGCCTCGGTTTTCAACTTAGTACGATGAGTTTCCCAATCGACAACGTGGCTCTTTTCTTTTGTTCTACTACAAAGATAAGCATTTGTTCGGACCTCGTCAATACGGTAGATCCATGCGCTCTTTGCTTATAGTGAGGGGAGGAGACGGCCGAGGTGGATGCCGTTCGATCCCTTGACGAGGATGAGGCTGTCCGTGATGGGCGTTGCCTCGATGCGTGCGATGAGCTCCTCGACCGAGGGGAGGACGTGATCCGATGCTCCGAGCTCCTCGACCCAATGCGGACCGCAGAGGTAGATAGTCAGTGGCGAGGCGTTGTGCGCCTTGAGTCGAGCATACAGCTCCTGATGGGATTCGTGGCTTGATTCGCCCAGCTCGTTCATGTCGCCGAGGATGACTGTGCGGGGGCGATCCAGGGGCTCAATGTGGAGGAAGTTGTCCAGCGCCGTGTGCATGCTCGAGGGGTTGGCATTGTAGGCATCCGCGATGATTTGGTTGCCACGGGCGGAGGTGATGAGCTGGGAGCGGCTGTTGCTGGGCGTGTAGCTGGTGAGGGCTTCGTCGATGCGCTCGGGAGCTACGTCGAAGTAAAGGCCGATGGTGATCGCTGCAAGAGCGTTAGCGAGGTTGTAGTCCCCGACGAGGTGAGTCTGTACGGCACGCTGCTTGATGCCGAGGGTGGGGCAGGCCCAAGAGAAGTGAAGGAAGAGCTGATCGCCCGTGCTTGGGGTAGCTTGCCCTACGATACGTGCCTCGGGATCGGTGCCGTAGTCGATACGGTCGATACCTTCGCTCATCTCCTCGAGCGTCTTGTCTTCGGCTCGGAAGAAGACGATACCCTTGCGTGCACGGAGGCTATCATAGAGCTCGCCCTTAGTGCGGCGCACCCCTTCGATGGAGCCGAAGCCCTCGAGGTGCGCCCGACCGATGTTGGTGATGAGTCCGTAGTTGGGCTCGGCGATGACGCAGAGCTCATCGATGTCCCCAGGCTTGCTGGCACCCATCTCGATGAGAGCAAGCTGATGCTCTGGGGTGAGGCGCAGGAGGGTTAGGGGGACACCGATATGATTATTGAGGTTGCCCTCGGTATAGAGGAGGCGGTAGGTGGTCGAGAGGACGGCGGCCGTGAGCTCCTTGGTCGTCGTCTTACCATTCGTCCCAGTGATCGCGATGACAGGGATGCCCAGCTGCTGACGGTGGTGGCAGGCGAGCAGCTGCAGGGCCTTCAAGCTGTCCTCCACGAGGATCGTGCGCTCGCCGATCTGTGCGTTGGGGTCGTCGATGATAGCGTAGGCAGCACCAGCCTCCAGTGCGGCACGGGCATACTGATTGCCGTCGAAGCGCGCTCCGCACAGGGCGAAGAAGATGCAGCCCTCGGGTAGCTGGCGGGTATCGGTGCTCACCACGGGGTGGGCGAGGTAGATGGTGTAGAGGTCTTCTATCGTGATCATGAGTCGGGTCATAAGGGGGTAGGGGAGTGGGAAGCACCCTACGGTGACACTACTATTATATATGGTGTCACAAAGGTACTACATAGCCTTAATACCGCGTAGATAGGCTGGGATTCATCTCGGGGACTGCTGTGAAGAGTAGCTACCTCCGTTCTTCCCCTACCGATTATTATTAGGTGTATGGCATGTTATTGTATAAGGGTATGGTATGCTATTATATAGGTGTATGGTATGATTGGCCCACCTTCGCAGCTCGCCCTTCGCTTGCTCCTTCTTTCAGACTAGCGGAGGAGGGTGCGCAAACCACTACACTTCCTTAAATTTTTTATTAAGTGGAGGATTGAAAAGCCTTATACTCTGCATGTTATTTATCTCTATCTTTGTCCCCCAGATTGTAACGGAAGGTACATGGACAAGCATTCGGGCGTGATGCCCCTTTTACTCTCAAATGACTCTGCACGTGTGTGTCGCATGGCTTGCGATATGCGCGAGTGGTCGGTGGCTATGCCCCTCATTGAGGAGATGGCGACACAGATGGACGGCTCCATTTGGTCGACGTGTCAGACCTATACCTCCTACCGATATAATAATAGAGCCCAGAAGATGCTCGGCTATGGCCGTCAGCTCTTCGGGGCTTTTCTTTTGTGGGCCCCTCAGCTCCGTGCTCCACGAGCATAGATGAGGGACACCTGTGTGCTGCTTATTTTTTTAATGTTTCAGATATGAAGAAAGTACTATCTATCCTCATGATCCTCTTCCTTACGGTCGCTACCGCGATGGCGCAGGGTAAGAGTATCAGCGGGGTCGTCCTCGACGCCGCTAATCATGAGCCTGTGATCGGGGCTTCCGTCCTGGTCAAGGGCGTACAAGGCCAAGGTGCTTCCACGGACATCAACGGGAAGTTCAGCCTGAAGAACGTGAAGGCAGGTGCGGTCCTCGTAGTATCGTCCATCGGCTACAAGAAGATCGAGGTCCCTGTCGGTAACCAGACTGAGCTTAAGATCGAGCTCCCCAGTGAAGACAATCAGGTGGAAGCCGTTGTCGTCACCGCTCTCGGTATCAAGCGCTCGCAGAAGGCCCTGAGCTATAATGTCCAGGAAGTCAAGAGCGACGCTCTCACGACGGTGAAGGATGCCAACTTCATGAATAGCCTCAACGGTAAGGTCGCAGGGGTAAACATCAACGCCTCTTCCTCGGGGCTCGGTGGTGCTACGCGTGTCGTCATGCGTGGTCCTAAGTCGATGAACCAGAGCAACCAGGCTCTCTACGTCATCGATGGGATACCCATCATCAACACTAACGGTGGTGAGACGAACGGTCGCTACTCTTCGCAGCCTAAGGGTGAAGGTATCTCTGACATCAACCCTGACGATATCGAGTCGATCAGCGTCCTCAGTGGTCCTGCTGCTGCTGCACTCTATGGTGCCAGCGCTGCTCAGGGGGTCATCATGATCACCACGAAGAAGGGTAAGGATGGTCGCGTGCAGGTCATGCTCTCCAACAGCTCCTCCTTCTCTCGTCCATTCGTCATGCCTCGCTTCCAGAACGAATTCATCAGCGCTCCTGGTGACGTGAAGAGCTGGGGGGCACAGACGGCTTCTCCCTATGGGAAGTTCGATCCCGCTGACTTCTTCAACACGGGTTCTAACATCCAGAACACGGCTTCGCTGACTATCGGTAACGCGAAGAATCAGACGTATCTCTCTCTCGGCTCGACTAATGCTGCTGGTATCATCCCCAACAGCAAGTACGACCGCTACAACTTCAACTTCCGCAACACGACGAAGTTCCTCGAAGATAAGCTGACGCTTGACTTCGGCTTCAACTACATCCGTCAGGGCGACCAGAACCTCATCGCTCAGGGTGAATACCTCAACCCCATCGTACCTCTGTATCTCTTCCCCCGCGGTGAGAACTTTGACGGTGTACGTACCTATGAGGTCTACGACCCTATCCGTAAGATCTACGTCCAGAACTGGAACTACGGTGATGCTTACTCACAGCAGAACCCCTACTGGGTCGCTAACCGCATGCTCACCACGGGCAGCAAGGATCGCTACATGATCAACGGCTCGCTCAAGTGGAAGATCAACGAATGGATCGACATCACGGGGCGTGCTCGTGCTGACGTCATCAACAGCTTCGACGAAAGCAAGCGCTACGCTTCTACGGCTACCCTCTTCACGGGGTCACAGTATGGCTACTACTCTTACAGCAAGGGTAACAACACCTCACTCTATGGTGACGTGATGGCCAACATCAACAAGCGTATCGACGACTTCTCTATCGCTGCTAACGTCGGGGTGTCTACCAACCGCTCTTACAACGACGCTCGCGGCTTCCGCGGCGGTCTCCGCTCTATCTCTAACGTCTTTGATCCTAATCAGATCGACTACGGTCAGCCTACTGCAGGTAATGCTCCTGTATACACTAATAGCGCGCACATCACGAACTCTGCTTTCGCAAGCGTAGAAACGGGCTGGAAGAATATGGTCTTCCTCACACTCACGGGTCGTGAAGACTGGGACTCTGCTCTGGCTCACACCACGGCTAACCCCTTCTTCTATCCCTCTGTAGGTCTCTCTGGTGTCATCTCGCAGATGGCCAAGATGCCTAAGTGGGTCAACTACCTCAAGACACGCATCTCTTGGGCTAAGGTAGGTTCGCCTATCCCTGCTCAGATCTCTTCTCCCTACCGCTATACCTACGACCCCGCATCGCAGAGCTACGCTACGGTCACGTATAAGTTCCCCGAAGACTTCAAGCCTGAGCTGACCTATTCATGGGAAGCTGGGGTAACGGGTAAGTTCTTCCGCAACCGCCTGAGCCTCGAAGCTACGATCTACCAGTCCAATACGAAGAATCAGACCTTCCTCATGCCTCTCTCTTCGGCCTCCAACGGCTATAACAGCGAGTACATCCAGGCAGGTAATGTTCGTAACCGCGGTATCGAGCTCTCTCTCGGCTGGACGAGCCAGTTCGGCGAGCTGGAGTGGACCACGACGGGTACCTTCAGCGCTAACCAGAACCGCATCGTCGAGCTGATCCCTGGTCGCAAGGATCCTATCTCTAAGGGTGGTCTGAAGGGTGCTGACGTCTACCTCCGCGAAGGTGGTACGATGGGTGACATCTACATCAACACCGGTATCAAGCGCACCCCCGAAGGTTATCCTGTCCTCTCTACTGATGGCAAGATCATCCCCGAGACGCTTGACAACCCCATCTATAAGGGCTCTGTACTGCCTGATGCTAACCTCGGATGGAGCAACGAATTCAACTGGAAGGGGCTGAACGTGGGCTTCATGTTCTCAGCTCGTCTCGGTGGTATCGTCCTCTCTCAGACGCAGGCTATCCTCGATGAGTACGGCGTATCTCAGGCTTCTGCTGATGCTCGTAAGGCTGGTGGTATCGCTGTCGGCAACGGCCGCATCGATGCTCAGGGCTACTACTCTGTAGTCGGTGGCGCAAGCCCCGTCTGGTCAGAGTACATCTATGATGGTACGAACGTCCGCCTCCAGGAAGCTCACGTCTCCTACCTCATTCCTAAGAAGCTCCTCGGCGATAAGGTCCGCCTCTCGCTCGGTCTGACGGCACGTAACCTGCTGATGATCTATAACAAGGCTCCATTCGACCCCGAGCTCACCGCTTCTACTGGTACCTACTACCAGGGCTTCGACTACTTCATGCAGCCCAGCCTGCGTAACCTCGGCTTCACGGTGAAGCTCCAGTTCTAAGCGTATTCTTAGAGACGTTTATTAAGAATGTATCTTATGAAGAAGAATCATATCGCCAAGGGGCTCGGCATCGCTGCCCTGTCACTCGCCTTGGCCTCCTGCACCAGTGGCTTTGAAGAAGCCAACCGCCCTGGCGGTAGCCAGAGCAAGGAGGTCCTGCAGCGTGATAACTACAATATCTCCTCCTTCCTCGTTCAGCTGCAGAACGTAGCTTTCCCCGAGCAGGAGAACGCGTACCAGTGTAACTTTGACCTCGTGGGTAACTACCTCGGTCGTTACTTCACCTATGCTAACAACGGCTGGAGCTCTAAGAACTTCGCCACCTTCAGCGCTCCAAGTGGCTGGCTCGGGTGGTCAAACTCTCAGATCCTCGTCCCTGCAAAGAGTGCGTTCGCTGAAATCGCAAGCCTCGCTGGTAAGGAAGACCTCAACTACAACTGGGCACTCATCATGCGTGCTCACGCCTTCCTTGCTCTGACCGACAAGTATGGTCCTATGCCCTTCGGCCTTGATGCGACCAACCTCGAAGGTTACAACTCTCAGGAAGCTATCTATAAGGCTCTCGTAGCTGACCTCGATGCTGCTGCAAGCAATATCAACGCCTTCGTCCTGGCTAACCCAGGTCGTACGGTCAATGAGGCTGCAGATAAGATCTACTCTGGGGACTTCTCTAAGTGGGTCAAGCTCGCTCACTCGCTCAAGCTTCGTATCGCTATCCGTATGCGCTATGCTGCTCCTGCTCTGGCTCAGCAGTACGCTACTGAGGCCGTGCAGGCTGGCGTTATCGAGTCTTCGGCTGACAACTGCGCTATCACCTATATCCCTCGTGGTCTTTACAAGACTTCGGTCGAGTGGGGTGACTCTCGTGCTTGCGCCGACATCGACTCCTACATGAACGGCTACGAAGACCCTCGTATCCCTGCTTACTTCGCGGCCCCTGCTAAGGCTGGTGACCGTAAGCTTATCGGATGTCTGGCTGGTGCTGACGTGAAGAATAAGAACACTGCTGACGAAATTTATTCGGCTGCTGCTGTCACGAAGAACTCCCCCAGCGTATGGCTCTCTGCTGCTGAAATGTGGTTCTGCCGTGCTGAAGGTGCGCTGGCCGGTTGGTCGGGCATGGGCGGCACTGCTAAGGACCTTTATGAGCGCGGTGTCAAGGAGTCCTTCACTCAGTGGAATGTCTCTGGTGCTGATGCCTACCTGCAGAGCAGCAAGACTCCTGCAGACTACAAGGATGCTGTCGGTGGCTATGGTAAGGACATGTCCGCTACCAGCACCATCACTCCTAAGTGGGATGACTCAGCTTCTGACGAAGCCAAGCTCGAGCGTCTGATCGTCCAGAAGTGGATCGCCCTCTTTCCCAATGGTCAGGAAGGCTGGTCGGAAATCCGCCGTACGGGCTATCCTAAGGTCTTCGCGCTCCCTGTCTCCACTAACGGCTACACCATCCACGTGGCTAACCGTATCCCCTACGACGTCAACGAGCGTACCCGTAACCAGGCTAACTACAACGCAGCTCTCGTCACCCTCGGTGGTGCTGATGACTACGCTACGAAGCTCTGGTGGCAGAAGAAGTAACTATAGCTAACGAATCAAGAAATGAAGATCAAGAATATCCTCGCGGTATCGGCTCTCGCTCTGACCACGCTGGCTTCGTGCAGCAAGTGGACGGATATGGAGATCCAGCATCCCGAAGACCTCACCCAGCCCAACCACTCAGAGGCCTACTACAAGGCTCTGCGCGACTACAAGAACTCCGATCACCAGATCGCATTCTCTTACTACAGCGCTTGGACGGGTGTTGGTACGAATATGCAGAGCTCACTGATGGGCCTGCCCGACTCTGTAGACCTCGTCTCTCTCTGGGGCGGGTGGAAGAATCCAACAGAAGCTCAGCTCAAGGACCTGCGTGATGCACAGCAGAAGAAGGGTCTGAAGGCGATGATCTGCTTCCTCGTCCTCGATATGGGCGCTGGTGTTACTCCCGATCCTACGGAGGCCGAAAAGGCATCACTTCAGAATGGTGAGACTTGGACGCACAAGTACTGGGGCTGGAGTACCGAACAGACGGAAGAAGGTAAGGCTGCCCGCCGTGCCGCTGTCGTCAAGTATGCTAATGCGATCTGTGACCTCATCGATAAGTACGGCTACGATGGTTTCGATATCGATGCTGAGCCAAACTATTCTCACCCCTTCGGTACGAACTATGAAATGTGGCGTACCGATGTGGAGAATGGTGTGCCCACGCTCATGACGCTTTTCATCGAGACCCTCGGTAAGCGTATCGGCCCTATGGCTGAGACGGAGGCTGGTCGTAAGAAGATCCTTGCTGTCGACGGTGAGCCCGATGCGCTTCCCGCTTCGCACGCCAAGTACTTCAACTACTTCATCATCCAAGCTTATAACAACTCTGTAGGCTACAACAACGGGCACTTCCAGGGTATGCTCAGAGCTTATAAGGACGTTCTCACGGTCGAAGAGATCTGCAAGAAGAGCATCTTCGTCGTAGACTTCGAGTCTGGTGCTACTACGGGTGGTAAGGCTGGCCTGGGACAGATCCTCAACTTCGCCCTGCAGAACCCCGTCGTCGATGGTGTCACCTACCGTAAGGGTGGTGTCGGTGCCTTCCGTGTAGACCTTGAGTATGCCGTCACTACGCCTGACGTCGTGAACGGGATCGACATGAAGCCTGTCAAGGGCCTCTCTTATCCCTGGTGGCGTCGTGCTATCCAGCTTATGAACCCCCAGATCAAGTAGACGAATCCAATGAAGATCAATAAATATCTCCTCGGAGTCGTAGCTGCTGCTGCACTCCTCAGCTCCTGCAATGACAGAGAACTCAAGGAGCTCGCGAATCAAGCTTACATCGCCCAGACGGGTACGCAGGCTGGTCGTATCGGGTCACTCCAGCTGGGAGACAGTGAAGTCTCTACGGATATCAATATCCGCATCTCTTCGCCCCAGACCAAGGACCAGACCTATGCACTCGAGCTGAGTCAGGAAGCTCTCGATGAGTACAATAAGCTCAACGGGACGGCCTACACGATGCTCCCTGCAAGTCAGGTCGCTCTCTCTTCCTCTCAGGTTGTCGTCAAGGCTGGTGCTGTCTTCTCCGAAGCTGTTAAGGTAACTCTCCAGCCTCTGACGCAGGAGCAGATGAACCTCGGTAAGAAGTATGCTGTCGCCTTTAAGCTCAAGAGCGTAGATGCCTCTACTCCTATCCTTAATGGGGCTGACACCTACGTCTATGCTATCAAGACGATCACCTCGGCAAGTGCTCCTATCCTCGGTACGTATAAGGGGGTATACTATCGCGCTATCGCTCGTGGTATCCCCGCTACTGACCTCGAGCGCTTCACGGTCGAGATGCGTGTGAATATCAATGGCCTCGACATCAATAACCAGGCTATCTTCGGTGCTTGGGCTCCGGGCTCTGAGATCTACATGCGCTTCGGTGATGCTACGCCTCCATACAACTACCTGAACATCAAGTTCGGTGATGGTGGCCAGATCGACCGTACTTTCGAAGGTGCTAAGACGAATACGTGGTATCACGTTGCCCTCGTTTACGATGGCGCACAGGCTACGCTCTACGTCAATGGTAGCAAGGTCATCAGCACGGACAAGCCTGCTGGTCGTACCTTCAAGCTCAACGATGCTATCCACGTCGCTGGCTCGGGTGCTGCTTGGTTCCGAAATGCTTGTATCTTCAGCGAGCTTCGTATCTGGAATACGACTCGTACGCCTGAGCAGCTGAAGGATAACGAGTACACCGTCGATCCTTCGACCCCAGGTCTCCTCCACTACTGGAAGATGAACGAAGGTCATGGTGGCACGTTTGCTAACTCGATCGCTGGTGGCCCTGCACTCAACGTCTATGGCGCGGCATACGATGAGAACAACCCTGCAAGCAGCCAGATCCTGACGCCTACTTGGGTCTCTAACGTCCGCTCTGACGGTACCGGTACGGTCAAGGTGCCCTAATCATAATATTGGTGGTACGACACGGCCCTCTCCTCGCTGGGAGGGTCGTGTACGACCCCTCTAATAGAAGTTTAATATGCAAAAGACTCTATCTATAGCTTGCGCAGCGCTCTTCCTTGGCCTCACGTCTTGTAGCAAGAGCTTTGATCTGGATACTCCTCTCTTTGATAAGACAGAGACACAGACTGCTGCATCCGTAGCGTATATCAAGACGGGTGAATTTGACCTCGCTAAGTCTATCAAACCTCTTACGGTTACGCTAGAGGGAACGACCATTTCTGAGTTCACTGCTCAGGAGCGCTATGTCTACCTCTCCAAGCCTGTTGATCAGGATGTGACGGTGACTGTAGCTCTCGCTACGTCGGAAGCTTCTATCGCTTCCTTCACCAGCACCCTCTCAACCAACCCTGGCTATAAGGTCGCTCCCGAAGGCTATGCTAAGCTTTCTACCACGACCGTAACCATCCCTAAGGGGCAGACGAAGAGCTCTTCAGCTATCACCATCAGTGTGGGTGATAAGTATGCCGAGATCTCTACGGCTAATGCTGCTACGGAGTACTATGTTATCCCTGTCCAGGTATCTGCTGTCTCGGGCTCATCCACTGTCGGTGTCAGCCAGGACTATGGTACCTACTTCATCCCTGTGAAGAAGAGCTTCCAGAATATCGGTTACTATACGCGTGGCCCTCAGGGTACGGCGCTTGCTTCTACGGATGTTACCTATGAAGTTTCTACAGCATACTCTAGTAGCTATGGCAAGGGCAATCTCTATGATGGTGACGCCTCTTCTGCATGGTATGCTCAGTTTGCAGATAGCTCTCCATGGGTATCAGGTATCCTTACTAGCGGTACGAAGAAGTTTACAGCTATTCACTTTCAGGGAACGAATGGTTCTATGAATGCTGAGCAGATTGAGATCTTCACGACGCAGGACGGCACGACCTGGACTTCTCAGGGAGTACTCTCCGCATCCTACCTCAATCAAGAAAGCTCTGCTACCGTTCGCTTCCTTAATCCTATTGAGGCAAAGGGCGTGAAGATCCTGGGTATTAATTATTCATTTGGATACTTCGGTATCGGTGAGCTGACCTTCTACGCAGAGAACTAAGCTTCTTCCTCCTACTAAAAGACCTCAGGGGCTGTATCTCTATCGTGAGATACAGCCCCTGAGGCTTTTTATTTCCTTCGCAAAGGAGGGGACGGTGTGTGCGACTTAGTCCTCTGCCAGCTTAGCTGCTGCGAGGGTATTCAGCATAAGGGAGATGATGGTCATCGGGCCGACGCCACCAGGGACGGGCGTGATGTAGGAGGCGAGAGGCGCTACTTCATCGAAGGCAACGTCACCGGTGAGCTTGAAGCCACTCTTACGCGAAGCATCGGGTACACGTGTCGTACCTACGTCGACGATGACGGCACCAGGGCGCACCATGTCGGCCTTGAGGAACTCAGGCACGCCGAGAGCTGCGACGATGATGTCTGCCTGCAGGCAGAGCTCCTTGATGTTGGGCGTACGGCTGTGACAGACCGTGACGGTGCAGTCGCCAGGAGTACCCTTGTGTAGGAGGAGTTGCGCCATGGGCTTACCGACGATGTTGCTACGGCCAAGGACGACGCAGTGCTTACCACGCGTCTCGATGTCGTAGCGGCGAAGGAGCTCGATGATCCCCTGAGGGGTAGCTGACACGAAGCAGGGAAGGCCGATGCTCATGCGCCCTACATTGATGGGGTGGAAGCCGTCGACGTCCTTGCTGGGGTTGACAGCTTCGATGATGCGCTGCTCGTTGATGTGCTTCGGCAGGGGGAGCTGGACGATGAAGCCATGCACCTCGGGGTCGTTATTCAGGCGCTCGATCTCGCTGAGCAGACGCTCTTCTGTGACGTCATCCTCGAAGCGGATCAGTGAGGAGCGGAAGCCCACCTCGGCACAGGTCTTGATCTTAGCTGCTACATAGGTCTCGCTGCCGCCGTCATGGCCGACGAGGATAGCTACCAAGTGAGGGGCTTTTTTGCCAGCTGCTATGCGGACTGCTACTTCGGCTGCGATCTCCTGCTTGATCTGAGCGGAGGTTGCTTTACCATCGAGAAGCTTGTAGGTTTGTTCTTTCATTGGGGTAGTACGATGAATGAGTAGGTGGGCGGATAGACTCCGCTGCGAGCCCTAAGGCTTATCAAAGATAGGCAAAGTTTAGCGCCTATGAGGTAGAGTCTACTTATGAAAAGCCCCGCCCCACAGACCTCGCGGAGAGGCTATGGGGCGGGGCTGCTTTATTGGGGTGGAAGGCATGCTCTTAGCGTGCGATGCCGTCACGACGAAGGAGGGCATCAATGGTGGCCTTCTTGCCACGGAAGCTCTGATAGAGCTCCTCGGCATCACGGCGGTCACCTTGACTCAGTACCTCACGGCGGAAGCGATCGGCCGTCGCCGTAGAGAAGATCCCTTCTTCTTGGAAGGCTGCGAAGGCATCGGCATCCAGCACTTCGGCCCACTTGTAGCCGTAGTAGCCAGCTGCATAGCCACCCGAGAAGATGTGCCCGAAGGAGGTGCTCATCTGGCAAGGTGCAGGTGTAGCGGGCAGGAGCTGGGCCTTCTGCCAAGCCGTATCTTCGAAGGTCTTCGTGTCAAGGCCTTCGACGAGTGGCTCGGTGATCGTGTGCCAAGCCATGTCGAGGTAGCCGAAGCTCAGCTGACGACAGGCAGCGTAGCCTGCGAGGAAGTGGCGGGCACGCTCCATACGCTCCATAAGGACCTCGGGTAGTGCTTCGCCCGTCTGATAGTGTACGGCGAAGCTCTGGAGCCACTCACGCTCGTCCAGCCAGTTCTCCATCAGCTGGCTGGGTAGCTCGACGAAGTCACGGACGACGTTGGTCCCGCTGAGCGAGCCGTGACGGCACATAGAGAGCATGCCATGCAGGGAGTGGCCGAACTCATGCAGGAAGGTGCGTACCTCGCCAGGCGTGAGCAGGGCGGGACGGTCGGTCGTGGGCTGGGTGAAGTTCATCACCAGCACGATGTGAGGACGATGATCTTCACCCTCGGCCGTGTGATACTGCTCCTGGAGATTGTTCATCCAGGCACCGCTCTGCTTGCCCTCACGAGGGAAGAAGTCGGTGTAGAGAAGTCCGAGATAGCTCCCATCGGCATCGTGCACCTCGTAGGTGTGTACGTCGCTGTGGTAGACGGGCAGATCCGTGCGCTCGGTGAAGCGGATGCCATAGAGGCGTGTCGCCAGAGAGAAGATGGCATCCGAGACGCGCGATAGCTCGAAGTAGGGGCGTAGCTCCTCTTCGTCCAGCTCGTAGAAGGCCTGCTTATAGCGCTCTGCCCAGTAGCTCCAGTCCCAGGGCTGGAGGGGGAGGGTAGCGCCTGCCTCACGTGCGAAGTTAGCCACTGCTTCCAGCTCCTTCTCTGCTAAGGGCTTGTAAGCCTCGAGGAGCTCGTCGAGCAGCCCATAGACTGCCGTCGTGCTACCTGCCATACGGCGGGCGAGGACCTTCTCAGCAAAGCTCTTGGAGCCTAAGAGCTGAGCAAGCTCCAGACGCAGGTTCACGAGGCGACGGATGAGCTCTCTATTGTCATATGCGTCTCCAGCAGCCCCGACAGCCATCTTTGCCAGATACATCTCTTGGCGTAGGGTGCTCGAGGGGCAGTGTTGCATGAAGGGGAAGTAGCTGGGAGCTGAGAGGGTGAAGAGCCAGCCTTCGCCCTTACCCTCTTTCTCTGCCAGCTCGCGTGCTACGGCGAGTGTCGAGAGGGGAAGCCCTTCGACCGCAGCGGCATCATCGACGAAGAGGCGGAAGCGCTGCTGATCCTTGAGGTTGTTTTGTCCGAAGGTGAGGCTCAGCTCGCTCAGCTCACGCTTGACCTCGCGAAGTCGCTCCTTCTCCTCGGCAGGGAGCTGGGCACCGCTCTCGCTGAAGCCTTCGTAGCAGCGCTCGAGGAGGCGTAGGTCTTCGGCATCGAGCTGGAGGCTCTCACGTGCCTCCCATACCTGACGGATACGCTCGAAGAGGGGCTCGGAGAGGGTGATGAAGGAGGAGAGTGCTGAGAGCTCAGGGCTAACCTCCTGACTGATCTGCATCAGTTCGTCCGTAGCCTCAGCGTGTAGGAGGTTGTAGAAGCTACCTGATACCCACTCGAGGAGGGCACCGGAGCGCTCGAGAGCAAGGATGGTATTGGCGAAGGTGGAGGCTTCGGGCGAGGCGATGATGGCCTCTACCTCACGGCGCTTCTCTTCGATAGCCAGACGGAAGGCCTCGCGGAAGTCCTCAGTCTTGAATTGGTCGAAGGCATAGGCTCCGTGGGGGAGCTGGCTGGGCTGACAAATACTATTCATGTCGTCAGTGATACACGGGAGGGGGTGAAAAGAAAGCTACCTGCCTTCGTCGCAGCCACGCGAAGGGGCAGGCGAAGGCAGGTAGCCGTATGGTGTATCCCTCCAGCGGAAGGCCGCAGGGGTAGGATACGTAGGGATCGACGTCTTAGAGGCGGTCGTTAGAGCCGAGGACGTTGATGATCTTGTGTTCGTAGAGCTTCTTGAGAGACTCACGAGCTGGACCGAGGTACTTACGTGGGTCGAATTCAGCAGGGTTTTCTGCGAAGACCTTACGTACAGCAGCGGTCATAGCGAGACGGCCGTCAGAGTCGATGTTGATCTTGCAGACAGCGCTCTTAGAAGCCTGACGGAGCTGCTCTTCGGGGATACCGACAGCATCCTTGAGGGCACCACCGAACTTGTTGATCGTAGCGACTTCGTCCTGGGGTACGCTGGAAGAACCGTGGAGTACGATGGGGAAGCCAGGGATCTGCTTTTCGATCTCAGCGAGGATATCGAAGCGGAGGGGGGGAGGTACGAGGATGCCGTTAGCGTCGCGGTGGCACTGCTCAGGCGTGAACTTGTTAGCACCGTGTGACGTACCGATAGAGATAGCGAGTGAGTCAACACCCGTCTTGCTGACGAAGTCAACAACTTCTTCGGGCTCGGTGTAGGTGTGGTGCTCAGCTACGACATCGTCTTCGATACCAGCGAGGACACCGAGTTCACCTTCGACCGTCACGTCGAACTGGTGAGCGTACTCAACGACAGAGCGCGTCAGAGCGACGTTCTCGTCGTAGGGGAGGTGCGAACCGTCGATCATCACCGAGGAGAAGCCCATTTCGATACAGCTCTTGCAGAGCTCGAGGCTATCACCGTGGTCGAGGTGAAGGGCGATCTGAGGATTGGGGCAGCCCAGTTCCTTAGCGTATTCTACAGCACCCTGAGCCATGTAGCGCAGGAGCGTCTGGTTAGCGTACTTACGTGCGCCGCTGGATACCTGAAGGATGACGGGAGACTTGGTCTCTACTGCAGCGCTGATGATAGCCTGCAGCTGCTCCATGTTATTGAAGTTGAAAGCGGGGATAGCGTAGCCACCCTTGATAGCCTTTGCGAACATATCGCGGGTGTTCACAAGACCCAGTTCTTTGTAACTAACCATTACTGTTCCTATTTATAGTTGATACGTTTATCGTTCTATGCAACAAAGATAAGGGAAATATATGTAAAACGGTTCGATATACTTAAATTTTTCAGGAAGTTGAGGCTACTCCTCTCCCCTCACAAAGCTTGTATCTCGGGGATGGTGCTGACTATTGGGGTATTCATCTCCTGATTTACCCTCTGCTCCCACCCGATATTTGTCTCACTTTGATGGGGTTGTGGGTATGGAAATGTGAGGGTGTATAAAGCACGGAGAGCCGACTCTATGGCGTAGAGTCGGCTCCCTTATTTGCTCTTAGGCGGTTTTTATCTTCTCAGAAGTCGAGGTCTTTACTTCCCCTTACGTGGGGCAAAGCCCATGAACATCTTCGTGACCTCGGGGTCGTGATGGCTGGGCATGACGAAGGAGTGCCCCGTGTCCAGCTTCAGGATCTCCTGCATCTCGCTCTCTGTCAGCGTGAAGTCAAAGAGCTGGAAGTTCTGCTCCATGCGCTCCTTGCGGGTAGACTTCGGTATGATGATGATACCACGCTGCAGGAGATAGCGCATAGCTACCTGTGCTACCGTCTTGCCATGGGCGGCGCCGATCGTGAGCAGGGTCTCATTGTTGAGGAGCTCGCTATTTGCTTCGGCAAGGGGGCCCCACGACATTAGCTTCACACCCAGCTCATCCATATAGCGGCGCTCCTCGATACGCTGGGTGAGGACGTGGGTCTCGACTTGGTTCACAGCGGGTACGATATCCGTGAAGTGACAGAGGTCAATGAGGTGGTCGGGGTAGAAGTTGCTCACGCCGATAGCTCTTACCTTACCCTCCTTGAGGGCATCTTCGAGGGCGCGATAGGCATTGTAGCGATCGCCAAAGGGCTGGTGAATCAGCATAAGATCGATGTAGTCGGTGCCGAGCAGACGCAGGCTCTCATCCAGGCTACGCTTCGGGGCGTCACCCTCGAAGTTGGATATCCAGATCTTGTCCACTATGAAGACTTCATCACGGCTTAGACCGCTCTTTTTGACTGCGCTACCGACACCTGCCTCATTCTGATAGATCTGTGCCGTGTCGATCATGCGATAGCCTACGCTCAGGGCATCGGCTACACAGCGCTCAGCTTCGTCGGGAGAGACCTGATACACGCCGTAGCCCAAGAGGGGCATCTCGACGCCGTTGTTTAGTGTGATTGTCTTCTGTTCCATACTGTTGGGAAGGGTTGATTGTTCGGGATAAGAATGAGAGTTTATGGGCGATGAGTGTCCCCGCACTATGGTGATAACAACTCGTCTTCTTGCAAGGTTTCCC
>ERZ1674082.90-NODE-90-length-20014-cov-88.005862_pt1 | contig 20014 bp, 13 predicted proteins | sample MGYA00581118_ERZ1674082 | MGnify/ENA primary metagenome ERZ1674082 (study PRJEB41354, sample SAMEA4873329) | human saliva metagenome | biome: human-associated habitat [ENVO:00009003]; feature: mouth environment [ENVO:08000002]; material: saliva material... | reverse complement strand
GCTGCGTCGCGGTATCGTTCGGAGGCGCTGGCTGCGTCGCGGATGATGGCGAATTTGAGGCCGTGGGATCCGGTGGCGCGGTATGCGCGCTGGTCTTCGAGGGCGGCTTTGGCGGCCATGTACCCGTGCCAGCCGCTGAGGTCGTTGGCGTGCTGCCCGATGACGGTGGTGATGGAGGGGACGAGGAGTTCTCCTCCGCGGACGCGCGCGTACATGCGTCCGTAGTCGGTGGCTGCGGCGAGTTCGGGTGTTGTCACGGGGTACCTCATTCTCGGGTGGTTGTGTCCGCGGCTGGGTTTGTACTGCTTGTGGGCACAAATACCGGTGGGCATAATAAAACCCCCGTTCCTTGAAACGGGGGTTATTGGTGCGTGATACTGGGTTCGAACCAGTGACCTCTTCGGTGTGAACGAAGCGCGCTACCACTGCGCCAATCACGCTTACGGATAAGACTATACCGAGGCTTGGCGTGAAGGTCAAATTTTGCGCTCTCCTATTTTTATTGCCGCCGAGAAGCCACTTGTGTTTCGAAAAGCCACAAAAATGGTGGCTTCTCGAAACATTTGTGGCTTTTCGAGGAGATTCTTCTTCTCTGCTCATGCACTGCTTCCTCCGATTGAGGTGACTGCAGGTTCAGTAATGACTTATGGACTCTGGTCATGAGGTACGGACTTTGGGGCTGGGTTAGCGCCTTGAGAGATAGCTTTTAACCATGGCTGAAGTCGCTAAGTCATTACCGAATCTAGACTTAGAGGTGCTGGGTAAACAAAAAAAGCCTGGCTTCCGAAGAAACCAGGCTTTTTTCCTAGTGTGACCCCAACCGGATTTGAACCGGTGTTGCCGCCGTGAGAGGGCGGAGTACTAGGCCGCTATACGATGGGGCCGCAACCTCCGTTAGGAGGTTAGCTGGGATACCAGGACTCGAACCTAGAACAAAGGAACCAGAAACCTTCGTGTTGCCAATTACACCATATCCCATTACTCTATTGAGTTACCGTTCCGTTTTTTGCCTTTCGGCTTTTCACCGGAACGAGTAATAACTATACGGGTCTTTCTGGAGGCGTGCAAGCCGAAATTTGGAGAGCCGCCTCACATTCGCGGTTTTATACCCGCTACTTCCGCGTGTTTCCGGGGTTTTTGGGGTTAAAAAGTTTTTTAAATTTCTTCAAAAAGAGGGTTCTGGGGCCGATTTTCACCCTTCAAAGCAGTTCCGAGGAGGCTCGGAGAGCAGTTTTACCCTCTCCCCTGCACGCTTTGCATCCCAAATTTTTTGAAGATTTTTTCCTGCACCACCTCCCGGCAGTCAGGTGACCGGGCAGTCAGGTCGTCAGATAGCCAACGCAGCCCGGCGGCCAACCCACCCAAGCAACCACCTCGAGAAAGATCGCAGGACCCGCTGCCCACGCCTCCAAAACCTAAAACCCCCAGAGACAGCAAATTTCGGAGCCGATAAATTCTGGAGACAACGAAAAAGCCCCGAGGCGAACCTCGGGGCTTCAGTGGAGCGGTTGACGAGACTTGAACTCGCGACATCCACCTTGGCAAGGTGGTGCTCTACCAACTGAGCTACAACCGCATGTTTTCGCTTTGAACTTTTCAGTTCGTCGCAACAACAAGTACTACTATACGAGCCTTTGCCGGGGTGCGCAAACCAAATTCTTGCCATACTCCCCAAAATGGAGCCAGATTCACCCCAACAAAACATACTGACTAGTAGTTTTACAGGAAACACCCATCACAAAAAATATTCTCAAATTTATAAAAAATCCCCTTATCCGCCGGGTTTCTTCAGACCTTTCGGTCGTCTGATTCCCGCTGGATAAGGGGATTCTCTAGAGCTTAGTCGCTGCTACCGCCGGAGTCGCCTCCACCGGAATCTCCGCCGCCAGAGTAGTCGGAGCTGCTGTAGCTGCTGTAGTCCGAGCTGCTGGAGCTGCTGGAGCTTCCGGCGTCGAAGTCGCCCGCGTCCGGGTCGGGGCCCGGGTCCACGAAGTCGTCTTCTTCGTCCGAAGAGTCAGAAGAGTCCAAAGAATCAACAACAGACGACGAGGTGCTCACATCGCCGCCGCGAGCCGCGTTCTGCATGGCGCGTGCCTCCAGGAATGCGGTCACGTAGGCGAGCGCCGCACCGGCAATAATGATGACGACCATCCACACGGAGCGGTCAAAGCCGGCAATGTAGGCGAACACCCAGATAATGCAGGCGTTGGTGAGCGCCATGAGGGTGCCCTTGAGCAGCGCCTTGCCGATGATGGATTGGTTATTCGGCTGGCTCATAGCTAGCTCAGTTCAGCGGCAAGCTTGCGCAGGCGTGCGAGGGAGGATTCCTTGCCCAGGATTTCCATGGATTCGAACAGGGGCGGGGAGATGCGCTCACCGGACACTGCAATGCGCACGGGGCCGAATGCGAGGCGCGGCTTGATTTCCAGGCCATCGACGATTGCGGCGCGTAGGGCTGCCTCAATGTTGGCTGCGGTGAAGTCCTCGAGGGGCTCCAGAGCCTCGATTGCGGCTGCGAGGACCTGCGGTGCGGATTCCTTGAGCTGCTTGCGTGCGTCGTCTGCGGTGCTGATTTCTTCGTCAGCCTTGAAGAGGAATGCGAGCAGGCCGGGTGCTTCGCCGAGCAGCTGCATGCGCTCCTGGACGAGGGGTGCAGCTTCGGTGAGGACCTGCTCTTCACGCTCGGTGAGGGTTTCGCCGAGTACGCCTGCGGCCTGCAGGTACGGGATGAGGCGGTCGCGGAAGTCCTTGGGGTCGAGCGCACGGATGTGGTCGCCGTTGATGGACTCTGCCTTCTTCACGTCGAAGCGTGCGGGGTTGGCGACAACGTCGTGTACGTCGAAGTGCTCGACGAGCTCGTCGATGGTGAAGACGTCCTGGTCTGCGGAGAGAGACCAGCCCAGCAGGGACAGGTAGTTCAGCAGGCCTTCCTTGATGAAGCCGGAGTCGCGCAGCAGGAAGAGGTTCGACTCGGGGTCGCGCTTGGAGAGCTTCTTGTTGCCCTGGCCCATGACGTAGGGCAGGTGGCCGAATTCGGGGATGAAGCTGGTCACGCCGGTGTCGATGAGTGCGCGGTAGAGCGCGATCTGGCGCGGGGTGGAGGAGAGCAGATCCTCACCGCGTAGCACGTGGGTGATGCCCATCAGCGCGTCGTCAACGGGGTTCACGAAGGTGTACAGCGGGTCGCCGTTGGAGCGGACGACCACGTAGTCGGGTACGGTGCCTGCCTTGAAGGTGATTTCACCGCGAACGAGGTCGTTGAAGGTGATGTCCTCGTCGGGCATGCGCAGACGCCACACGGGCTTACGACCCTCGGCGAGGTAGGCTTCCTTCTGCTCTTCGGTGAGGTTGCGGTCGTAGTTGTCGTAGCCGAGCTGCGGGTCCTGACCGGCTGCCTTGCGGCGTTCCTTCACCTCGTCGGGGGTGGAGAAGTCTTCGTACACGTAGCCGCCTTCAACGAGCTTTTCGAAGATCTCGTTGTAGATGCCTGCGGTCTTACGCTCGGACTGGCGGTAGGGCTCGTGGGGGCCGCCGACGCCGACGCCTTCGTCCCAGTTAATGCCGAGCCAGTGCAGGGATTCGAGCACCTGGTTGAACGACTCTTCGGAGTCGCGTGCCGCATCGGTGTCTTCGATGCGGAAGATCAGCTTGCCGCCGGTGTGGCGTGCGTACGCCCAGTTGAAGAGGGCGGTGCGGACCATACCCACGTGCGGGGTGCCGGTGGGCGAGGGGCAGAAGCGGACGCGAGTGTCTGCGGGGCTGTTGAGTACGGGACCGTGGTATTCGGTCATGATGTCTCCTTGACGGTGTGTTTCAGGATGTACGTTACGTTTTTGGGTGCGGGCTGCTTAGTCGCGCACGCGGGTGACGAGGGAGCCGATGCCTTCGACTTCGACCTCTACTTCGTTGCCGTCGCGCAGTACGCTGATGCCGGCGGGGGTGCCGGTGAGCAGTACGTCGCCGGGCAGCAGGGTGAAGATTTCGGAGGCTGCGGCAACCTGTTCGGCTACGGAGTAGTGCATTTCGGAAGTGTTACCTTCCTGCACGACATCGCCGTCAACCCATGTGGTGATGTTCAGCGAGTCGGTGTCCAGGTCGGTTTCAATCCACGGGCCGAGCGGGGTGGAGCCGTCGAAGCCCTTGGCGCGGGTCCACTGGCGGTCTTCGAGCAGGTCGCGGGCGGTGAGGTCATTGGCTACGGTGTAGCCGAAGATGACTTCGTGTACGCGCTCAAGAGGCACGGACTTGGCGATACGACCGATAATGACGGCGAGTTCACCTTCTGCGCTGACGGCTTCGGAGTACTCGGGCAGGGTCACAGGGTCGCCGGGGCCAATCACGGTGGTGTTGGGCTTGAGGAAGAACTGCGGGGAGGCGGGCGCCTCGGTTCCAGCCCAGTTTGCGATCGCTCCAATCACCTTGGAGCGGGGGATGATCGGGGCGAGCAGGCGCACCTGGTCGATGGGGTAGGTGGTGCCGGTCGGTTCGATGCCCGAGTAGAAGGGGTCGCCGGCGAGTACGCGCAGGGTTTCTTCGCCTGCGTCGCCTTCTACCAGCCCGAAGTGGAGCTCATTATTTACGGTAAATCGTGCAATACGCATACTTTCTAGGGTACCAGCCTTCGAGGGTGTGAGCGGCGGGTCGGGTTTTCGCGGGGGGGTTTATCGAGGGGCGGTTTATCGAGGGGCGGCGGGATACGCCTCCCCTCCCCTGTCCTCGCGCTATCAACGCCGCGCGCAATATTCGCCGGGCACAGCATCACCGGGCACAGCGAATCCCCGCGGGTTGCTCACCGCGCGACGTACGGGGTCGGGCGAGGCATCCTGCGGGGATTTCGCTGGTTACGTTAGATTCACGTTTTAGATGAGGCGGGTCATCCAGCCGTGGCGGTCCTCAACGGTGCCGAGCTGAATGCCGACGAGCTCTTCGCGCAGGCTCTTGGAGATTTCGCCGAAGTGCTCGGTGGGTGCCGGGATTTCGAAGTCTTCGGCCTTGAGCTTGCCGATGGGTGCGACCACTGCTGCGGTGCCGCAGGCGAAGATTTCGGTGATGTCGCCGTTTGCCACGCCTTCACGCCATTCGGTGAGGGTGATTGCGCGCTCTTCGACGGTCATGCCGCGGTCCTTGGCGAGCTGAATCAGCGAGGAACGGGTCACGCCCTCCAGGATGGTGCCGGTCAGTTCGGGGGTGACGATCTTGTTTTCCTTGCCGAAGATGAAGAACACGTTCATGCCGCCGAGCTCTTCGATGGCGTCGCCGCGGTGCGGGTCCTTGAAGATGACCTGCTTGCAGCCGTGCTTTTCACCTTCGGTCTGGGCGATCATGGATGCTGCGTAGTTACCGCCGCACTTTGCCGCACCGGTACCGCCTTCGCCTGCACGGGCGTAGGTGGTGGAGAGCCAGATGTCCACGGGTTCGGGGGTGCCGAAGTAGTTACCCGCGGGCGAGCCGATCACGTGATACTGCACGTGGCGTGCCGGGCGAACGCCGAGGAACGCCTCGGTTGCGATCATGAAGGGGCGGAAGTAGAAGGCTTCACCGTCGCCGGTGGGTACCCACTGCTCGTCCATCTTCACGAGTTCGCGCAGGGATTCGATGAAGGTCTCGGCGGGCAGTTCGGGCAGGGACAGGCGGCGTGCGGAGTTCGCGAAGCGTGCCGCGTTCTTCTCGGGGCGGAAGGTCCACACGGAGCCGTCGGCGTGGCGGTAGCCCTTGATGCCTTCGAAGATTTCCTGGCCGTAGTGGAACACGGATGCTGCGGGGTCGAGGACGAGCGGGCCGTAGGGGTGCACTCGTGCGTCGTACCAGGTGCCGCCGGTCTTGTAGTCGCCTTCCCAGTCGATGGTGACCATGTGGTCGCTGAAGTAGTCACCGAAGCCGGGGTTTGCAAGGATTTCGGCGCGGCGTTCGGCGGTGGCGGGTGACTGGTTTGCTTCGTGGCTGAATTCGGTTGCCATCGTTCTGCGTTCCTCTTCGTCTAGTTGCCTCTGTGGGCGTTCTTTGAGTGGCGGTTCTCGCGGCGGGGCGAGGGACCGGTGTGTGCCGCCGAGCGCGTTGTCGTGCGGGGCAGATGGTGCATCTAGCGGTCTGTGCTAGTCGGATGCATCAAAGCTAGTGGTGGATGGTGTCCACCGCCGAGGTGCCGGGCGGGTGTGCCTGACCTGTTTAGAGTACCGGAAAGATGCGTTTGCCGCATGCGCACCTTTTCTCCCATTCAGGATGTGAACAGGTGAAGCCCGGAAGGTGTGTTCCTTCCGGGCTTCGCTAGCGTAGTTCACGTTTTAGCCGAGCCAGTTTTAGCCGGGCAAGTATTAACCGAGGCGTGCGAGCACGTCCGCGCCGACCTGGTCGGTACCACGCACGGTCGCGCCGTTTTCGCGCATATCTGCCTCGACAGCGTCCTCAATGCGGGCTGCGGCGGCGTCGTGGCCGAGGTGGCGCAGCAACATTGCACCGGCGAGGATTGCGGCGGTGGGGTTTGCCTTGTTCTGGCGGGCAATGTCCGGTGCGGAGCCGTGTACGGGCTCGAACATGGAGGGGAACTCGCCGACGGCGTTGATGTTGCCGCTTGCCGCGTAGCCGATACCGCCGGTCACTGCACCAGCGAGGTCGGTGATGATATCGCCGAAGAGGTTGTCGGTGACGATCACGTCGAAGCGGGCGGGGTCGGTGACCATGAAGATGGTGGTCGCGTCAATGTGCAGGTAGTCGGTCTCAACCTCGGGGAATTCAGCCGCGATTTCGGTGAAGTAGCGGTTGTAGAGGCGACCTGCGTGAGTGAGCACGTTGGTCTTGTGCACGAGGGTGACCTTCTTGCGGCGGGTGGATGCCAGCTCGAAAGCATAGCGGACCAGGCGCTCCACACCGTGCGCGGTGTTGAGGGAGACTTCGGTGGCGATTTCGTGCGGGGTGCCGCCGCGGATGACGCCGCCGTTGCCGATGTAAGGGCCTTCGGTGCCTTCACGCACGACGACAAAGTCAATGTTGCCGGGGTTGGCGAGCGGGGACACTGCGCCGGGGTACAGACGGGAGGGGCGCAGGTTGATGTAGTGGTCGAAGGCGAAGCGCAGCTTCAGGAGCATTTCGCGTTCGATGAGGCCGGAGGGAATCTTGCCGCTGCGCGGGTCTGCACCGATGGCGCCGAAGAGGATCGCGTCGTGCTGCTTGAGGGCGTCCATGGTGGAGTCGGGCAGGGTTTCACCGGTTTCCAGCCAGTGCTCGGCGCCGAGCTTGTAGTGGGTGGGGGTTACGGTGATGTTTTCGAGCTCGCAGGCGCGGGTGAGAATGCGCTGGGCTTCGGTAATGATTTCGGGGCCGATGCCGTCGCCGGGGATGACGGCAAGGTCGATGCTACGTGCTTCAGTCATGCCTCTACCCTAATACGCACCACGGGTGGGCGGTAGAGTGTGCGGGCGGGTTCTCAGACTCTGGGCTAGACGGGCGCTAGGCTAACCCCCGTCTCTGCCCGGCAGCGTCTTCTACCCACCCCTGCATCCTGAAGTCTGGGGTTCTGGATTCTGTGGTGTTCAGCCTCTACCGGTTAAAACAATATTCCCCGGCTGAATTATCAGCCGGGGAATATCGTTACGAGTTCTCACTCAGAGTGAGAGCCCTAAAGGTCTATGCAATTACGCGGTGCGCTTGCAGAGGGTGACCTTGACGTAGCCGTTGCCACGTTCGCTACGAGCGGTCGGAGCGTTACCTGCGGAGGTAATGGTACCGCCGGAAACACCGGGAGCAACGTAGGAACCACCTGCGCCGCCGCCGCCGCCGAGCTGGCCGAAGGAGACGTTCTGGCGGATACCGTTGGGGTTGTTGTTCCACTTCTGGGTCAGAACGATTGCGGAGGAGGAGCTGGAAGCACCGGAGCCACCGCCACCGTAGCCTGCGCCACCACCTGCGGAGATGACGGACTCGTAGCCGTTGAAGTTGAAGCCGATGGAGGAGTACTCGAGAGCGTAACCGGTACCGTTGTGGGTACCCTCTTCCTTCTTGGTGCGATCGTTGTTGTCGATCAGGTAGGAGTAGGATGATACACCGTCACCACCGGCACCGGTGAAGCCGGAGCCACCGTTGTTACCGGACTTGGAGGACTGGTAAATCTCCTGGTTGTTGGCGGAGGAGAAGCCCAGAACACCGTTCGGGGACTTGCCGGTGTGCAGAGCGGTCTTAGCACCACCGTTACCACCGATACCGTTTGCGCCACCTTCACCGGCCTCAACGGTTTCGCGGATAGAGTTGTCAGCGTCGTAGATACCGAAGCCTTCAAGACCTGCAGAACCCGATGCACCGTCAGCGGAACCACCGGTGGAACCGAAGATGATGTTGCCGTTGCGCTTTGCGCCGGAGGGCCACTGCCAAGAAGCGGTCACTGCGCCAGCTTCCATGTACTGGGGGTTGTTGTTAGCGCCACCGTTGTTGATGAAGCCAGCGCCACCGCCGCCACCTGCAACTGCAACGGGGGTACCGTTGATGACCAGAGCGGAGGAGCCACCACCGGAAGCGGAGTAGGTAATACGCTTCAGGGGGGAGTTAGCGGGCCAAATAGTGTTGACCTGCTGCATGATGCTGGAGGGGATGGGGTTGGGCAGGCTGGAGGAACCACCGTTACCGTAGCCCTCACCACCCTCAGCTGCAGTCAGGGGGCCGTTACCAATACCACCGGCTGCGCCGATGAGCTGAACGGTCTGGCCTTCCTTGACCTCGATGATACCGGTGATCTTAGCACCGGAGCCTGCTGCCATATCGTCGTAGTTGGTACCACCAGCGCCACCGACGACCTCGAACTTAATCTTGTCGACCAGTGCGGGAACAACGAAAGAAGTGGTGCCCTTAGCACCCGAAGCGTTACCGTTAGCGCTGTAAGCTGCGGTGGACTCCCACTCACAAACAGTGGAGGAAGCAAAAGCGGGAACTGCAGCAGATGCTGCAACAACCGGAGCAGCCCATGCTGCGCCAGCGACAACCTTGCGGCGAGAAATGTTAGTAGACATGTATGTCCTTCGAGAGTGATGTCATTTTGAGGAATAAAAGTTATCACCCGCCGTCGTGCGCGGCGAAGAACGTCACCTGATGAGATTCGAGTGAGTGAAGTAGGCTTGCGCCTAACCTCTGGTGATAACGACATAATGCTGTAACCGGTCCCCTGCATAGGGACTTTCGCGTTTCAGAGCGCTTGGTGTTCACTCTGCGAGGTCTTGCCTCCTGGACGCAGAATTTCGGTACAGCCAAAACTATACCCATCAAAGACCTGTACCGCAATGGTTCCAAAAATGGTTTGATGAGGGGGTTTCCCTTAAACTCTCCGCTTTGGTTGAAGGTTTTTCAACCAAAATCGGTTACTTAAGGGAGTTACAGGTCTCTTAAACCCGAATTCGAACCCCATACAACCCCAAACTCTCAAGCTTTAGTTGAATAAATAATCTACAAAAAAGTAATTAAGGTCACTAAAAATAGCTGTTTTTGGCGTGTCATACTCACTCAAGCACACACCCACACACACAAACCCACAAAATATCCCTGCATGTGAGAGTAGAAAGAGGCTCCCAGCCCCGCCCCACCACCCCGATACACTGGAAATATGCCCCTCAAGCACACCGAACCCCAGCAGAACCCACAGCACAGCACAGAGACAGCCGAATCAGGCCACGCCGTAACGCATACCCGCGGCAGCTCAGAAAACAGCGACCTGCCCGCCGACGCCATCACCGCCTCCAGCCGCATGCAAAACTACCTCAGAGACAAACGCGGCTGGATGAACTTCATCGTCGTCGCGCACATGCAGTTCTTCTGCTGCGTACTCTCCGTTGCCTTCATCAATGGCTACGGCTGGATCCCGCTCATCTCCGCGCTCTGCAGCACCACCGCGCTCTACTTCCGCTACCGCTTCCCCTACGGCAGCATCTACGTGGTCATCGCGGCGCTCTGTCTCACCCTCGTGACCCCCTTCCCCGACTCACTCGTCATCACCTGCTACCCGCCGGTCAGCTTCGCCGCCTACCACACCGGCAGGCACTGGACCCGCCGCGCCCGCTTCCGCGCCCTCATTCTCGGCTGGGTCGGCGCACTCGCCGTCACCGTGCAGGCCTCGCTCTCGTTCCTCTACCACTGGGACGACATACCCGCCCGCATCTTCATCTCCCTGATGCTCGGCGTGCTCTGCGGGTCCATCTTCACCGTCTTCTGGTTCCTCGGCGACTCCCGCCGCATGCGCGAACTGCGCAGCGAAGAGTTCAAAGAACGCGCCCGCCGCCTCGAATACGAGCAGGAACAGGAACGCCGCCTCGCCGCGCAGGACGAACGCACCCGCATCGCCCGTGAAATGCACGATATTGTGGCGCACTCGCTCTCCAGCATTATTTCCCAGGCAGACGGGGCACGCTACGCCGCCGCGAGCGCCCGCACCGCACGCGCCCAGCAAACACAACAGGCGCAGCAGGCAGAGCAACAGACTGAACAGGAAGAGCAGCCGGGCCAGGGTCAGCAGAGCGAACCGGATATTGCCGAGCAGACCCTCGAGCTCATTGCAGACACGGCACGCGACTCCCTCACCCAGATGCGTTCCCTCCTCGGGCTACTCCGCACGGACGAGGCAACCGCCTACGCGCCCGTGCCCACTCTCAGCGATGTGCCCGCCCTCGTGGAGCAGAGCCGCCGCGCCGGGCTACCCGTCACCTTCACCGGAATTACCGGCACCATGGCGCGTGCCCTACCGCAGGGTGCCGAGCTGGCGGCGTACCGCACCGTACAGGAGGCGCTCACCAACGCGCTCAAGCACTCCCCCGGCGCGGCAACCACCGTCGCCATTCACTGGGGTAAGGACGGTCTGCAGTTGCGGGTGCAGAACGACCCGGTTTCCTCTGCCGCGGCTCAGCACATTGCCCGCCCTGTACCCGGTAGCGGTAACGGTCTGCGCGGCATGAGCGAGCGCATCGCCCTCTACCACGGCACCCTCACCTACGGTCTGCAGCCTGACGGCGGCTGGCTCGTTGAGGCGGCGCTGCCCTACCGTGACCTCTAATGCCCGTGCCCTCTACTACCTCGTGATCTAGGATTGAAACTATGTACTCTTCTGCACCACAGACTTCTGCACCACAGACCACCCAGCCGATCCGCGTGATGCTCGTTGACGACCAGCGCCTAGTACGCGGCGGCTTGAGCATGCTCGTCAACTCCCAGCCGGACCTGCAGGTCGTCATGGAAGCTGATGACGGCCTGGCGGCTATTGACGTTTTTGACCGTATGGTGTCTGAAGGGCAGGCGCCGCAGGTCATCCTCATGGATGTGCGCATGCCGCACTGCGACGGTCTGGAGGCGGCGCGCCGTATTCTGGAGCGTGACGGCGAGCGTGAAGTTTCCGAGGATGAGCGGGTGCGCATTATTATGCTTACGACTTTCGATATTGATGAGTACGTGTATTCGGCGGTGCGTGCGGGTGCGAGCGGTTTCTTGTTGAAGGACACTCCGCCGGAGCAGCTGCTGGAGGCGATTCGTACGGTGCACCGCGGCGATGCGGTGATTGCGCCGTCTGCGACTCGCCGCCTGTTGGAGCACATGATTCCGGTGCTGGACTCCCCCGCTCCTGCTGCTCCTGTTGTTCCTACCGCTCTTGCCGCTCCTGCCGCCGAGTCTGTTCCTGCTATTCCCCCGACTGCTGGTTCTGAGCTTCCTAAGGCAACGTTCATTCCGGCTGAGCATGCAAGCTTTGAGCCTGTGCAGGATTATCCGCATCGTGAGTTGATTGAGCAGTTGTCGCCGCGTGAGTTTGAGGTGCTGGGCTTGATTGCGCGTGGCTTGTCGAATGCGGAGATTACGCGGGAGCTGGTGCTTTCGGAGGCGACGGTGAAGACGCATGTGTCGCATGTGCTGGCGAAGTTGGGTGCGCGTGATCGTGTGCAGGCGGTCATTATGGCGTATGAGGCGGGTATCGCCCACTAGCGCTCCCTTATATAGGGACACAGTGAAGCCCCGGAGGGCGCCTCCTGATCGAGGCACCCTCCGGGGCTTTACTATCTCACGCCCTATATTTGGTTGTTAGCCGCGCATACCCTCAACCGGGGACATGCGAGCCGAACGAGCCGCCGGCAGAGCCGAAGCGAGCATCGCGGCGAGCACACCCACCACGAGGATGACCACGTACCAGACGTACGGCAGGTCAAGCACCAGCGGGGCGGAAGCACTCATGGAAGACATAATAATCTGCGCCGAGAGGCTACCAATCACACCACCGGAAACCATACCGAGCACCACTGCGGCGAGCGTAATCAGAATCGCCTCAATGGAAATCATGCGGCGCAGCTGCTTGCGGGACAGACCCAGCGAGCGGAGCATCGCGTTCTCGCGGCGGCGTTCGTTGACCGACAGGGTCATCGTGTTCGCCACACCAATAATCGAGATGACCACTGCGAGCATGAGCATCACCAGGGTGAAGGTCAGCATAACGGTCAGCAGCTGGTCGTAGGTCTGACGTTCCTGCAAGCCACCGGTGAAGGAGCTGTCCGGGCTGGCTCGGTTCAGGTCAGCCTGCAGGGTCGCGTTCTCGCTACTGGTCAGCGGGGAGGCGGCGCGCACCAGAACGACGGTGTCGTTACCGGTTGCCTGGCTGGTGACGGTCAGACGTGCTGCCTTCGTCTGAGCTTCCTGGTCACCGCTGGCGATTGCTTCTTCCATGCGCTTCTGAGCTTCCTCAGCGGCAGGGTTGGCAACCTTCTGCGGGTTCTTGGCGTCCTGCAGCTTGGCGGCGGTGGCAGGGTTGACAATCAGCAGGTTCTGCTTGGTTGCGGACTTGACGGGCTTGAGTTCCACTTCGCCGAGCGGGCCGTGTGCCTTCAGACGGCTGGACTCATTCAATCCAGCGGACTTCCAGAGGCCCTGCGGTACGAGCACGGTGTCATCGGCAAGGTTCGAGTTTTCTCCGGGCAGGATTGCCTTCAAATCGGAGGAGCTCAACGCCACCAGGTCGGAATTCTGGTTGGCGGTCTGTCCCTCGTACTCGACGGTGTAGTCAACCACACCGGCTGCGTAACCGACGGCGGATGCCTGAACGTTCTTAATACCCTTGACCTTGGAGGCGATTTCCTCCGCCTTGGTCACGGTGGAGGCAGCCTCGGACTGGTCGTACGAGCTGTACTTTGCCTGCGCAGAAATCGGGTACTGCTGATCCAGGGCCTTGGTCAGCGAGGCGCTCAGCACTGAGTAACCGGTCAGCACAGTCGACACGACCAGGGTACCCACCAGCACGGCACGACCGGTGGAGACGGTGCGCTTGGGCGAACGTAGCGCGTTGGCGAGCGCCAGCTTGCCGGTCTGGGTGCGGGTGACCTTACCGAGGGCACGTACCAGCGGGGGCAGTACCAGCGGGGTGAGGAGGAAAACCGCAATACCGAGCAGCAGCGCGGCCCCCATCATGAAGGCAATGGCCTTATTGCCGGCGCCCTCACCGGAACCCTGGTTCTGAGCCAGCATAGCCAGGCCAATACCTGCGGCACCGAAAACCAGGCCCAGGATCGGGCCGACCTTGCCGGGCTTGCGCACCTCAAGGTTGGTGTGCTCGCTCATCGCGCTAATGGGCGAGATGCGCAGGGCGCTTCGTGCCGGGGAGAGCGACGCCAGAACCGTGACGATGGTGCAGAGGAGCACACTCACCAGGATCGGGGTGATTGAGTACGAAATCATGATGGTGGTGAGGTTTGCACCAACCAGCGCGCCAACCGGGTAGGTCAGCAGTGCACCGATGAGGGAGAACACCACGCCCACGGTAATGGATTCGATGAGTAGCATCCGTACGAGAGAGCCGCCGCGGGCACCGAGGGTGCGCAGCAGAGCCAGTTCACGGATGCGCTGTCCGACCAGCACCGCGAAGGTGTTGGAGATGACGAAGGAGGAAACCAGCAGAGCCAGTGCCGCGAAGGCACCCAGGACCACGCTAATGGAGGTGAAGACCGTGGAGATACTCTTCTGGTAGTCTTCCAGCAGCTTCTGACCGGTCATAACGCGCGGGTCGTTCTTGGTGTCGCCGTTGCTGAGGGTATCCTGCAGGCTCTTGAGTTTGGCGTCGGTTACGCCGTCCTTGAACTTGAGGTAGATGAGGTTCGCGCCAGCCATGCCCCGGTAGCCTGCCGCGGAGCTCTTGTTTTCTGTCTCGGCTGCTTTCAGGGTGGCTTCACCGAGGCTGGTGCCGCCCATGAAGACAGCCTGGTTGGTGGTGGAGCCTTCAAAACCGGGGTCGAACAGACCGACGACGGTGTATTCGGCGGTCTTGTCAGTACCGGGGGCGCTGACGGATTCTACAACGTCGGTGCTGGTGACCTTGCCGTTCAGCGAGAGGTTGTGCTTCTTCGCGAAGTAGGTAGAGACCATGATTTCGTGGTCGCTACTGGGGATTTTACCCTGTACCTTGTACGGGAAGAGGCTCGACTCGGCGGGCAGCTGGTTGTACTGCACGGGGGTTTTCTGGTCGCCGGTACCGATCGAACCCGTGACGGCGTACTGTACCCAGTAGCCGGAGAGCAAGTCGCTCTTTTCTACTTTCTGAATCTGGTCACGAGTCAGGTAGATAGAGGTGCTGTCTTTACCGTCGCTGGTTGTAGCGGCGGAGGCGACGACCGCCTCGGCGCGGGAGAGCACGTCACCAACGGAGGAATTGACGGTCGCTTGCAGCGAGTTGGTGAGCATCATAATGGCGGCGATGAAGAAGGATGAGATCGCGATGCCTATGCCCGTGAGGATGTATTTTCCTTTGGAGGCGCGCAGATTGGAGCGCGCCACCGTGTTCAGTGTGGTTGCCACGGCTTATCGACCTTCCAGCTGTGCCATTGCGCCGAGGACGGCGTCGTAGGTGGGTTCGATCATTTCGCCGGCGACCATGCCGTCCTTGATGAAGACCACGCGATCTGCGTAGGAGGCAGCGTTTGCGTCGTGGGTGACCATGAGGATGGTCTGTGCGTGGTCGGTTGCGGCGGCACGCAGCAGGCGCAGCACCTCGGCGCCGGAGTTGGAGTCGAGGTTACCGGTCGGTTCGTCGGCGAAGACCACTTCGGGGCGTGCGAGCAGGGCGCGCACGATGGCGACGCGCTGCTGCTGGCCGCCGGAGAGCTGTTCGGGGCGGTGGTCGAGGCGGGTTTCCAGGCCGAGGGTCTTGACCAGGTAGTCGCGCCACTGCGGGTCCGGCTTCTTACCGGCAAGGCCCAGGGGCAGGTCAATGTTCTGGCCCGCGGTGAGGGTGGGCACCAGGTTGAACGCCTGGAAGATGAAGCCGATGTGTTCGCGGCGGAATTCGGTGAGGGCGTTGTCCTTCAGACCGAAGAGCTCGGTACCGCCAATACGGATGGAGGTTGCCGGGTTCGGGTCGGGGGTGTCCAGGGTTGCGATGGTCTGCATCAGCGTGGACTTACCCGAGCCGGAGGGACCCATAATGGCGGTGAACTTGCCCTGCTCAAAGTCGACGGAGACGTTGTTGAGGGCGTGGACGGTTGCTTCACCCATGCCGTAGGTTTTGGAAAGGTTTCGTGCGGAGACGGCAACCTGTGCCGTCTGTGCGTGAGGAGTTGTCGTAGTCATAGTTCAATTATTTCACGCAGCATGGCGCTGACTACAGGGTTTTTCTCATCCTCCAGGTTGATTTTGGCGGGTGTTCACCGGGTCCTGACCTGCGGATGCGCAGGTTCCTCGCTCATTCCACGGGTTGAGCTGAGCCTGTGGCGGGCTGGGCGGGGCGCAGGCCTCATCCTTAAGGATGAGTGGCGGCTCAACCGGCGTTCTCACCCTGCATCCTTACCCTGCTTCTCCGCCTCGCGCCTACACCTACATATCTATGCGAAAAAGCCCCCGGCTCCTCCCCCATCTGGGATGGGGAAGCCGGGGGCTTTCATAGACTATCCATTACGGCGCTATCCGCTATTGCTCAGGCAGCGGTTATGCCTTGGGTGCTTCGTAGCGGGGGAACACCGGTGCGGGTGCGGGCAGTTCGGTGCCGGGCACGAGTGCGGTGCCGAGGGCTGCGAACTGGCGTGCGTCGCCTTCGGGTACGCCGAGCAGGGTCAGCAGCTTGGCGGTTGCGTCGGGCATGACGGGCTGCAGCAGCAGGGCGACCTGGCGTACAACCTCGAGGGTTACGTACAGCACGGTGTTCATGCGGTCGAGTTCGCCGTTCTTGCGCAGGGTCCAGGGTTCCTGTTCTGCGAAGTAGGCGTTGGTGTCTGCGAGGACGGTCCAGATGCGTTCCAAAGCGCGGTGGAATGCCTGCTCGTCGAAGTCTGCACGGACGGGCTCGTAGAGGGCTGCCGCCTGGTCGAGGATCTGGCGGTCGGCTTCGGTGAATTCGCCGTGGGTGGGGACGGCGCCACCGCAGTTCTTGGCGACCATGGACAGGGAACGCTGGGCAAGGTTGCCGAGGTTGTTTGCCAGGTCGGAGTTGATGCGGTTGATGATGGACTCTTCGGAGTAGGAGCCATCCTGGCCGAAGGACACTTCACGCATGAGGAAGAAGCGGACGGCATCCAAGCCGAATGCGTCGACGAGGTTTGCGGGGTCGACAACGTTACCGACGGACTTGGACATCTTCTCGCCGTTGACGAGCAGGAAGCCGTGGCCGAACACGCGCTTGGGCAGCTCGACTCCGGCGGACCACAGGAATGCGGGCCAGTAGATGGAGTGGAATCGGGTGATGTCCTTACCGATGAGGTGCAGGTCGGCGGGCCAGTACTTGGTGAACAGTTCGTTGTCGGTGTCGGGGTAGCCGAGGCCGGTCAGGTAGTTGGTGAGGGCGTCGACCCACACGTACATGACGTGCTTGTCGTTGCCGGGTACGGGTACGCCCCAGTCGAAGGTGGTGCGGGAGATGGACAGGTCGTTGAGGCCACCCTTGACGAAGGAGATGAGTTCGTTGCGGCGGGATTCGGGGTAGACGTAGCCTTCGTTGGCGTAGAGTTCGAGGAGCTTGTCGCCGTACTTGGAGAGGCGGAAGAAGTAGGATTCTTCTTCGGTCCATTCGACTTCGGTGCCGGTGGTGATGGCGTAGCGCTGGCCGTCGCGGACTTCGGTTTCGTCTTCTGCGTAGTAGGCTTCGTCGCGGACGGAGTACCAGCCGGCGTACTTGTCGAGGTAGATGTCGCCGTTTTCTTCCATGCGCTTCCAGATGGCTTGGGATGCGACGTAGTGGTCGGGGTCGGTGGTGCGGATGAAGCGGTCGTAGCTGATGTTCAGCGCGTCGTTCATTGCTTTGAAGCGTGCGGAGTTCTCGTCGGCGAGTTCCTTAGCGGTCTTACCGAGTTTTTCGGCGGTGGTCTGCATCTTCTGGCCGTGCTCGTCGGTGCCGGTCATGAAGCGCACGTCGAAGCCGTCGAGGCGCTTGAAGCGGGCTAGCACGTCGGCTGCGATGGTTTCGTAGGCGTGGCCGATGTGCGGGTTGCCATTGGGGTAGGAGATGGCGGTGGTGATGTAGAACGGAGTTGCAGTCATAACTTTCAGTTTACCGCAGTCTTAGGTACGACTCTCACCGGGGTTACACTCTGATACGCGGTGGCTTATTGCGTGTGGGTGGAGGCTGCCACGCAACAGGCTAAAAGGCGACAGCCTCCCCCGCCCCACACGCAAAACACCCAACCACTAGGTAACAGGCTAAACCGCGACAGCCCTCCCCCGCCCCAGTTCGCTAGGCACGGGGCGCACACGCAACCCCCGCGCAACCCAACGAACCGGCGAGATTCCGCGAACCCCTGAACCACAGATGCGCAGAGGTATAGATATTCACCGTCGCGACATCAGGGTGTCCGAAGCGAAGCGAGGACGGGTTCCCTGTAGGAGCAAGGGGAATATCTATACCTCAAGCCAAAATCTATAAAATTCAGGGAACGCAAAAATCCCGCCGATTCCGAAGAATCAGCGGGATTTTCTGTGAAGTGCGCCCCCTGGGACTCGAACCCAGAACCCATTGATTAAGAGTCAATTGCTCTGCCAATTGAGCTAGAGGCGCTTGCTTGTTTTTCAGGGTTTCCCCTGCAACAAGTAAATACTATACGGTATTTTGTGGGTACCCGCAACTCAAACAAGCATGAACTGCATCACATATTTGACGGGCGCTGTTATTGAGCCTGAAACAGCAAGAATCCGGCGCCCCGCCCCTCCCCTATAGCGGGGTGTGGGTGGAACGCCGGATTCTTAGAAAGCTATTGCTGAGCTACCGCTTAGCGAGCCACCGAACCCTCGGTGTAGTCGTCATCAGCGGTGTTCCAAGAGAACAGCTCGCGCAGCTTGCGGCCGGTTGCCTCGATGGGGTGTGCCTCGCCCTTTGCGCGCAGTTCCTTGAACTCGGGTGCGCCTGCAGCCTGGTCTTCCATGAAGCGCTTTGCGAAGTTGCCGTTCTGGATGTCTGCCAGGACAGCCTTCATGTTCTCCTTGACCTCGGGGGAGATCACGCGGGGGCCGGAGACGTAGTCGCCGTACTCTGCGGTGTCGGAGATGGACCAACGCTGCTTAGCGATGCCGCCCTCAATCATCAGGTCAACGATGAGCTTGAGCTCGTGCAGGACCTCGAAGTATGCGATTTCGGGCTGGTAGCCAGCCTCGGTCAGAACCTCGAAGCCGTACTGGACGAGCTGAGAGGTGGAGCCGCAGAGAACTGCCTGCTCACCGAACAGGTCGGACTCGGTCTCTTCGGTGAAGGTGGTCTTGATGACGCCTGCACGGGTTGCACCCAGTGCCTTTGCGTAGGACAGTGCCAGTGCGAGTGCTTCGCCGGATGCGTCCTTCTCGACTGCAACCAGGGCGGGAACGCCACGGCCTGCTTCGTATTCGCGGCGGACGGTGTGGCCGGGGCCCTTGGGGGCGACCATTGCCACGTCGACACCCTCGGGTGCGGTGATGTAGCCGAAGCGGATGTTGAAGCCGTGTGCGAAGAACAGTGCGTTGCCGGGCTTGAGGTTCGGCTCGATGCTCTCTGCGTAGACCTTTGCCTGGACCTGGTCCGGGGTCAGGATCATGATGACGTCTGCTTCTGCTGCTGCTTCTGCAACGGTTGCGACGCGCAGGCCTTCTGCCTCAGCCTTGGCACGGGACTTGGAGCCCTCGGACAGACCGACGATGACCTTCACGCCGGAGTCACGCAGGTTCAGTGCGTGTGCGTGGCCCTGGGAGCCGTAGCCGATAACTGCTACGGTGCGACCCTGAATCAGGGAGAGGTCTGCGTCGTCGTTGTAGAAAATGGTTGCTGCCATTTCTTCTCCTCAGTAAGTTTGGTATGCGGCCCAGGCTGGGCTCAACATTGACTATTCTACTTGAAAGCTGTTTAGTTGCGGGCTGTCGAGAGTACTTCTCAGCATCTGAAGTATCCGGAAGGTCTGTGAGCCCATAGGGGCGGGTATCGCATCGCCCGCCGGTTTCCCGGTCGAAGCGGTGCGATACCCGATGCTATCCCCGGCTGATGCGGGGTTGGTGTGACACCCTGGTGGGTGCTAGATGCGCTCGCTCATGGCGCGGGGGCCACGTGCCAGGCCGATGGTGCCTGCGCGAACGATTTCGCGAACACCGTAGGGTTCCAGAACATCCAGCAACGCGTTGAGCTTCTCCTCAGAACCGGTTGCCTCGATGACAACGGATTCAGGGGAAACGTCAATGACGGATGCGCGGAACAGGTCAGCTGCCTGAACGATCTGCAGGCGAGCAACTGCGTCTGCCTTGACCTTAATCAGGATGTGACCACGCTGGGTGGAGGAGTCTGCGGGAAGCTCGACGACCTTCAGCACGTGAACAAGCTTGTTCAGCTGCTTAGTAATCTGCTCGATGGTGTGGGCGTCACCTTCGGTTACGACGGTGATGCGGGATACACCGGGGTTTTCGGTGGGGCCCACAGCCAGGGAGAGGATGTTGAACAGTCGGCGGGAGAACAGGCCGGAGACGCGGGTGAGAACGCCCGGCTTATCTTCTACCAGAACGGACAGAGTGTGCTGAGACATTAGTTCTCTCCCTCACGATCGAACTCGGGCGAAGTGTTCTTCGCAATCCAAATCTTGTCATTAGA
>ERZ1674082.89-NODE-89-length-20036-cov-94.685201_pt1 | contig 20036 bp, 10 predicted proteins | sample MGYA00581118_ERZ1674082 | MGnify/ENA primary metagenome ERZ1674082 (study PRJEB41354, sample SAMEA4873329) | human saliva metagenome | biome: human-associated habitat [ENVO:00009003]; feature: mouth environment [ENVO:08000002]; material: saliva material... | reverse complement strand
CACCACTACGTCACCGGCGGCGTCGGCCAGGACTTCCCCTACCTGCTCGGCCACGAATCCGCAGGTATCGTCGAGGCTGTCGGCGATGACGTCACCGACATCGCCCCCGGCGACCTGGTCATCCTCAACTGGCGTGCCGTCTGCGGCGAATGCCGTGCATGCCGCAAGGGCCAGCCGCAGTACTGCTTCGCAACCCACAACGCAACCCAGAAGATGACCCTCGAGGACGGCACCGAGCTCACCCCCGCACTGGGTATCGGCTCCTTCGCTGAGAAGACCCTCGTCGCGGCAGGTCAGTGCACCAAGATCACCGCTGACATCAGCCCCGAACAGTACGCAGCAATCGGTCTGCTCGGCTGCGGCGTCACCGCAGGTCTGGGCGCTGTGCTGAACACCGGCGAACTCAAGCGCGGCGAGTCCGTCGCAGTCATCGGCTGCGGCGGCGTCGGCACCGCAGCAATCGCAGGCGCACAGCTCGGTGGCGCAACCACCATCATCGCCGTCGACATCGACGAAGAGAAGCTGGCACGCGCACGCGAGCACGGCGCAACCCACACCGTGAACTCCTCCAAGGTCGACCCCGTCGAAGCCATCAAGGAACTCACCGGCGGCTTCGGTGCAGACCTCGTCATCGACGCTGTCGGCATCGCCCCCACCTTCAAGCAGGCCTTCGAGGCACGCGACCTGGCCGGCCGCGTCGTGCTCGTGGGTGTGCCCGCACCCGGCACCACCTGGGATATCCCGCTGGATGAGGTGTTCGGCCGCGGCGGCTCCATCAAGAGCGCATGGTACGGCGACACCCTGCCCTCCCGCGACTTCCCCGAATTCGTGGACCAGTACCTGCTCGGCCGCCTCGACCTGGACGGCTTCGTCTCCGAGCGCATCCGCCTCGAAGACGTCAACGAAGCATTCGAAACCATGAAGACCGGCCGCGTGCTGCGCTCGGTCGTGGAACTCTAGGAGCGTAGCGTGAGCGAACGTATTGAACGAGTCGTCACCTCCGGCACCTTCTCGCTGGACGGCGGCTGCTGGGACGTCGACAACAACGTCTGGATCATCGGCAATGACTCCTCCGTGATCATCATTGATCCCGCCCACGACGTCGACAAGATCTCCCGCACCGTCGCAGGCCGCACCGTGGAGAAGATCCTGCTGACCCACGCCCACGACGACCACATCCGCAGCGCCAAGGAGGCGGCAGAACGCTTCGGCGCACCCGTCTACCTGAACCCCGCAGACCGTGTGCTCTGGGAAATGGTGTACCCCTCCTGGAACTTCGATCACGAACTCGCTGACGGCGACGTACTGCGCATCGGCGACACCGAACTGAAGGTCCTCGCCACCCCCGGCCACTCCCCCGGCTCCGTGTGCTTCTACGCACCCACCCTCAGCTGGGAGAACAGCGAAGGCGTCGTCTTCTCCGGCGACACCCTCTTCAAAGGCGGCCCCGGCGCAACCGGACGCTCCTACAGCGACTTCGACACCATCATCGAGTCGATCTCGACCCGCCTGCTGACCCTGCCCGAGTCCACCGCGGTCCTCACCGGCCACGGCGACAGCACCGGCATCGGCCTGGAAGCACCCGAGCTTCCGGCATGGATCAAGCGCGGTCACTAAACCGGTAGCCTCACGCTGAGGTTCACACGCGGAGGCTCACCACAAACCGAGCACGGTACACAAAAGGCGGATGCCCCACCACCTGCAGAAGGTGGCGGGGCATCCGCCTTTTATCACGCGCTCATCACGCTCAAGCTACCGGCAAGAAACTAGCAGCAACCCAAACTAGCCGCGTTCCGTCTCAGCCAAAGGAGCCAGCTGCTCCTCATGCTCCTCACGCCACAGGTAGCCGTACAAATGACCCAACGCAAAATACAGAGTCGCAATAATCACCGGAACCATAAACGCATTACGGTAATACGGGGCGTCGCCCATATAGCCGCCCCACATACAGCCCAGCGCAAGACCAATGCCCAGCATCGAGCGGGTAAAGAAGCTCGCCTGCGCATCAGGAATATGCTTGAGCGAACGGTTCAGCCACAGCTCATGGCCACCAAACGCCACGCCCAGCACCGCGCCGCAGAACGCCAACGCATAGAAGATCGTGGACGTATCATCGCTCGCCGGCAAGTACAGCGCCGCCATAATCAGCAGAACGCCGCTCACCAGCCAACCATGCCACGGGTTCACCGAACGGCCACCCAAAACCACGGGGAAAGCCACCACAACAAGCGCACCGGTACCGGTCGCAACCATCGCCATGAACAGGTTCATCGAACCGTGAATCAGCGAGAAGCCCAGCAGACCAGAACCAACCGAACCCATGCACGCACCCAGCAGCACCAAACCAAGAATCAGCACCACCGTCTGACGGCTCGGACGCACCAGATTCTGCGGCGGAGCCATACGAATACGAGAAATATCAGGTAGAACCCTCGGCGCCACCAGCACCACGACGAACAGCAACGCATCCAGAATAATCGTGATCCAGAAGCCCGCATACTCATGATTCGGGGTGATGTACGCATCACCCAGCCACGCCAACAGAGCAGCCAGCGGGTGCATCGACATGTTCGCCGTAGTACCCCACGACACCGCAGTCGACAAGCGAACATCACTGTACTGATAGTTACGGCGATACAGCGACTCAAGAGCAAACGGAGTCCACGGCGGAGTCGTGAAACCCATCGCCACACACGAGAGCGCATGGTAGGTCGTACTCACGTTATTCGGGTCAACCGTCAAACGCCAACCAATGACCAGCATGTTCAACACCGCAGCAATATTCAGTATCGACGTAATCGCCAGCAACGCCCGCAAACCCAGGGCACGCACCAGCATCGGGCCGAGCATAATCTGCACCGAATACGCGCCAGTAAACGCCGCCACCGCATAGCCGCCATCATGCACACTACCCAGGTGGCTCGCCAACAGAATATACAGCGCAAACGCCGAAGAAGCCGCCGGAATGTGGAACAGAATCGTCAACACATTACGGGCAAAACCCTCAGCACGAAGCACCGCATACAGGTGACGACGCTGCTCCTTACCGTTGCGCAGGAACAACGCCCAATGCTGACGCAAAATGTCCGGCACCGACGCATTCGTATTAATCTCATCCGCAGCCGGAATCGGGCGAGGCGGCAACTCCTGTAACACGTGCTCGTTGTTGCGCACCACATCCGTCAGGGAGGTGCCCGGAACCGTCGGAATGCCCGTGCCCGAAGCACGCATTTTATTCAGCGCATCGGAGGCGGGTGCCACCTTCATGGTGCGAGGAGGAACCTCCGGCGCGGATGCGCCAGTACGCGCATCAGCCGAAGGTTCCACACGATACGTTGAATTCGGTGCCCTGTCCTGAGGTGTCGAGGTCATCATCTCTTTCACGAATAAGCCGCCGGACATGCCACAACAGCATCCCGGAAGCGAATTTATGCCTACTAGGAGTTTACCCTCACCGACGAGCCGTTCTGACCCTTTTCCACCACAATCTGGGCGGGAATACGGTTCTTCATCTCCTCCACATGCGAAATCAGGCCAATAGTGCGGCCGCTATCACGCAGAGATTCAATCGTACCCATCACCATGTCCAGAGTTTCAGCGTCCAACGTGCCAAAGCCCTCATCAATGAACAGGGTGTCCAGCTCGATGCCGCCGTTATTCGCCTGTACGACCTCCGCCAGACCTAACGCCAACGACAGCGACGCCAAGAACGACTCGCCGCCGGACAGTGACGACGCCTCACGCGGCTCGCCCGTCCAGGTGTCAGTAATCTCCAGGTTCAGGCCGCCACCGGAACGGCTACCCTTCGCACGGTGATCGCTGAACACCATGCCGTAGCGACCCTCACTCATACGGTCCAGGTGCAGTGACGCCGAGTGCAGAATCCGCTCGAACTCGGCACCCAGCACATAGCTGACCAGGTCAACCTGATGCTCATAACCGCCCAGAGTGTCACCGCGGGCAGCCGCCGCCAAGTTAGCCAACATCTGCGCACGGTCATAACGCTGCGCCGTCTGCGCACGGAACGCCGCATACTCGCCACGCAGAGCCTGCAAAGAACGCAGCACGCTCTCCCGCTCGCCCTCGCGAAGAGTCAAACGGTGCGCCGCCGCACGCAACTGCTCAACCTGCTCACGCACGCCCTGCAGATCATCCGGTGCCTGCTCACCAGCGGCAACGCGCGCCGCCACCGCAACAATTGCCTCACGGCCAAAGCCCTCAAGGAGGCGGGCATGCTCCAGCTCGTACGCGGCAACAGCCTGTTCCAGGGCGTCGACGCGCTCAGGGGTGCGGACCGCCGCCTGAACCAGCTCGGCGCTCTCAAATGCAGACTCGCCCAACAGGCGCTGCGCCTGCGCCGCCGCCAGAGCATGACGCTCACGCGCCTGTCCCAACAGCAGCACCGCACGAGCAAGACGCTGATGCGCCGCACGGTAGCCCTCCACAGCCTCAACACGCTGCGCAAAACCCACCGCCGCACGAGCAGGCGCCAACTGCGCCGCAGCCGCCTCACAGCGCGCCGCAGCGTCACGGTGACGAGTCTGCGCCTCAACCGCCGCACCCTCGATGGTGCGTAGCGCCTCCTGAGCCTTCTGCAGATCAACCCGCACCCGCTCAACCTTGACCAGCACGCCGTCACGAGCGGTCACACGCGACTGAGCCTGCGCGAGGCGGGTCTGCGCCTGCTGCAACTGCGCGGCAGTCTGCTCAACATCGCACTCGCCCTGGGCAGCCAGAGTCTCGTACTGGGTGCGGGCGGCGGCAAGCGCCTCGGAGGCTTCCTGGTGCGCCTTGGTCGCCCGGTCCTTAGCCAGTTCGTGGGTGCGCGCCTGCTTGTGCGCCTTGTCTTCACGCTCCTTGGCGGCGTCCAGGTCGGCGCGCTCAACCAACTGCTCGCCCTCGGCAATCTGCGCGGGGGCGGGGTGCTCGACCGAGCCGCAGACCGCGCAGGGTTCGCCGTCCTTGAGCTCACGCGCCAGCAGCGAGGACGCCTGGGCGAGGCGCAGCACCTGCAGGTTCTTGAACTCCTCCGTCGCGGCGAGCGCCTGCTGAGCCGAAGCCTGCCACTTTTCCTGCGCCTTCTGCTCGGCGGTGGCGGTGCGCTTGCTCTGCTTCTGGGCCGCGGCGACCGCGGCGGAGGCGGCGTCCAGCTTCTGCTGCATCTGCTGGGCGGCGTCGTGCTTCTGCTGCGCCTCGGTGACCAGGTGCGCGGCGAGGGTGCGTTCCTCGTCGGCGGTGCTGTAGCCGGCGAGTTCTTCGGCAAGCTGCTCGGCATGGGCGGTGAGGTCGCTCAGCGTCTTTTCGGCACGAGACTTGTCCTGCTCGAGGGCATTAGCCTGCTTCAGCAGGGTGGCTGCGGCGGCTTCCTCGTCGGTAAGCTGTGCGTCCTTCTTCTGCAGGGCGCGCAGGGTGTCGAGGAGCGCCTCGAGCTGGGTTTGCTGCTCGGCGGGTTCAAGGGAAGGGAGCGCGGCGAAGGTTGTCTCCTCGGGGAAGGTGACGTCTGCCGAGGTTTCCTCATCGCGGAGTGCCGCAAGCAGGGCACGACCGTTTTCCTCAAGCGCGGAAGCACACGCGGACTGTTCCTGTTCTCGGGCGGCGAGCACCTGGGATTCGGCGTGGACCTGCGTGTACTGTGCGTGCAGGGGCGCGGCGGCACGCGCCTGCCCCAGCTCTTCACGCTGCGCCTTGTGCTCGTCGGCGCGTTCGGTCAGGCGGGTGCGGCGTTCGCAGAGCTGCTCGTATTCGCGCCAGTCGGCCTGCAGCTGGGCGCGTTCGGCGAGCAGGCGGGTGTTCTGGTCGGCTTCGTTGGTGAGGCGCTGCTGTTCCTGCTTTTCGCGCGCGGAGGTTTTGCGAGCGCGTTCTACTCCGCCGGCGACCCATGCGTCGAGGGTTTCGGCGGTGACGTTCTCAGCGGTGGCACTCTCAGCGGTGAGGTTTTCCGGCTCCTCCCCTGCCGCCTCTTCAGCGTCCGGATCGACAGCATCCAGTAGCGCCTGTAGGGCGAGCATTTCTGCGCGGGCATGTTCAAGGTAGCCGCGCTGGGTGTTTTCGTCCTGGGCGACTTCCTGCTGGGCGGTTTTCGCTTCCTCGGTGAGTGCGGCGAAGAGCTGTTCGTAGTGTTCGACGGGGAACATCTTTTTGAGCAGTTCTTTGCGTTCTTTGGGCTTGGACTTGAGGAATTGCGCGAACTGGCCCTGCGGCAGGAGTACGACTTTGAGGAATTGTTCTTTGGTTAGGTGGGTGCGTTCGGCGATGGTGCGGTTAACTTCGGCGACGCTGCTGGAGATGGGGGTCCAGGCTTTTTCGTCGGTGGGGTCGGCGCCGGGTGCGAGTTCGGCGAGGGTTGCTTTGGCGCTTTCTTCGCGCATCTGGCCCTTGCGGGCGCCGCGGGTGATGGGTTTGTTGTAGGCGGGGGTGCGGTCGATGCGCAGGCGCTTGCCGTGGAGGGTGACGTCGAGTAGCACGCGCGGTTTGGTGCCGCTGTGTGCCGCGTAGGTGGAGTGCAGTTTGGCGGATTCGCGGTCGCTGCTGGTTTCGCCGTAGAGGGCGTAGCAGATGGCGTCAAGGATGGTGGTTTTACCGGCGCCGGTGGGGCCGTTGAGTAGGAATACGCCGGCGTTGTTGAGGGTGTCGAAGTTGATTTCTTGGCGCTTGGGGTATGCCATGAAGGCTTCGAATTCGAGGTTGTGCAGGATCATGCGTTGTCCTTGTGGCTTTTGATGTGGTCGCTGAGGGTGGTGATGACGTCGCGTTCTTCGCTGGTGAGGGGGCGGTTGCGTACGTATTGGTGGAATTGGTCGAAGGTGTCGACGGGGTCGGCGTCGCGAGTGAGGGGCGCGGCGGCGGGTTTGTCGGCGGCGGGTTGGGTGCTGCGGTAGCTGAAGTGGGAGATGGTTTCGTAGCGGCTGCGCAGGCGGTCGACGGCGCCGACGGGTAGGGTTTCGTCGGTGAGTTCGATGCGGCAGTAGTAGCCCTGCTCGTAGGGGCTGTTTTCGGGGTTGTTGAGCAGCTGGTCCATGGTGCCGCGCAGGGTTTTCATGTGTACGCGGGTTGCCCATTCGTGGCCGCTGATGGCGGGTTCTTCGCCGGGGGTGAGTTCGATGAGGTAGGCGCCGTTGCGGTTGTGTTCTTCGCTGAATGAGAAGCCGAGGGGTGAGCCGCTGTAGCGGATGGTGTGGGTGACGGGGTAGCGCTTGTGGATGTGGCCGAGGGCTACGTAGTCGAAGCCGTCGAAGAGGGAGGCGGGTACCCAGTCGATGCCGCCGACGCTGATGTCGCGTTCGGAATCGCTGCGGGGTGTGGTGTCTGCGCTGTCGGCAATGTCACTGCCGGTGGTGTCGCTGACGGTTGCGTGGCTCATGACGATGATGCGGTCGGCGCCTTCGCCGCGGGCGTGACGTTCTGCGGCGTCGGCGCGGATGGCGTCGGTGACGGCGCCGAGGACTGCCTGGTGGGTGGGTTCTACGCCGAGGGCGGTGGCGTGGAGGCGCGGCGCGAGGTAGGGGATGGCGTAGACGTGCACGCGCTGGGTGCCGTCGGTGAGTTCGACGGGGCGGGTGGCGTCTTCGAGGCTGGTGCGCAGGTGCACGCCGGAGGCTTCGAAGAAGGCAGCGCCGTAGCTGAGGCGGCGGAAGGAGTCGTGGTTGCCGGAGCTGAGGATGACTTGCACGCCGGCGCGCATGAGGCGGGTGAGTGCCTGGTCGAGCAGGGTGGTGCTTTCGGCGGTGGGGATGGTGCTGTCGTAGACGTCGCCGCTGATGAGGAGAGTGTCGATGCCTTCGGCGTGCACGTAGTTGAGCAGTTCGTCGATGAACTGCTGGTGTTCGCGTGTGAGGGGGCTGCGGTGGAAGGTGCGGCCAAGGTGCCAGTCGGAGGTGTGCAGGATCTTCATGGTTTCAGTATGGCATTGCGTCTTGTTTTGCGCCTCACAGTTCGTCATTCGCGGTTCGGAACCTTCCGCAGCGCAGGCACTCGCGCGGAGCGGGGCTCCAGCCTCTGTGTCTCCCCATCCGCGGAGTAGGCACCTCACAGCGGCGAAAGTGCTCATGCGGAGCGGGGGCTCCGTCCTCGAAGCGCCCCCAGGCGCTGAAGAGGGGGCACTCCCCCGCGAGCATGAGCACGAAGCCGCCTGGTACACCCCACCCCGCACATCCTGAGCACGAAGCTGCCTGGCACATCCCCCACGCATCCTAACCACCCGTGGGATAATCGCCCTATGAGTTTTTCTTCTGTTGAGTTCACGCGTGCACCTGAGGTTTCGGCTGAGTTTGCGGGCAGGGTGCGCGGCTTGTTGCGTGCGTCTGCGCTGGGTGATGCGCTGGGTTATCCGTTGGAGTTGTTGTCGGCTGAGCAGATTGCGGAGTGCGCCCCTAAGCCGTGGGAGTCGGCGTTTGGTGAGCTGCTGGTCAGTGATGATACGCAGCTGACCTGCTTCACTCTGGATGGCCTGACAGAGGTTTTGGAGTGGAACAATGAGGGCGCGGCGGCGGATGAGTTGGCGTGTCTGTGGTTGGCGTATTTGCGGTGGTTCCGCGGTATTGGTGAGGTTCTGCCGGAGTCTGCGCCGTTTTCGTTGGATCGTGAGATTGATGGGTCGCCCGAGTTGACGGCTCGTCGTGGTCCGGGTGCGGCGACGTTGCGGGCGTTGGGTACCGGTGAGATGCAGTTGGTGTCGAAGTCGTTGAATCCTGATGCTTTGGGTAGTGGCGCGTTGGTGCGTTCGGCGGCGTTGGGTGTTTTGCCGGTGGCGCAGGAGCGTACGGTAGTTTTGTTGGCGGTGCGTGCGGCGGCGTTGACGCATGGGCATCCGGAGGCGTTGGCTTCGGCGGCGGCGTATGCGTTGCTGGTTCGTGATTTGTTGGCGTCCCCGGCTGGCTCGTTTGATGCGTTGTTGGATTCTGCCCGCCGTGTGCTTGACTGGTGCGGCACGGTGGCGGCGGATGATTCGATTCCGGGTGATGCTGCGCGTACGGCTGCGGCGCTGAGCCGTGCCATTGAGCTGCTGGAGCGCGGCGTGGTGCCGGTGCCGGAGGCTGTGGCGGAGCATTTTGGTACGGGTTGGACGGCGCCGGAGCTGTTGGGTGTGGCGTTCTGGTGCGCGGCGGATGCTGTGAAGAGCTTGCCTGCTGATACCGACGATGCAACGGTACGCAATGCGCTGTTTGAGGGTTTGTGCCGTGCGGTGTCGGTGGATTCGGATTCGGATTCGGTGGGTGCGATGACGGCGGCGTTGTGGGCGGCTGCTGGTTTCCCGGTGGCTGGCGGTGAGGCTGATGCGTGGTCGCAGGCGCTGGGTCGTGTGCGCGGCTTGGATCAGGTGGAGGCGGTGGCGGAACGCTATCTGCGCCAGCTGGGTCTGTAGCGGCGCTGAACCTTAACGGCATAGCGGACATGCGTAGCGGGGGCTCCGTCCTCAAGGCGCTCAGCGCCGCAGAGGGGGCATTCCCCCGCGAGCATTGTCCGCGTGCCGGTCGTGCGGAACTGTGCCGCAAGCATTGTCCGCAAGCCGGCTGTGCAGAACTTACGCGAGCATCGTCCGCGTGCCGCATATACAAACTGTTTATATACGCAGAAAAGGCTCTCCGGTATCTCGGAGAGCCTTTTCTGTATGTGCTAAAACTAGCGAAACTGAACCTAGACGGCATAGCGGCGATGCGGAGCGGGGGCTCCGTCCTCGAAGCGCCCCCAGGCGCTGAAGAGGGGGCACTCCCCCGCGAGCATCGTCCGCAAGCCGGCCATACAGAACGGTGCCGCGAGCATCGTCCGCGTGCCGGCTGTACGGAGCGGTATCGCGAGCAGGAACCGGCTACGTCCGCTCAAGCTAGGTGATATGTCCTAGTCCAGGTAGTCGCGCAGTACCTGCGAACGCGACGGGTGACGGAGCTTAGACATGGTCTTGGACTCGATCTGGCGGATGCGTTCGCGGGTCACGCCGTAGACCTTGCCGATTTCGTCGAGGGTCTTGGGCTGGCCGTCGGTCATGCCGAAGCGCATTGCGACCACGCCGGCTTCACGCTCGGAGAGGGTGTCGAGCACGGAGTGGAGCTGTTCCTGCAGAAGGGTGAAGGACACTGCGTCTGCGGGGACGACTGCTTCGGAGTCTTCGATGAGGTCGCCGAATTCGGAGTCGCCGTCTTCACCGAGGGGGGTGTGCAGGGAGATGGGTTCGCGGCCGTACTTCTGGACTTCGATGACCTTTTCGGGGGTCATGTCGAGTTCCTTGCCGAGTTCTTCGGGAGTGGGTTCGCGGCCGAGGTCCTGGAGCATCTGGCGCTGCACGCGGGCGAGCTTGTTGATGACTTCTACCATGTGCACGGGGATGCGGATGGTGCGGGCCTGGTCTGCCATTGCGCGGGTGATGGCCTGGCGGATCCACCAGGTTGCGTAGGTGGAGAACTTGAAGCCCTTGGAGTAGTCGAACTTTTCGACGGCGCGGATGAGGCCGAGGTTACCTTCCTGGATGAGGTCGAGGAAGAGCATGCCGCGGCCGGTGTAGCGCTTGGCGAGGGAGACGACGAGTCGCAGGTTGGCTTCGAGCAGGTGGTTTTTTGCTCGCTTGCCGTCGTGGATGACCCAGCGCAGGGCTTTTTTGAGGTCTTTGTCCATGTCGGGATTTTCGGCGAGCTTGTGTTCGGCGTAGAGGCCTGCTTCGATGCGCATGGCGAGGTCGACTTCCTGCTGTGCGTTGAGCAGGGAGACTTTGCCGATCTGCTTGAGGTAGTCCTTGACGGGGTCGGCGGTTGCGCCGGGGGTGACGACGCGCTGTGCGGGTGCGTCGTCGTCGTCGTTTGCGGTGAGGACGAAGCCGGAGCCTTTGGCTGCTACTTCTTCTGCGGCCTTCTTTTCTTCTTTTTTGGCTACGGTTTCTTCGTCTTCTTCGTCGGTTTCGTCTTCGCTGTCGGTGGTTTCGAGTTCTTCGTCGAGGACGAGGTCGAATTCGTCGTCGTCGCTCTTTTTGCGGCGGCCACCGGTCTTGCGCTTAGTTGCGGTTTTGGTGGTGGTGGTTTTGCGGGTGCGCTTGGGCTTGTCTGCCTCGGTTTCGGCAGTAGTTTCGGCGGTTGCGCCGGTGGTGTCTTCGGTTGCCGCTGCGGCTTTGGTGGTTGCCTTCTTGGTGCGGGTGGTCTTGGTGGTGGTTTTTGCGACGGTTTCTTCGGTTGCGTCGCCGGTCACGGTCTTCTTGCTGGTTGCAGGTGCCACTAGAACCCTTTCTGGCTTGTGGTGGGGTGTTTTGTTTGCAAAACACCTAAGACCCTGTCAAGTCTGTGCTGGCGTCCTCGGTCGGGGTGTTTGCTGCGTTTGTCCGGTTTAACGCTGTGGGGGGCGGGTTTTATTCCGCGTGCGTTGGGCGGTTTGCAGGGTTCCGTTGCTCGTTGTGTGGAGCGGTTTGAGGGCGCGTTGTAGCGCATTGACTGTACGGGGTCAATATATAAGTATTGCAGATTTTTGGTTGCTTTCAACTTGACGCGCTGTTTGGGTGGCTTGTGGGCCTGGTTTTGGCTGGGTGCGGCTGTGTGCGGTTGCGGGTGGGAGGAGCCGGTGGGAGGGGCGTGCCCGGTGGCGCGCCCCTCCCCTGTTTGTGCTTCGCTTTTAGGTGCCGGTTTTAGAGTTTTCGGGGTTTGAGGGTGCTGATGGGTTCGCGGTGTGTTCCGGGTTCGCCGCAGATGGTGTGTTTGATCCAGGCGGGTAGGTTGCCGGCGTTGAGGTGTACGTCGAGGATGTTGAGGTCATTTCCGAATGTGTGGCGGTGGGCTTCTTGGCGGAGCATGCGGGCGTAGGTGCTGTAGCCCTTGTACCAGTTGGTCCAGGCTTGGGTGTTGCGTAGTGCGGCGTATTCTCCGTCGGTGCTGTGGGGTGTGAGCAGGCTGGTGAGTAGTTCGAGTGCGTTGAGGCGTGCCCAGTGGGGGCTGTCTAGTTTTCCTTTGAGGGCGTTGAGGTAGTGGGTGTAGACGGCGTGGTGTTTGGTGAGGTATTCGCTGTTGGTGCAGCTTTCGTCGATTCGTTGTTTGAGGTTTTCGAGTTTGTTGTGGGCGTTGTGGTCTTTGGGGCGTTCCTCGAGGCGTGGGAGCAGGTCGCGGCTGATGGTGTTGAGTTCGGCGGCGCTGGCATGGTCGGCGGGGGTGAGGTTTTCGAGTGCCCAGCCGTTGAGGTTGGCGTGCTGGTTGCTGCGGTTCTGTTGAATGGTGCGGCTCTGCTGAATGGTGCGGTGGGTGCGGCGGATCCAGTCTTGCCATTGCACGCATTTTTCGGGCACGGCGCGTACGTGTGCCTGTTCGGTGCCTGCTGTGGCGCTGAGTGCGTGGGTGAAGCTGGCGGGGATGTAGGTTTTGCGGGTGATGCGGGTGCCGTAGTGGGGTGGTTCGAGCGGCGCGCGGTCGGGGCTGGTGCTGGGGTATTCGCCGCCGAAGGCGTGGTAGGTGTATTGGGCGGAGTAGTGCAGGTAGGCGAGCGCTTTTTGGGCGTGGTTGAGCCCGTAGCCGGCGAGGTAGGTGAGCATTTCGGCGGTGATGGGGTTGAGGGTTGCCGGTGCGATGGAGGCGCGTAGGTGCCCGGCGACTTCGGCGGGGATGAGTTCGCGGAGTGCATCGCCGATGGTGGGCAGGGCACCGATGGTGGGGTTGCCGGCGTTATCGACCGGGTGGGTGGTGAGCAGGTGCGCGGCGGCGTTGATGGCGGCGTCCCAGTAGCAGAGGTCGACTTGGGCTTGGCGGTAGATGGTGCGGACGCCCTGGCGGGCTTCGTCGTGGCGGGTGGTGTGGGTGTGGCCCCAGAGTTCTACGGCGTTTTCCCAGTCGTGGCGGGTTTCGGGGTTGGTTGTGGGGTCGGTGTCCCAGGGGCTGTGGGCGTAGTTGTGTTGGGCGGTGTCGGCGATGGTGTCGCCGTGGCGGGTGAGCCAGGTGTAGTAGCTGCTGTGGCGGATTTCTTCGATGGGTGCGAGGAGGGTGAGGGCTTGCTGTTCGGAGTTGAGTGCCCAGATGCTGGCGCCGCCTGCGTAGATGACGTCTTCGCAGCGTAGTTCGCTGACGATGCGCGGGTCGTGGAACAGGTGGAGCCATGCGTTGATGGGGATTTGGGTGTCGACGTCCTGTTGGATTTCTTCGATGGCGGCGAGCTGTGCGGTGTTGGGGTGGAGTTGGCGTTGGCGTACGGTGTTGTCGCCGTCGATGATGATGGCGTAGAAGCGGGTGAGGGTTTCGCCGTTGTGGTGGGTGGGGAGTTTGGTGAAGGTTTCGTGAAGGAAGTCGGCGCGTTCGGGCAGGGTGCAGGGTTCGTCGGGTAGGTTGACGCGCAGGCTGGGGCCGAGGGTGTTGTCGGTTGCGGTGAGGATGATGAGTGAGTGGTCGGGCCAGTAGCCGTGCTGGTGGAGGGCGCAGCTGAGCACGTCGTATTCGTTGCGGATGGGCGGGGGCGTGTCGTAGCCGCTGTAGTTGTGGCCGCTGTTAGGGGTGTTGCCGTTGGAGATGTTGTTTGCGTTCATGCCTTCACGGTGGCATGGTTTGCGCGGGTTCGCAGGTTATACAAATAAATCTGTGGATACTTCGGGTCATGTGTCCGAAGGCTCCACAGATTTATTCGTATTGTTCGTTTGTACGCCGGGGTTTGTCCACAGCGGCGCGGGGTGCCGCGTCATAATTTGTCACGCAATACCTGTCACACAATTTCTGACGGGCGGTATCCACGAGCCAGGCTCTCGGCGGGTAACCCTTCGCTCCCCTATGACTCGTACTCCCCCGCGGTATCCCCTACTGCGCGCACCTATTGTTCGTCGAGGAACCGCTCGAAGAGCGCACCAATCTCGTCGCGGCTGGGCACGTTGTGCGCGTCGCGTCGCGAGAGGGGAACCGCAATGTCGGAGGTGCGGAAGTTCTCGTCGTAGTTCTCCTCCATGGTCGTAATCATCCGACCGATTTCGGGGTTCTGCTTGACCTGATCGTTGATCTGGCTATGTACGTGGCGTGCGGCTTCGCGCAGGTTCTCGGTGGGTAGGGAGAGGTGCGCCGCCATACCCACGTGTTCGAGGGCAGTTAGGGTGCCCTGCGGCAGGTCCGCCTCCGAAATGTACTGGGGAATGTTCACGCCGAAGCCGACGGTGTCAATTCCGTTTTCGGTGAAGAGCACTTCCAGCAGGTTGGTGACGGTTGCGTGCACGTCCGCGCTGGGCTTCCACGGGGAGATGCCGCGAATCAGATCCTTGCGGGAGCCGTGCGCGGTAATCGGGAAGGGGCGGGTGTGCGGCACCGGCATGGGGAATGCGGAGACCAGCACAACCAGGGAGGGCTTGACCCGCTGGGCGATGGTCAGCACCGCCTTTTCGAAGCGCTGCCACTGCAGGTCCGGTTCGGCACCGGTAAGTAGCAGGAACGGCTTGTCGAGGCTGTCTTCTACGGCGTAGAGCTTCAGCTGCGGGTATTGCGGCTTTTCGAAGTGGTCTTTTTCGTAGCGGATGTAGGGGCGGCGGGCACGGTAGTCGTGCAGCTGGTCGCTGTCGAACTCGACGATTTCAATGTTTTTGAGCTCGCTGAGCAGCACCTGCCCGAGCTGACCTGCGGTGGAACCTGCGTCTTGCGGGCTGGAGAGGGCGATGACGAGGGTTAGCCCGTGCATCCTGGGGTCGTCCAATATTTTGGTGTTGGCTAAGTAGAGATCTTCGGGGTTGAGCATTACGCCTCCTCACTTCTGTCTGGTTCGCGCCGCGTTCGGGTGGGCTTAGTGTTTTCTGCCGGCACCCGAGGTGTTGGGGCGAAGGGGCGTCTTCTGTTATCTGACGCTTTCCGTAGTCTTTCATTTTATGCCACTACTGCCCTGTCTCGACAGTGTGTGGGCTTTTCTCGCAGTAGGTGAACTTGTTTGATCTCTCGTCGACGTTCTTAAGACGCTGCAGCTCGGTTTCTTGTGCCTTTTCTGTTCTGCCAGCTGTTCGGGGTGAGAGCTGAACCTCACGCCCTCTTACATATCCGTGTAGAGTAGAAGCAGTAGTCCGCGCGGCTTTGCGCGGCGGTATTCATCCTCACTCTTCGAGGGCCTACAGTTGAGTTTTTCGGGCGCGAGGATGTGCCCCGACTATTTTGAGAAGACATACGCAAAGGAGTAACGATGTCTCTGTCTCTGTCTATTCACAGCACCGACCTTGAAGCGCTCGAAGCTGACGTTCTGGTTCTGGGCGTTTTGAAGGGTTCGGACGGTGCGTACCTGGCGCCGAGCTCCCTGTCTGAGGACTCTGTTGAGGGTATTAACGAGCTGCTGGAGGCGCTGGGCGCCTCGGGTGCCCCCGATCAGCTGCTGCGTCTGCCCGGTCTTGAGGACACCGGTGCCGGTATTGTGGCGCTGGCGGGTCTGGGCTCTGATACTGCTGAGGGTCAGGAGCGCCTGGACGCTCTGCGTTACGCTGCCGGTTCTGCGGCTCGTCAGCTGGTTGGTTCCGCTGAGGAGATTGCTTTCGATTTCGGCGTTTCTTCGGTAGAGGAAATTGAGGCTATTGCTCACGGCGCCGTGCTGGGTAACTTCGTTGAGGAGGGCCTGCGCGGCAAGACTCAGGACTCGATCAAGGAAGAGATCGATTCGATCCTGATTGTTTCCTCGATTGACCAGGAAGAGGCTGAGGAGGCTCTGGTTCACGCCCTGGTTCTGGGTGAGACCGCTAAGGATGCTCGCCGCCTGGTGAACCTGCCCCCGTCGCACCTGTACCCGGAGACTTTCGCTGAGTTCGCTGCTGAGGTCGCTGAGGATTACGCAAACATTGAGATTGAGCTGTTCCACCACGACCGCCTGGCTGAGGAGGGCTTCGGCGGCATTTCCGGTGTTGGTCAGGGTTCGCCCCGCAAGCCGGTTCTTGCCGTTGTGAAGTACACCCCGGAGAACCCGAAGGCTCACGTGGCTCTGGTCGGTAAGGGTATTACCTTCGATACCGGTGGTAACTCGCTGAAGCCTGCCGCTTCGATGATGACCATGAAGTGCGATATGGCGGGTGCCGCATCGGTTCTGAGCGCTGTGGTTGCTTCCGCGGAGCTGGATATTCCGGTTGCTGTGACCGGTTACCTGTGCCTGGCTGAGAATATGCCCGGCGGTCATGCACTGCGCCCGGAGGACATTATCACCATGCGTGATGGCCGCACCGTTGAGGTGCTGAACACTGACGCTGAGGGTCGCCTGGTCATGGCTGATGGTATCGCTCTGGCTTCTGAGTCGAACCCGGACGTCATCTTGGATATCGCTACCCTGACCGGTGCCGCTATGGCTGCTCTGGGTCTGCGCACTGCGGCTCTGCTCGGTGACGAGGAGATTCGTGACCGCGTGATTGCTGCCGGTGCTGCTGCGGGTGAGTCTTACTGGCCGATGCCGCTGGAGTCCTACCTGCGTAAGAGCCTGGAGTCCCCCGTTGCTGATATTAAGAACATTGGTTCCCGCTACGGTGGCGCGCTGACTGCGGGTCTGTTCCTGAAGGAGTTCGTGGGCGAGGGCATCCCCTGGGCTCACCTGGATATTGCGGGCCCCGCGTTCAACGAAGAGGCTCCCTACGGCTTCACCCCGAAGGAGGGTACCGGCTTCGGTACCGCTACCCTGGTGAACTTCATCCAGTCGTACGCTAAGTAGTCTGCTTCGCTGGGCGCGCGCCCTAACTGGCGCGATCCGCACAGCATAGAGCTGATCGGAGGAGGGCTTTCCGGTATTTCTACCGGGGAGCCCTCCTCTGCGTCTTTTCTTGACGCATTCTATGCCCCCGTTGTGGTGATGCTGTCATCGGGCTGTTCTATGACGCGTGCCTTTTCTTGAGTTGTGAAAAATTTGCGCTGTTTGCGCGATTAATCGGCTAAAACCGCCCTGAGTGAACTTAAACGACCGTCAACGGGGGTATTGTTGTATTAAGTGTTTTTCTGCGTACGCGGAGGGGCGCGCGATTTTTTGTAAGTCGCGGGCCTTTCGCGCATGCTGGGGAACCTACCAATAAATTGGTAAAGAACTCATTGCAGGGGTTTTAGCCCCAACAACTATGCAAGGGAGCAATATCGTGGCTCAAGAATTCGACATCCTCATCCTCGGCGGCGGTTCCGCTGGCTACTCTGCAGCTATTCGCGCACGCCAGCTAGGCTTCACCGTCGGCCTGATCGAGAAGGAAAAGGTCGGCGGCACCTGCCTGCACACCGGCTGTATCCCCACCAAGGCGTACCTGCACGCTGCTGAGCTGGCTGAAGAGGCACGCGAGGCGTCCAAGGTTGGCGTTAACGCTGTGCTGCAGTCCATCGAAATGGGCAAGGTTCGCGATTACAAGGACGGCATCGTCTCCGGTAAGTTCAAGGGTCTTGCAGGCCTGCTGAAGATGAAGGGCGTAGAGGTTATCCCCGGCGAGGGTAAGCTGACCGCTCAGGACACCATCACCGTCGGTGGTGTTGAGTACAAGGGTAAGAACATTATCCTGGCATCCGGCTCGGTCTCCAAGACCTTCGGTCTGCCCATTGAGGGTCGCGTTCTGACCTCCACTGAGGCACTGGAGATGGACTACCTGCCCAAGAGCGCTATCGTGCTCGGTGGCGGCGTGATTGGTTGCGAGTTCGCATCCATGTGGAACGCTATGGGCGTTGACGTCACCATCATCGAGGGCCTGCCGAACCTGGTTCCCAACGAGGACCCGGCAATCATCAAGGTTCTGGAGCGTGCGTTCAAGAAGCGCGGCATCAAGTTCAACACCGGCACCCTCTTCGAGAAGGTTGAGCAGGACGCTAACGGTGCTAAGGTCACCCTGGCTGACGGCAAGGTCTTCGAGGCAGAGATCGTTCTGGTCGCTGTTGGTCGTGGCCCGAACACCGCAAACATGGGCTACGAGGAGCAGGGCATCCCCATGGATCGCGGCTTCGTCCTGGCTAACGAGCGCCTGCACACCGGCGTTGGCAACATCTACGCTGTTGGCGACATCGTCCCCGGCGTTCAGCTGGCTCACCGCGGTTACCAGCAGGGTATCTTCGTTGCTGAGGAAATCGCTGGCCTGAACCCCTCCATCGTTGAAGACGTGAACATCCCCAAGGTCACCTTCTGTGACCCGGAGATCGCTTCCGTTGGCTACTCCGAGCCCAAGGCTAAGGAGAAGTTCGGCGCTGAGAACGTTGAGACCGCTGAGTACAACCTGGCTGGTAACGGTAAGTCCGCTATCCTCGGTGCTACCGGTATTGTGAAGGTTGTCCGCCAGAAGGACGGCCCCATCGTTGGTGTTCACGCTATTGGTAAGCGCATGGGTGAGCAGATTGGTGAGGCTCAGATGTGGGTTGCTTGGGAAGCATTCCCCGAGGACGTCGCTAAGTTCATCCACGCACACCCGACTCAGAACGAGTCCCTGGGTGAGGCTGCAATGGTCCTGAACGGCACCCCGCTGCACAGCGCATAAATTTTGCTGACTGGCGTTAGCGCGTCAGCTTAGTATTGACGACCGTTGGTCGTTAGCGGTTGCCGGGCGTATCCGCTGAACAACGCCCCTATCCGGATGCGCGTCGACATGTTTCGACGCATGCGGCGCGCATCCGGGTCGCCGCTCACATTTTTCTAGTTCAAGCATTCACAAGGAGAACGGGAAAGATTATGTCCCACACCGTAGTACTGCCCGCACTGGGCGAGTCCGTGACCGAGGGTACCGTTACCCGCTGGCTCGTTGAGGTCGGCGACACCATTGAGGTTGACGCACCCCTGGTTGAGGTTTCCACCGACAAGGTTGACACCGAGGTCCCCTCCCCCGTAGCAGGCGTTGTTGAGCAGATTCTCGTCCCCGAGGACGAGGACGTCGAGGTTGGCGCTGCTCTGGCTATCATTGGCGACGGTTCCGGCGCTGCTGCTCCGGCTGCTCCCGCAGCACCCGCTGCTGCTCCGGCTGCTCCCGCCGCTGGCTCCGCTTCCGGCACCGAGGTTCTGCTGCCCGCACTGGGCGAGTCCGTCACCGAGGGCACCGTTACCCGCTGGCTGAAGGAAGTTGGCGAGCAGGTTGAGGTTGACGAGCCCCTGGTTGAGGTTTCCACCGACAAGGTTGACACCGAGGTTCCCTCCCCCGTAGCAGGTACCCTGCTCGAGATCCGCATCCCCGAGGATGAGGACGCAGAGGTTGGCCAGGTTCTGGCTATCATCGGCGACGCTTCCGCTGCTGCTGCAGCTGCTCCGGCTGCACCCGCTCCGGTTGCTGAGGCTCCTGCTGCACCCGCTGCTGCTCCGGCTGCTCCCGCAGCTCCTGCAGCCCCCGTTGCACCTGCCGCTCCGGCAGCTGCTGAGGGCGAAGCATACGTGACCCCGCTGGTCCGTAAGCTCGCTAAGGACAACGGTATCGACCTGTCCACCGTCAAGGGCACCGGTGTTGGTGGCCGCATCCGCAAGCAGGATGTTCAGGCTGCTATCGCTGCTAAGGGTTCCGCTGCTCCCGCTGCTGCTGCACCCGCTGCAGCTGCTGCTCCGGCTGCTGGTTCCGCAAAGGCACCGCACACCTTCGAGGTTTCCCCCAAGCGTGGCACCGTCGAGAAGACCGCACGTATCCGCCAGGTTATTGCAAAGCGTATGCGTGAGTCCCTGGACATCTCCACCCAGCTGACCCAGGTCACCGAGGTTGACGTGACCCGCATCGTTCAGCTGCGTGCAAAGGCTAAGGACGGCTTCGCTGCTCGTGAGGGCGCTAAGCTGACCTTCCTGCCCTTCTTCGTCCAGGCATCCGCTGAGGCTCTGCAGCAGCACCCCGCTCTGAACGCTTCCATGACCGAAGACTACAAGCAGATCACTTACCACGGCTCCGAGAACATCGCTATTGCTGTGGACACCCCCAAGGGTCTGCTGGTTCCCGTCATCAAGAACGCTTCTGACCTGGGCATTGCTGGCCTGGCAAAGGCTATTGGCGACCTGGGTGGCCGCGCACGTACCGGCGACATCTCCCCCGAGGAGCTGTCGGGTTCGACCTTCACCATCACCAACATTGGTTCCTTCGGTGCACTGTTCGACACCCCGATCATCAACCAGCCGAACGTTGCAATCCTCGGCACCGGTTCCATCGTGAAGCGCCCCATGGTTGTTAAGGATGTTGA
>ERZ1674082.87-NODE-87-length-20105-cov-105.666733_pt1 | contig 20105 bp, 9 predicted proteins | sample MGYA00581118_ERZ1674082 | MGnify/ENA primary metagenome ERZ1674082 (study PRJEB41354, sample SAMEA4873329) | human saliva metagenome | biome: human-associated habitat [ENVO:00009003]; feature: mouth environment [ENVO:08000002]; material: saliva material... | reverse complement strand
CGAGCGCACACCATCAGGTCGCCAATGCGGCCGCGCGCCGCATCCGTGATGACCGGACCAAAGTAACCGGCACGCATCAGCTCACGAGAGTCAATCACCCAGGCGCGCTCGCCCCAGTACTGCGCCCAACGCTGAGCGGTGGCGGTACGTGCCGCCTCCGAGGTGTCTTCGAGGTACAGGTGCACGGCGCGCGGTTCACCGGCGGTCATTGCGATGTTGCGGGTCAGCTCCTCCACGCCCGAGTAGTCGATGCGCTGGTGTTCGGGCACGTTCACCATGCCGTGATCGGCGGTGACGAAGAGTGCCGCCCACGCGGGGGCGCGCTCCGCCAGACGCTTCAGCGCCGAGTTCAGTTCCTCCAACTGCTGTAGCCATTCGTCGCTGCCCACGCCGTAGCGGTGGCCCGCCGCGTCAATCTCGCCCCAGTACAGGTACACTGTGGTCGGGGTGCGGCTGGAGAGCGCCTCCAGGGCGTAGGTGACGCGAGCGTTATAGCCGACAGCATCCACGAAGTCGCCGCCGCGCAGCGCCGCCTCCGTCAGACCGGTACCGCGGTACTTACCCAGCGAAATGGTGAGCACGCGGCGGTTCGTATGGTGGCGTTCCAGCACGGTAGGCAGCGGCTGCCAGGCGTGCGGGTCCACCGACTGATCCCAGCCGGACAGGTGGTTCATGACCGAGCCCGCTCCCCCGTTACCCGCCGGGTTACGCACCTCGTAGCCGGCAATGCCGTGCGCGCCGGGTGCAGTACCGGTACCCAACGAGGTCAGGGAGGCGGCGGTCGTGGTGGGGAACGCGGCGTCCAGCGGGCCCAGGTTCAGGGTCTTACGCAGGGCGGGCGCGTAGCCGCTGTAGCTATTGAGCAGCTGCTCACCCAGGCCGTCCACCATGACCACGCAGGCGTGACGGAAAGACACCGGATCAACATCCTGCTCCGCGAGGCGGCCGGCAAGGTTCAGCGGGTCGGCAACAGCGTGGAACGCCGGGTCGGAATCCAGGGCGTGCGCAGGGCGCGCCAGGCTTCGCTGAGCCACCAGAGAGGAGGCGGACTCCAGCACATCGGCGATGCTATTGCTGCCGTAGGCGGGCGCGGGAGGCAACGGCGCGCCCAGAACATCGTGCAGGGTGGTCTGTACCGTCATAAGGTCCTCTCAGGGGTGTAGCGGGTATGCGAAAGTACGGGGCACCGCGCGGGCTGTTATTGTGCGGCGAGCGCTACCACCGGTGCTTATCGGTGATGCTTATCGGCGGGTTGCGTACATGCGGGCACGGTGCAGCGCACGCGCAAAATGCTGCGCACGCTGAACCGACTCCGGACCGTCAGCGGTCGCAGAAACACGCACCGCAATATCCTCACGGCGCGCATCGCCGGTGAAGCCGTGGTCGGCATTGCACTGCGGATCCTGGCAGCCGGCAGGAGCCAGCTCCATGTGCAGCGAACCGGTCCAAGCAATCTGGAAGGAAATCTCAGTCGGGGCGGTGCTACCGGCGTTGTACGCCTGCGGCTGGCTGAAACCGTAGCTGATGGTGACCGCGTTCAGGGCGCTCAGGTGCACCGCCTCCACGCTCACATGCGCCACGGTGCCCTGCGCGTCACCTTCAAGGTGCTGGTCGTCCAGGTGCGCAAAGATGACGTGCTCACCGCAGAGCACCATCACGGTGATGTGGCGGTGAAAATCATCGCGGGAGAAGTGGGTTTCATGCTGTACGAAGTGCGCGTCCGGGTTCATGCCCGCCAGCGCGTCATCCACCACTTCCAGCACGAGGTCGGGGTAGAAACCGGCATGCTTAATATCTGCGACCAGTTGCTCGCGTTCGGGGGTGGTGGCGTACATCGTACCTCTTTCGTGCGGTGCCCTCATGAGGCGACGTCGGTCGGCGCACACGATGAAGGCGGTTAGGTATTACTCCCCTCTACCTTAGAGGGTTCCAGCCGGGCTGTGCTACTTGACCACGCTAATACAGGCTCATATGACGGTGTGCAATCCCCCGGTATGCTTCGGTTACTGCCCCGCAACCGCCTTGGCGCACCCCACAGATGACGCCGACCAACCAGCCCGTCTCATCCGCTACCACCCGCTAAAATAAGAGGAGCGAAAACACACCGACACGAGGAGATATATGGCTCGCCGATCCAAATCCGCCGTCAGCGACTACCCGGTGGATGTGGTAGAGAATATCGTCGACATCGACGTATCCGCCGAGATGGAAACCAGCTTCCTGGAATACTCCTACTCGGTGATTTATTCGCGCGCCCTCCCCGACGCCCGCGACGGCCTCAAGCCCGTGCAGCGCCGCATCCTCTACATGATGCAGCAGATGGGTCTGCGTCCCGACAAGGGCCACGTCAAGAGCGCCCGCGTGACCGGCGAGGTCATGGGTAAGCTCCACCCGCACGGCGACGCCGCCATCTACGACGCGATGGTGCGCCTCGCCCAGCCCTTCGCGCTGCGCCTGCCCCTCGTTGACGGTCACGGTAACTTCGGCTCCCTCGACGACGGCCCGGCAGCCGCCCGATACACCGAAGCACGCATGGCGCCCGCCGCGCAGGCACTCACCGCGGACCTCGAAGAAGACGTGGTTGACTTCGTACCGAACTACGACAACCAGTTCATGCAGCCCTCCGTGCTGCCCGCAGCGTTCCCTAATCTGCTCGTCAACGGCACCACCGGCATCGCGGTCGGCATGGCAACCAACATGGCGCCGCACAACCTGCGCGAGGTCATCGCCGGTACCCGCCACCTCATCACCCACCCCGAGGCGACCCTCAAAGACATCATGAAGTTCATCCCCGGCCCCGACCTGCCTACCGGCGGCACCATCGTGGGCCTGGGAGGCATCCGTGACGCTTACGAAACCGGCCGCGGCACCTTCAAGACCCGTGCGAAGGTCTCCATCGAGCAGGTCAGCCCCCGCAAGCAGGGTATTGTCGTCACCGAACTGCCGTACATGGTCGGCCCCGAAAAGGTCATCGAAAAGATTAAGGACGGCGTCAACTCCAAGAAGCTCACCGGCATCTCCGACGTGGTCGACCTGACCGACCGCACCCACGGTCTGCGCCTCGTCATCGAAATCAAGAACGGCTTCAACCCGGAGGCGGTGCTCGCCGCCCTCTACAAGCACACCCCGCTTGAGGATTCCTTCGGTATCAACAACGTGGCGCTCGTGGACGGTCAGCCGCAGACCCTCGGCCTGCTCGACCTGATGCGCGTGTACATTGACCACCGCCTGAACGTGGTCCGCCGCCGCACCGAATTCCGTCTGGGCAAGCGCACCGACCGCCTGCACCTGGTGGAGGGCCTGCTCGTGGCAATCCTCGACATTGACGAGGTCATCCAGATCATTCGTGAGTCTGATGAGACCGCTCAGGCACGTGAAAAGCTGAAGGTCGTCTTCGACCTGACCGACACCCAGGCGAACCACATTCTGGAGCTGCGCCTGCGCCAGCTCACCAAGTACTCCCGCCTGGAACTCGAAGCAGAACGCGACACCCTGCAGCAGGAAATCGCGGAGCTGCAGCGTATCCTCGGTTCCGATGCGGCACTGCGCGAACTGGTCTCCGAGGAGCTCGCCGAGGTCGCCGAACGCTACGGCACCGACCGCCGCACCCAGCTCAAAACCAAGGACGAGATGCAGGTCGCCATTGAGGCAGTCACCGCGCAGTCCAAGGCGAAGAAGAGCCTGGGCCTCGCCCTCGAAATCGCGGACGATCCCTGCTGGGTGCTGCTTTCGGCCTCCGGCATGATGGGACGCACCCCCGGCAAGCCCATCCGCGAGGCGCTCGTGGATCCCGGCAAGCGTTTCAAGCACGACGTGTTCACCTCGATTGTGCCGACCACCGCGCGCGGCGAAATCGGTGCCGTGACCTCCGCAGGACGCATGGCGCGCCTGTCCGTCATGGACATTGCGGTGCTGGACGAGAACGGTGGCACCCCCTCCATGGCGTCTGCTGTGAAGGCAACCGAGCTGGTTCAGCTCGCCAAGGGTGAGAAGCTGGTCGCCCTCGTACCGCTGAACACGGTGCTGGCGCTGGCAACCACGGGCGGCGTGATCAAGCGTCTCAACCCGGACTACCCGCTGAACCAGACCGAGTGGGACATCATGAAGCTCAAGGACGGCGACGATATCGTAGCCGCCGCCCCCTGCCCCACCGACGATGCGGTACTCACCTTCGTCACCCGCGACGCGAAGCTACTGACCTTCGACGCGGCGAAGGTCCGCCCGCAGGGACGCACCGGTGGCGGTATCGCAGGCATCAAGCTTGCCGACGGTGACCGCCTCATCGCCCTGGGTGTGACCGCGCCCGGCGACGCGGCGGAGGTCGTGACCGTCACCAACGGCAAGGACGGCCTGGCAAGCGCCAAGGTCACCGCCCTGAGCGAGTACCCGCAGAAGGGCCGCGCGACCGGCGGTGTGCGTGCGCACCGCTTCCTCACCGGTGAGAGCCAGCTGGCTCTGGCGTGGGTTGGCGTGGGCCCGGCGAAGGCGGCGTCCTCCGGCGGTGTGGCTCGTTCCCTGCCGACCGAGCACGGTGCCCGTGACGGTTCCGGTGTGATGCTCACTCAGAGCATCGGCATTGTGGGCCCGAACTATGCGGCTGTTTCTGCTGCGCTGGCGGTTAGCCCGGAGGGTGAAAAGCTCTTCTAGGCGCGCCGTTCACGGCCTTTCGGCCTCAGGTTGCTAACGAAGCCTGGGAGAATCCGCGCAGATATAACGCACAGAGCAATATGCCCAGAAAATTTTGCACACAGAAATGCCCCGGTACTTTCACGAAGTACCGGGGCATTCCTCGCAGTTTCTTGCGTTCAATCTCGACCGTGGCGGCTACGCTCAGCTGCGTTTAGAGGCGAACCACCTCATCGCAGCGGGCAATATCCTCGGGACGGTGCGACACCAGAACCGTAGCCACAGAGCTGGAACGGGTCGCCGCATCCAAGTCAGCCATCAGCGCGCGGGCAGACTCAGCGTCCAGGTGCGCGGTCGGCTCATCCAGCAGCAGCACCGGCGAGTTCACCAGCAGGGCACGAGCCACCGCCAGACGCTGACGCTGACCACCCGACAGGAAGGAACCGCCAGCACCCACCGGGGTGCGCAGGCCCTGAGGCAGAGCGTCAAACCACTCGCCCAGACCCACACGGCGCAGAACCTCAACCAGCTCTTCCTCGCTCGGGCGATCCGAACGGTCACGAGCCAGCATCAGGTTACCCTCAAGGGTCGACTCAAAAATGTGAGCCGCCTGCGGGCACCACGCTGCGTAGCCGCGCAGCTGCTCACCCTCCAGGACCTCACCGGAAGCCAGCACGCGGCCGGACTCCAGCGGCAAGAAGCCCAGAACGGTTGCAAGCACCGTAGACTTACCGGAACCGGAGGGGCCGGTCACCGCAGTCCAGGAGCCTGCACGGGCGTTCATGTTCAGGTCGGTGAAGACCGGGTGATCCATGCCGGGCCAGCGGGCGGCAGCGTCCTGCAGACTCAGGGCGGGGTCGGTGACCTTCACCCCGAGTTCCTGCGGGGTACCGCAGCTGACCAGGGTGGGTTCGCCGGGCTTCGGCGGGCGCGGGGTATCGCTCTTAGAACCAGCCGCAGATTCGGGGCGGTCAAAGCGGTGAGCACGCTGACGGTCAGCCTCCAGCAGCTCCTCCATCTCGGTCTCCGCGCGGGCACGCAGACGCTCAACACGACGCGGCAGAACGTGGGTGTCCACCTCAGCCTCTGTCGGCACGGAACGCTTCAGGGTCGAGGTTGCAACAACGCCCTCCAGGGATACGTCACGCACGCTCGGGGCAATCGTCGCGAGCAGGCGGCTGAACGCGGGCCAGGAGCGGACCGCCTCAACATGGCCCAGGGAGCTTTCCAGCATGCCGGTGCACAGCAGTACCACAATCGCCGCTTCGGGGGCACGCACGGTGCCGTCAACAGCCAGCGGGTACGCAATGACTGCGCTCGCCAGAGCCGCACCGAACCAGCTCAGAGTCACGAGGGTACGACCCACGCCCTGAGCGGTCGAGCCCTTCTGCAGGGCGGACAGGTTCTCGGCGTCCAGAGCGCCGTTAGCCTTCTCAGCGGTGGTTGCCACGCCGTTAGCGCGCAGATCCTCAGCCGCCGAAAGCATGCCGGTGCCCAGGCGCAGCATCTGCGCGGTGGAGCGGCGAGCCAGCGCCTCCGCACGAGCATCGGCGCGAAGCACAATCCACGGAGCCACAAAAGTGCTAACCAGCACGGCAAGCAGAACCGGAATCAGAGCCTGCGGCAGAATGCACGCGGTCGTAATCAGCGCCGCGGTCATGACCAGCAGGTGCGCAGCCGGCGGAATAATAACGCGCGGCACGCCGTCACGCAGCTCATCAATACCGCCCACGAGGCGTTCGAGCAACGCGTCACCACGTAGCAGGGCACGCACGCTGCTCACGCTCTGCCATGCGCCAACCCAGGCGCGCAGACGCAGAATATTTGCGGCGGCAAGAACCTTCGAGTGGGTCATCAGACGCTCAGCGTAGCGGGCGCAGGCACGACCCAGGCCGAAGAAACGCACGCCCACAATGGCGACCATCAGGTACATCATTGCCGGGCCCTCTGCGGCGCGAACAATCAGCCAGCCGGACAGTGCGGTCAGTGCCGCAGCCATCAGGGAAGTAATCGCAGCCATGATCACCGGGCCGATTGCGGCGCGAACACCGATACCGGTTAGTTCCTTCAGGGTGCGCAGGCTTGCGAACAGGCCGGCAGGCTCGGCTTCTTCGGCCTCGGCAGCTGCGGAGGCGCCCGCCGGGGCGGTGCTTTCAGCCTCGTACTCTTCCTTGTCCTTGAGCAGGTGCGCGGGGGCTTGCGCGGGAACCGCAACACGGGCGGTGTTCACCTCGGCGGTCCAGGTGTAGCCCTGAGCGGTCTGCACGGCACGCACGAGGGTGTCGCAGCCAGCGGCGAGCTCCTGCTCGTGGGTCACGATCAGCACGGTTGCGCCCAGTTCCGCCAGGCGGTGCAGGGCGCGGGTCACCAGGTATGCCGAGTAGGCGTCCAGGTGCGCAGTCGGCTCATCCACCAGGACAGTCAGCACGGTCTGCTCACCGCCGGCACGGTAGATAGCCTCGGCACGAGCCAGGGTACGTGCCACGGCGAGGCGGCGCGCCTGACCCGCACTGAGGGCACCGGGCTCAAGGGCGGTCAGCTTCTCCATGCCCAGCTGAGCCAGCGGGCCAACCAGCAGTGCGGACTCGGCATCGGTGACGGACAGCTTCTTGGAGTCCATCGCTTCACCGAGCAGAGCAGCTGCACGCTCACGCTCAGCCTCGGTAGCGCTGAGCGCGTAGAGCGCCATTTCGGTCTGCACGGTGGGTGCGGTGAAGACCGGCGACTGCGGAATAACCAGGGTGGTTCCCAGACCGGTCACGCTACCGGTCAGGTGCACGGGCTCCTCCGAGCCGGTGGGCACCAGACCCTCACGCACGGCACCGGAGAACACGTTCAGCAGGGTGGACTTACCGCAGCCGGACTCACCCATCACGCCGATAACCGCGCCGCGCTCACCCTGGGCAGTAGCAACGCGACGGTCCAGGTTCAGGGACAGGTTAGTCAGCACGGCAGGACGCGCCGGGTAGCTCACCGACAGGTTCTCAACAGCGATGGTGGAAGGCTGAGCCTTCTGCGCTGCCGAATCCTTTGCAGACGAATCCTGGGCTTCCGAGTCCGCAGCGGCGGCGGGCAGGGGCGCATCAATAATCTTCTGGGCGCTACGCAGGGCGGCAACGCCATCCTCAGATTGGTGGTAGGCGGCACCCACATCACGCAGCGGCTGGTAGCACTCGGGAGCCAGCAGCAGCACGAGAATTGCGGTGTCCAGGCCCAGGGTGCCGTTGACCAAGCGCACACCAATCAGCACAGCAATCAGCGCCACCGAAATGGTGGTGATGAGCTCCAGGGCGAGCGAAGACATGAAAGCGCTACGCAAAGTCTGCATGGTGCGTTCACGGTAACGCTGACCGAGGGCGTTCATGGAGCGGGTCTGTGCACGTTCACGGCCCAGACCGATAATGACGGGCAGGCCGCGCACCAGCTCCAGAATATGGTCGGAGAGGCGGTGCAGTTCAGCCTGAGCTTCTGCGGTTTCGTCGCGGGTGTTCTTACCAATCAGGATCATGAACACCGGAATAAGCGGCAGGGTACACGCCAGGACCATGGCGCTCATCCAGTCTAGGGCCGCCACAACAACCCAGAGGATAAACGGCACAATCGCGGTGGACACGAACGCGGTCAGGGTCTTCGTGTAGTAGTCATCCAGGGCGTTCAGGCCGCGGGACAGCAACACAGCGGTCGCGCCGGTACCTTCGGGGGTGTCTGCGCCACCGGTGGCGAGCACGCGCTTGAGCAGGGCGGAACGAATCTGAGACTTCGCTCCGGAGGCGGCACGCTGCGCGCTCACAGCCAGCAGGTAGTCGGTACCCGAGCGGACGAGCAGGGCAGCCACGGCGACCGCAATCAGGTCGGGGGTAATGGTGTCTGCGTCACCGAAGATACCACCGAGGCCGAGCAGCCAGCCGCCGTGCGCCTCCAGCTGCGCCTGCGCGGAGCCCGAGAACTCAATGTAGGCGCGGTACACGTCCGGGGCGCTGGTCTCTTTGAGACGCGCGTGCTCGGCGGCAACAGCGGCGAAACCGGCGTGTGCCGCGCGGGCAATAATCACAGCCAAGGCGGCACTGAAAAGCACCGTCGCGAGGGTGTGCACGGCGGTGATAACACCGAACGTGCTGAGGGTTTTACGGGCGTCAGGGCCCAGAGGCGGGCGGCGGTCAGCGCGGTCATTGCGCTTTCCTTCGGCCACCTCTGGTGCCTCAGTGTTCTGATGTTTGTCAGCATGACGCGGTGTGTGCGTTCGACTCACGTGTTGTCCTTAGTCTTCTGCTGTTTTTACCTCCCATCAGTTTAAGGGTTGGGCTATCTAATACCTATTTGACCAGTCAAGTTTCGGATAATTGGCTGCTCCTCACCCAGCGCTAGTTCTAGCCGCGCATCGCATCGGCGGGGCTCTTGCGGGACGCTACCCACGCCGGGTACGCCGAAGACACCAGACCGGTAAGGGCGCCAACGCCCACGCCGAGCACCACGAATCCGGGTGAGAGAACCGCCTGCCAGCCCTGCACGAGCGAAAGAATGATGGTCGCAATCATGCCGGAGCAGGCGCCGATGGAGCCGCCGAGCACGCCGAGCATGACCCCCTCCATGAGGAAGATGCGGGCAATCAGCCATTTACTCGAACCGATGGCGCGGCGCAGCGCGATCTCTGCGGTGCGCGATTGCACGGACAGATACATTGCGGTTGCCGCCGAGAGGGAGGCGAGCACCAGCAGAATACCGGAGAGCACACCCACGTACAGGCCCAGATCCGAGGCGATAGACGCGCGTAGGCTCTGCAGGTCGGAGGGGGTTTCCACGTTGATCTGGCTGGGTTCAGCGGGCTTGAGGGTCAGCGGAATTGCCTTGGCGACCGCTTTGCCGTAGCCCCGTTCGGTTTCGGCAATGTATGTGACCTGGCCGCGTCCGGTGCGCTGAAGTGTGCCCGGCGAGACAATGACCGTATTCCTGAATTCGTAGCCGCTATTGCCGGGGTCGAAAAGGCCGACGACCGGCATCAGCTGACCATCCACCCAGATGCTCACACCGGGTGCCACCTGCGGCAGTCCGCCGAGCTTAATGCCGTACTCGACGGCGGGTAGCTCGCCGGGGCGGGGCTCGGTTGTGGCGTTATCTGCAGCCTTATCTTCGGGAATAATGCCGAGGGCGCGGGCAGCGGAGACCGAGACGATAGCGCCGGAGAGCTGCTCGGAGCGTTCACGGTCAGCAACGTTCTGCTGGGTGAGGGTCGAGTTCATCTGTTCGAGCGCACGCAGGGTTTCGGGGTTCATGCGGGCACCGATTTGCTCGAGCCGGGTCTTCGAGGTGGAGCTGAGGCCAATCGCCGTTTTGGGTTCGTCCTCGTAGGGGCTGAACCGGGTGATTCGCACGTCGGCGGGTGCCACGCTGCTGACGAATCCGGTGTTCTTCACGTAGTCCAGCGCGCTAATGCGGTCGGCAACATTCTGCGCGGATTCACCCTGCCGGTAGGTTCCGAGCATGTTCTGGTCATTGTCCCTGTCGCTGATGTAGAGCGTGGATTGTTCGGATCCGAGCAGGCGCTGGTTCACCTGGTAGCTGGCGGATTCGCTCATGCCGGAGGCGCTGATGAGTCCGCCCACGCCCAGTGCGAAGGACAGGCCCAGCAGCAGGGTGCGTAGCGGTCGGGAGGTGAGCGCAGAGATCGCCTCGATGCTGTCGTCGGTGAGGAAGCTTCCGCGGCGATGCATAGCGGGCTTCTCCCCCGGTGCGAGGCCGGCGGAGGCGTCTACCGGGGCACCTACCGTAGCTTCTGCAGGGGTATCCGTTGCAGCCGACACAGCCTCGGCAACCGGCACCTCAGCGACCGGCACCGTAGCCGAGTCGGCGCGGCTCTGCTCGTGCAGCCGCCCATCCTCAATGCGGATCACGCGGCGGGCGGCGGCGGCAACCTCCGGGTCGTGGGTAATCACCAGCACAGTACAGCCGGTCGCGTTAATGCGCTGAAGAATCTCAATGACCTTGGCGCTATTGTGGCTGTCCAGGTTGCCGGTGGGCTCGTCGGCAAGAATCAGCGGCGGGCGCGTGGCGAGGGCACGAGCAATGGCGCAGCGCTGCTTCTCGCCACCGGAGAGGTAGCGGGTACGGATGCTGGCGCGGTCGCTCAACCCCAGAAATTCTAGGGTTTCTTCGGTGCGTTGCAGGCGCTCGCCGTAGGGTACGCCCTGCACGCGCAGACCCATGGAGGCGTTGGTCGTGCTGGTTTCGTCCAGCAGCATGTTTGAGGATTGGAAGATGAAGCCGAGGTGGTCTCGGCGCATTTCGTCGCGTTCTCTGTCGCTGAGTCCTTCCGTGTTTTTGCCGAAGAGGCTGTAGGTTCCGCTGGTGGGAGTGTCGAGCAGGCCAATGGCGTTGAGCAGGGTGGATTTACCGGAGCCCGACGGACCAATAATGGCGAGGAATTCGCCGCGTTCCACCACCAGGTCGAGATGGTCGAGGACTGCTCGTTCGCTCCCCTCGAAAACACGGGTAATGCCGCGCATTTCAATAGCGGGCGCGGTACCAAGCCCGGCGGCAGGTGTAGCGGCGGACGCTACGTTGGGCGCAACTGTAGGCGCACGTCCCGGGCTTGCGTCTGGGGTTCTCTTACGGCGGCTCATGAGACAAGCACCTTCTGTCCCGTGCTGAGGTTCGCGTTGATTGCGGCGTATCCGCCGGCGGTGCGTAGAACCTCAACGTTGACTCGTTCGGTGGCGGGCGCATCCTTGCTGGTCGAGGTGGAGCTTCCGCCCTTTTCAACGAGCACGTAGGTGCCCTGGGAGTCCTGGCGTACCGCGGTGGTGGGCACGGCGAGGGTGGTTGAGGTGTTGCCCTTACTGGTGATGGATGCGCTCTGCCCCGGAGTGAGCTTGCTCGGGTCGTCGGCGCTGAATCGCACGCTCTTTGCCGCACCCTTGGAGGGGTCGTTCTGCAGCTCACCAATGCTGGTGATGGTGCCCTCCACGCTGCCGGTGGAGGTACGCAGGCTAATGCGATCACCGACCTTGAGCTTGTTCGCGACGGCGAGTTCAACGCTGGATTCCACGTAGGGTTCGCTGGTTTCTACACTCGCGATGGGGTTGCCGTCGCTGATGAGCTGGCCGACCGCCGCAACTGCGGTGACGGTGTGGCTACCGGCGGGCAGAATCGCGTAGTTGCTTCGGGCAATGCTGGTGACCCCTTCGCTGGGCACGCCGGTCAGGTGCGCGCGGTGCAGGCGCGTGACGGCGTCGAGGGTGTCTTCGGTGACGGTGCCGCTCTGAGCGGTGGCGTACCCGGCGGAGTTCAGTGCCTTCTGGAAGGCGAGCACGTCGTCGCCGTTATCGCCCAGGTTGAGGTCGCGGTACAGCGGCAGCGGCCCTTCCAGCACGAAGACGGGGTCGGCGCCAATAATGCCGATGAAGTCACCGGCCTTGAGCACGTTGCCGGGCTTCTGGTTCTGGTAGACGAGCACCGGTTCACCGTTGGTGCGCGCGCTAATCGGGGCGGTCTCTCCAGCCTTGGTGGTTCCGGCAATGGCGAGACCCTCGCTGACGGTTCGTTCTTCAACCTTCGCCCAGACCGGAATCACGGTTTTCGCCTGCACGGCCGGGTCGGGGCCCGTGGCGGCGTAGCGGGTGCCCAGGTAGAAGGACAGCATGAGCGAGCCAATGGCGAGGATTGCGAGCAGCAGGAGCACGCGGGGTCGGGCGATGCGTTCGCTGAAGCGGTGCCCGCTGTTTTGGTTTTTCGTGTGAGTGGTCATGGCGGTGTCTTTCTAAACTGTGTCAGCGCTGTCTATTTCTCTGCGCTGCCTATTTCTTAGCGCCGTCTTTCGGTGCGCTGTCTTTTAGTGCCCCGGTTTACTGGTGCTCCAGAACGTACTGCTTGAACTTCTCGTCACGCTCACGTTCTGCCTTGCGGTCCTGCTCAAGCTGCGACTGGTACTTGCGGATGAGCGGCATCTGATACTGAGCCTCCAGGTCGTAGAGCTGCTGGCTCATGCCGACCTGCTGGTTACATTCGGCCTGGATGGTGGCGATGCGAATCTCTTCTTCGGAGGCGGGCTCGTTGAAACCGCCGTTCTTGCTCAGCTGCTCATTCAGCGGGCTTTCCTCGGCTACCGACCCTGCCTTAATGGGGGTGAGCCCCCGGTCAGAGACGCATTGCTTCCACTTCTCTTCGAGCTCGCGGTGCAGTTTGCTACCGTAAACGGCGCTGGTTGCGTCGCTGGAGATACGACTGTATGTGGACTGCACGTCATTCTCGAGCCTCTTGCCTTCGGGCACCGCGGCGTCCAGGGTCTCGCGGGCCTTGTCAAGACATTCGGTGCGAAGCTGCTCCTCGGGGCTCAAGCTCTCCGGTGAGCTAAAGGAGATGGGGGCGGCGTTGGGGTCTCGCTTCTGGAATCCGTACTTCTTGGCGTATTCGACGTTCCAGGGGCCGTACTTTCGCCCATTATCGCCACTCGGCGCGCTTTCAGATTGGGGAGCTTGGTCGGGGTCGGTGTAGCTCTGCCCGTGTTCGGCGTAGCACTGCTTAATGGCAATTTGATAGGCCGTGTATTCGTAATGAGTGCCCCCCTCGTAGTAGGGGTAATCGTCCAGGGGCATCTTTACGATGTCCTGCTCCGCGTCGAAGATGGCGTGGACGCTTTCGTCACGTTCCAGCGGCGGGTTGAAGAGCGAGCATGCGCTCAGCTGGAGCACGCCGATGGCCAGCAGGGCACCCGTGGTGAGCAATCGACGGCTCAAACCGGCGCGAGGGGCGGGTGCAGTGGAGCTACGATTGAGGAACTTCATCGTTGAACCCCTTTCATAAGAGTGAGTTGTACACCACATTACACCTTTTACTCCCTGTCGCGCCCGAATTTCGGGGGGGGGTGTGCACCAAAAATTTTTGCGCGCCCACTCGCCTGCCGCGAGCTGCATCCTCTGCGGGAATATCCTCGCGGGTGCGGGCTACCCGCCGAGCCTGTGTCTCGGGTGGCCCGCACCATTACCGGTCTTTCCCCGGTATCAAGATTCGGTTTTAAAATCCGACGTCAAAACCGGTCGTGGACGCTCGGGTTACTGGTGCTCCTGAACGTACTGCTTGAACTTCTCGTCGCGGTCGCGGTCGGCTTGGCGTTCCTGTTCAAGCTGTGACTGGTACTTACGGATGAGCGGCATCTGGTACTGGGCTTCCAAGTCGTAGAGCTGCTGGCTCATGCCGACCTGCTGGTTACATTCGGCCTGGATGGTGGCGATGCGAATCTCTTCTTCGGAGGCGGGCTCGTTGAATCCGTTGTTCTTGCTCAGCTGCTCAGCCAGCGGGGTTTCCTCGGCGACGGAGCCTGCCGAGCGAGGGGTGAGGCCGCGGTCTGAGACGCACTGCTTCCACTTCTCTTCGAGCTCGCGGTGTAGCGTGCTACCGTAAACGGCGTTACCCGCCTCAGTAGAGATACGAATGTACGTGGCCTGATCTTCCTTCTCGGGCCTCTTACCTTCGGGCACCGCGGCATCCAGGGTCTCGCGGGCCTTGTCGTAGCATTCGATGCGAAGCTTGTCCTCGGGGCTCATGCTCTCCCCCGAGTTATAGGAGATGGAGGCGGCTGCGTTGTTGGGGTCTCGCTTCTGCAAACCGTACTTCTGGGCGTACTCGACGTTCCAGGGACCGTACTTTCGTCCCAAATCACCGCGGGGTGCGCTTTCAGAATAGGGAGCCTGGATGGTGTAGTTCTGCCCGTGTTCGGCGAAGCACTGCTTCATGGCAATCTGAAAGGCGGTGTACTCGTAGTTGGTGCGCTCGTAGTAGGAGTAATCGTCCAGGGGCATCTTCACGATGTCCTGTTCCGCGTCGAAGATGGCGTGGACGCTTTCGTCGCGTTCCAGCGGCGGGTTGAAGAGCGAGCAGGCGCTCAGAGGGAGCACGCCGATGCAGAGCAGGGCACCCGTGGTGAGCAGGCGGCGGCGCGTACCGGTACGAGGGGCGGTTCCGGTGCGGCGGTTGGGGGACTTCATCGTCAAACTCCTTATCGTGAGAGTGAGTTGTACACCACACTACACCTTTTACTCCCTGTCGCGCCCGAATTTCGGGAGGCGTGCAGCAAAAATTTTTGCGCGCCCACTCGCCTGCCGCGAGCTGCATCCTCTGCGAGAATATCCTCTGCGGGAATAGTCCTCTGGTGGCATAGAAAAATCCCCCGAACTTCTCAAAAGAGAAATTCGGGGGATCCTTCAATCAGCTACATGCTACTTGGTCGGCAGTTCAGCCAGTTCGGTAGCGTCGTGAGCGTCGGGGATGTGATCCACGTGCAGACGCTTACGGAAGACCCAGTAGGTCCAAGCCTGGTAGACGAAGACGACCGGCAGACCAAGGCAGGTCACGAAGGTCATAACGCCCAGGGTGTACTCGGAGCTGGATGCGTTCGCAATGGTGAGCGAGTATGCCGGGTCCAGGGTGGAGGGCAGAACGTTCGGGTACATTGCGGTGAAGATTGCCAACGCGCCGAATGCGAGAAACACGGACAGACCAGCGAAAGCGCGACCCTCACGGCCACCCTTTGCGGAGATCCAAGCAATCAGAACAGCAACCACAGCCAGGATGGTGCACAGCCAGGAGACGCCGTTACCGGTGGTGAAGTCCAGTGCCAGAACCCATGCAACGATCGGCAGCAGCAGGACGGGAGACCAGCGTACCAGGGTGTTGCGGGCACGGTCGCGGATGTCACCATCGGTCTTCAGAGCGATGAAGGCAAGACCCTGAACCAGGGAGAAGCCAACGAAGCCCAGACCGCCGAGCAGAACCGGCAGGGAGACCCAAGCGAAGGCGCCGCCGACGCGGTCACCATTGTCGTTGATGGGCAGACCCATGGAGGTCAGGCCCAGCAAAGCACCGACGAGCAACGCGATGAAGAAGGAAGAAACAGACAGAGCGATGTTCCAGTTACGGATCCACTTCTCGTCGTTCTTCTTACCGCGGTATTCAATTGCGACCACGCGCAGAATCAGGAAGACCAGCGCGAGGGTCAGAGGAATGTACAGAGCCGAGAAGAGGGCTGCGTACCAGATGGGGAATGCTGCGAAGATAGCAGCACCGCCGGACACAATCCACACCTCGTTACCGTCCCAGACGGGGCCGATGATGTTCAGCAGCAGACGACGTTCCTTCTCGTTCTTGCTGAACTTGGAACCCATCAGCATGCCGACGCCCAGGTCGAAGCCGTCGAGAATCAGGTACATGATGAGGAAGACGCCAATGGCGACAAACCAGAGGGTGGGCAGGCCAGGCTGACCGGCAAAGATATTGAAATCAAAGTTCATGGTGAATCAATCCTTACCCGCCTAGTAGGCGAACTCCAGCACATCGCGCTTGGACTTGTCGTTGGACTCGTCCTCGTGGTGCGACTGAACCAGCTCGGGCATTGCTGCCACAACACCGGCCTTGACGTACTTAATGAGCAGGTAAACCTCAACCACCATCAGCACACCGTAGAGCAGGCCCAGGGTGAGCAGGGAGAAGAGGATTTCTTCACCGGAAACACCCGGGGAGATAGCTGCTGCGGTGAACAGGTGAATCGAGGGATCACCCTGGAGGTTCGGAGCCACAACGAAGGGCTGGCGGCCCATTTCGGTGAAGATCCAGCCCAGTGCGATGCCAAAGAAGGGAGCCAGGATAGACCAGACAGCAACGTTCTTGAGCAGCTTGGACTCGGGGACGGTGCCTACGCCCTTCTTACGGGTTACCCACAGTGCGTAGAGGTAGAAGGGCAGAACGATTCCGCCGAGGCCCATCATGCCACGGAAGCCCCAGTAGGAGACCTCGAGGGAGGGCAGGTAGTCAATCTTCTGACCTGCGCGCTCACCGTAGAGCGGGTTGTTGGGCAGGTTGGTGCCGAACTTAGCTTCGTACTCGGGCAGCAGGGTCTGGATGCCCTTCACCGGGGTGTCGAAGTTGTCGTGTGCCAGGAAGGACAGCACGCCGGGAACCTCGATGATGGGGGTGATCTTGTCACAGCTCTGAGCGCCGAGCTCACCGACGGTCAGAACGGAGAAGGAGGTGCCGTCGTGGCACGCAGCTTCTGCAGCAGCCATCTTCATGGGCTGCTCGTGGATCATCATCTGTGCCTGAATGTGACCGGACGCGCCGATACCTGCGAAGGCGAGGAGGCCCACAACAGCGCCCAGGCGCAGGGACTTGAACCAGACCTGGAAGTCGGCCTTGTCGCGTGCGCCCTTGTCGGACTCACCAACAACAACCTTGCCGTCAACGACCTTGTCGATGCCGTCCTTGCGGCGGCGCCACAGCTTGTACCATGCGATACCAACCAGGAAGCCACCGGCAACCTGGATAGCGGAGGTGATGACGTGAGTGAAGGTCACCCATGCGAGGGGGTTCAGCAGCACAGCGCCGATGTCGGTCATTCGGGGACGACCGTCAATCATTTCTGCACCAACGGGGTGCTGCATCCAGGAGTTTGCAACCAGAATGAAGAATGCAGAAATCCAGGAGCCGAGGACTGCCATGAACAGCGAGAATGCGTGTACAGCAGGCTTGAGGCGGTCCCAACCGAAGATCCACAGACCCAGGAAGGTCGACTCAACGAAGAAGGCGAAGAGGCCTTCCATTGCCAGCGGAGCGCCGAAGACGTCGCCGACGAAGCGGGAGTATTCACTCCACGCCATGCCGAACTGGAATTCCTGAACCAGACCGGTGGCCACACCCATTGCGAAGTTAATGAGGTACAGCTTGCCCCAGAACTTCGTCATGCGCTTGTATTCGTCCTTCTTGGTACGAACGTAGCGAATGTACAGGTAGGTCACAACAAGGCCCAGACCCAGAGTCAGCGGAACCATGAAGAAGTGGTAGACGGTGGTAATACCGAACTGCCACCTACCAAAATCAAGGGGATCCATTGATAGGTCCTTACTATGTGTGTACTTAATGTGTGTTTGTGCCAGATTTCGGGTAGTCCGCCATCGATGGAGGGCATACGAGAGTTACTGACACAGTGTCTCTCATGCTTCTAAGGTACAGGGTTTTCCTGAGGAGCTGTGAGTAGGCTGTGCATAGCATGGACGTTTATTGTTTGACGTTTCGCTAAAGGTACGTTGAACGTTATCCCCCGATGTGAGGGTGGCTAGAGTGGTGAAACACGATGGCACCTTGCAGGGTTGCGAGGCAGTTTCAGAACCACGGTGAAACTTTGCATTTTTATATTATTTCTGCAAAATTTTGGTGACAGATTCCCGGAATATGACAGGTGGCTCAAGTAGTACTCAAAGCTTAAATTTGCCTAAATTATACCAATTTTACTGAGATTCCCAAGAAATAGCGTGACTATTATCACAGAAAAATCATGAATTGTGACACGCCAGCCACCGCTCCCCCGCAAGGTGCCGCAAGCTACATATCGATGCTCTCAGTATCCAGCTGATGAGCACCCGCAATGATGAACTCCTTACGCGGAGCCACCTCAGAACCCATCAACAAGGAGAACGCACGCTCGGCGGCCTCCGCATCCTCAATGCGAATACGGCGCAACATACGATGACGCGGATCCATCGTGGTCTCAGCCAGCTGGTCAGCGTCCATCTCACCCAGACCCTTATAGCGCTGAATGGGTTCCTTATAGGACACACCCTGCTCCTGCAAAGAATCCAGAAGCTCATGCAACTGCTTCTCCGAGTAGGTGTACACCATCTCGTTCGGCTTGCCGCGGCGCACCACCTCCACACGATGCAGAGGCGGGACCGCAGCGTACACGCGACCCGCCTCAATCAGCGGACGCATGTAACGGTAGAACAGAGTCAGCAGCAGGGTACGAATGTGGGCGCCATCCACGTCCGCATCGGTCATCATAATGACCTTGCCATAGCGAGCAGAGTCCAGGTCAAAGGTACGACCCGAGCCTGCACCGATGACCTGAATCAGCGCCGCACACTCAGCATTTGCGAGCACATCAGTCACCGAAGCACGCTGAGTGTTCAGGATTTTACCGCGAATCGGCAGCAGAGCCTGATACGAAGAAGAACGCGCCAGACGCGCAGTACCCAGCGCCGAGTCACCCTCCACAATGAACAGCTCAGAATGCTCAACATTGGTCGAACGGCAATCCACCAGCTTAGTGGGCATGGACGAAGACTCCAGCGCGGTCTTACGGCGCTGAGTTTCCTTATGGATGCGCGCCGAGACGCGGGTCTTCATCTCAGAGACGACCTTCTCGCACAGAGCAGTCGCCTGAGCCTTCTCCGCACGGGCGGTCGACTCCAGGCGAGCCTTCAGCGCATCGCCCACGACCTTCGACACGATCTGGCGAACCGCCGGGGTACCCAGAATCTCCTTGGTCTGCCCCTCAAACTGCGGCTCGGCAAGACGCACGGTCAGCACGGCGGTCAAGCCGGCGAGCACGTCGTCCTTCTCAATCTTGTCGTTACCCACTTTGTACTTGCGGGCGTTATCGGCAAGGTGCTTGCGCATCACGCGCAGCAGGCCCTGCTCAAAACCGGTCGTGTGAGTACCGCCCTTGGGGGTGGCAATAATATTCACGAAGCTGCGGACCGTCGTCTCATAGCCAATGCCCCAGCGCAGTGCAACGTCCACTTCACAATCGCGTTCCACGTCGGTCAGCTGCGAGCGGCCGTCCTCACCCAGCACCGGCACGGTCTCGGTGAAAGAGCCGCTGCCGCTAAAACGCCAGGTGTCGGTAATACGCTCATCGTGCGCCAGAAACTCGACGAACTCGCTAATGCCGCCATCGTACTGGAAAACTTCCTCGTGGGGCTCCAACTCGCCGGGGGTGCCGGGCAGTCGGCGCTCATCGCGGATGCAAATACGCAGACCCGGAATGAGGAACGCGGTCTGGCGCGCACGAGCAGCCAAGTCCTCGTAGCTGAACTTAGCGTCGGGGGTGAAAATCTGCGGGTCAGCCCAATAGCGCACACGGGTTCCGGTCACGCCGCGCTTAGCGCGACCCACAATCTGCAGAGCATCAGTGCCCTCGGTTGCGGGAGTGAACGGATCTTCAGGCTTGGGGGTGCGGCCGGACTCAAAGTGGCCGGGAATGCCGTGGCGGAAGGACATCTGGTAGGTCTTCGAGCCACGGTCCACCTGCACGTCCAGACGGGAAGACAGCGCGTTCACCACGGAAGCGCCCACACCGTGCAAACCACCGGACGCGTTATAGGAGCCGCCGCCAAACTTACCGCCGGCGTGCAGCTTAGTGAACACGACCTCCACACCGGATAGGCCGGTGCGCGGCTCAATGTCGGTGGGGATACCGCGGCCATCATCGCGCACCTCAACCGAACCGTCACGGTACAGAATGACCTGAATGGACTGGCCGAAACCGGCGAGCGCCTCATCCACCGAGTTGTCGATAATCTCCCAGAGGCAGTGCATCAGGCCGCGAGAGTCCGTGGAGCCAATGTACATGCCCGGGCGTTTGCGTACAGCTTCCAGACCTTCCAGCACGGAGAGGTGACGGGCGGTGTAGTTCGAAGACGCCACGGGAATCCTTTCGG
>ERZ1674082.85-NODE-85-length-20256-cov-10.257562_pt1 | contig 20256 bp, 8 predicted proteins | sample MGYA00581118_ERZ1674082 | MGnify/ENA primary metagenome ERZ1674082 (study PRJEB41354, sample SAMEA4873329) | human saliva metagenome | biome: human-associated habitat [ENVO:00009003]; feature: mouth environment [ENVO:08000002]; material: saliva material... | reverse complement strand
CTAAGCCGACAAACCGATTATATACCGGAACTGCGCTTGCCGCATTCCCTCCATCGAGCACTTGATACGGCGGGTTACCGATAATTGCGTGGGAACCGAAGCATTTGGGCGGAAAGCCGTAACTTGGTTTCGAAAATCCCCTCAAATCCCTACACTTATGCGCAAGAACATCGATCCCCATGCCAGTCTGCCGGCATTTGAGCAAAGCCTCATCGACGACAACCTCGCCCCCAACACCGTGCGCGCCTATGTCAAAGCGGTGCACGACTTCTTGGCGCGCTTCCCGACGCTCAACAAGGAGAATCTGCTCCGGCATCGCAGCGCCCTCATGGAGCGCTATTCACCCAAGACCGTGAATCAGCGCGTGATGGCCATCAATCGTTGGCTCCTCGCGCTGCGGCGGCCACAATGGCGGCTCAAAGGCGTGCGCCTCGGGCGGCGCTCGTTCGTCGAAAACGTCATCAGCCAAGCCGACTATCTCTATCTCTCGCGGCGACTGCGAGAGTTGGGCGAACTGCGTTGGCACTTCGTGGTGCGCTTTCTCGCCGCCACCGGTGCGCGGGTGAGCGAGTTGGTGCAACTTCGCGTCGAGCATGTGCGCCGCGGCTTCGTCGATCTCTACACCAAAGGCAACAAACAGCGGCGCATCTACATCCCCCTCACGCTGCGCAACGAGGCGCTGGCGTGGATCGCGCAACGAGGCGCAGACATCATCGGGCCGCTCTTTGTCAACTACCGCGGTCGCTGCATCACCCCGCGGGGCATCGGTGCCATGCTCCGTGTTTGGGCGCAAAGGCTCCACCTCGATCCCGCCCTGGTGCACCCCCACGCCTTCCGCCACCGCTTTGCCAAAAACTTCTTGGCCGTTCACACCGATTTGAGTCTGCTGGCCGATCTTTTGGGGCACGAGAGCATCGAGACCACGCGCATCTATCTCCGCCAGTCGAGCGGTGAACAACACGCACTGGTGGATCGCGTGGTGACGTGGTGAGGGGCGCCGGCGAGGAGGGCAGCCGGCGGGTCAGCGCACGGCTACCTCGGTGCCACTCCCGCCTCCGCAACGCCGGCCTCGTGCTCGCATTCGCCAAGGCCGCGGCTTTTTTCGATGCGTCACACTCGACTATTCGGCAAGATTGCGTATATTTGCGCCGGCGCGCACGGCGCAGGCGGGAAAACCATCGCGTTTTTGCGCCGAAACGGGGAAGCTCCGCTCAATAACAGGGGCCTTTCGGCTCGCTCCCCCGCCTTTCGCCCCTCGCAGTCGCCCCGTCGCCCCACCCTCCCACAGTCCACCGCCTATGAACTCCCTCTTAGCCCGGTTGCGCCGCTACTTCGTTCGTCGTCAAGACGACCGTCGCAACGAACGCGCCGAAGACTTCCTCAAAGCCCTGCTCGAAGCCGGCGGCACCCTGCCGCGCTCGGCATGGGACGGGCTGTTTGCCCAGCTTGCCCTCGAGTCCGACACGGCCGCCCAGACGTTGGGTCGGCTCGCCCTCGAGGGGCGTGTCGACATCACGGCCGAAGGCGTCGCCCTCACCCCCACGGGTCGTCGCGACGCCCTGGCGCTGATGCGCGCCCACCGCATCTATGAGCAGTATCTGGCCGAACACTCGGGCTATGCGCCCGCCGAGTGGCACGAACGTGCCCACCACATGGAGCACCGCCTCGATGCGCGCGAACGCGAGCGCATGGCCTCGCTCCTGGGCAACCCCCTTTTCGACCCCCACGGCGACCCCATTCCCACCGCCGGGCTCACCCTGCCCGCCCTGCCCGCCGGTGCGCGCGACACGGCGGCCGAGGGCCTGCCCGAAGCGGGGACGTTACTGCGCGTGGTGCACATCGAAGACGACGACGCGCGGCGCTTTGCGCGCATTGCCGCCACGGGTTTGGCCAAAGATGCCGTGTTGCGCGTGGCTGCGAGCGCAGAGGGCAGCTTTGCCTTCGACTATGAGGGCGAACACTTCGCGCTGCCCGCCGCCGACCTCGCCGCCATCGACCTCCGCCCCCTCACGCCGGCCGAAGCCGCCGAGGTGCCCGCCGACGCCTTCCGCATGAGTCGGCTCGCCGAGGGACAAACCGCCGTGGTGGCAGGTCTCTCGCCCTCGTGCCGCGGTGCCTTGCGCCGCCGACTGATGGATCTCGGTTTCGTACGCGGCTCGCGCGTGTCGGTCGGCATGCGCAGTCCGCTGGGCAACCCCGTGGCCTATGTGGTGCGCGGCACTGCCATCGCGTTGCGCCGCGAACAAGCGCGCCAAATCATCGTCACTCCGTTATGAAATCCCCCTCTTCTTCCTCCTCCGCTCCACTTCCGCACGCTGCCTGCGCCGCGTGTCCCACCGCTTCGCTCCACTCCCTGCGCCGCCACGGCGAAACGGGAGGCGAAACGCGCTATGTCGTGGCCCTCGCCGGCAACCCCAACACGGGCAAGAGCACCGTTTTCAACCGCCTCACGGGGCTGAAACAGCACACCGGCAACTGGCCGGGCAAGACCGTGGGCAAGGCCGAAGGCTTCTTCGACTTCGGCGGCGAGAGCTATCGCATCGTCGACCTGCCGGGCACCTACTCGTTGGCCTCCACCTCGGAGGACGAGGAGATCGCCCGCGACTTCATTCTCTTCGGTCAGCCCGATGTGACAGTAATGGTGGCCGACGCCACGCGCCTGGAGCGCAACATAAACATGGTTTTGCAGGTGCTGCAAATCACCGATCGGGCGGTGCTGTGCGTCAACCTCATCGATGAGGCCGAGCGCAACCACATCTCCATCGATCTCCGGGCGCTCTCTCGGCGTCTGGGCATCCCGGTGGTGGGCGCCTCGGCGCGTTCGGGTCGGGGCATCGGTGAACTGCTCGAAGCGGTGCGCGCTGTGGCCTCGGGCACCTTCGTTTGTCGGCCCCCTCGCGGCTTCGATCTGCCGGCCGATACGGCCGCCGAGGTCAATCGCCTCACCGCGGCGGTGCGCACAGCCCACCCCGAACTGTCCAACGCCGAGTGGATCGCCACGCGCCTGCTGGAACGCGACGAAGGCGTGCGGCGCGCCTACGCCACCCCCGAGCTCAACGCCCTGGCCGACGAGATACACCTGGCCATCGGCCACAACTTCCACGACCGCTGGATGGAGCAGATCTATGCTCGCGCGGGCGAAATCTGTGCCGCGGCCGTTCGGCGTCCCGGCGGCGACGGGCTCTTGCCGCTCGACGTGAAGCTCGACCGCATCCTCACGCATCGCTTCTGGGGCTTCCCCATCATGCTCGTGTTGCTCTCGCTGGTGTTCTGGTTCACCATCATCGGCGCGAACTACCCCTCGGCCTGGCTCGACTCGCTGCTGGTGGGTTGGGGCCACCCTGCGCTGCGCTCGGCGTTCGAGGCCATGCATTCGCCCGAATGGCTCACCGGTCTGCTCGTCGACGGGATGTATCTGACCACAGCTTGGGTGGTGGCGGTGATGCTACCCCCGATGGCGGTGTTCTTCCCCTTGTTCACGCTGTTAGAAGACTTCGGCTACCTGCCGCGCGTGGCTTTCAATCTCGACGAACTCTTCCGCCGTTCGGGCGCCCACGGCAAACAGGCGCTGACCATGAGCATGGGCTTCGGTTGCAACGCGGCGGGCGTGGTGGCCACGCGCATCATCGACTCCGACCGGGAGCGGCTCATCGCCATCCTGACCAATAATTTCTCACTCTGCAACGGTCGTTGGCCCACGCAGATCCTTTTGGCCACGCTCTTCGTGGCGGCGGCGTTTCCCCGCGAATATGGTCCGACGGTGGCGGCGGTGGCCGTGATCGGCGTGCTGGTTTTGGGCATTGTGCTCATGTTCGCCTCGTCGTGGGCGCTGTCTCGCACCGTGTTACGGGGCCAAGTGTCGACGTTCCACCTCGAATTGCCGCCCTATCGTCCGCCGCAGTTTTGGCAAACGCTCTACACCTCGCTCATCGACCGCACCATCATCGTGTTGTGGCGCGCGCTGACGTTTGCCGCCCCCGCCGGTGCGTTGATTTGGCTCACCTGCAACATCGAGGTGGGCGGCGCTTCGATCGCGGCGCACCTCATCGGTTGGCTCGACGCGCCGGCGTGGTACATGGGCCTCAACGGGATCATTCTGCTGGCCTATGTACTGGCCATTCCGGCCAACGAAATCGTGATGCCCACCATCGTGATGCTCACCCTCATGGTGTTGGGGCAGGCCGACGCGGCGAGTGCGGGCGTGCTCACGGAGGGCAGCGCCGAACAGACGCGGCAGATTCTGCTGGCGGGCGGTTGGAATCTGCTCACGGCGGTGAACCTCATGCTCTTTTGTCTGCTACACCACCCGTGTTCCACGACGCTCTACTCTATATATAAGGAGACGCGCTCCTGGCGCTGGACAGCGCTCTCGGCGTTGCTCCCGCTTTCGCTCGGCGTGTTGGTCACGGTGATCGTGGCCACCGTGTGGCGCTGGGTGCAATGAGCGCAGTGTCGGCTTGCCCGCGCGCGGTGTCGCCGTGAGGTGGGCCGCCGCGTGTGCCCCGCCCGCTGCTGCTGTCGGATGCTTTCCGTCGGTAGGCAGCGGGCGGGGTTTTCGATGGGTGCGCACTGCGATTTCGGCGCGCAGGGCCGTGGCGGGGTTGCCTTTTCGCCCCGTGCGGCACTGCCCTGCGCGCGTTCGCTCCGAGCGCCCGCGCACCGCCCGCGACAAGGCGCGACGAACGCCCCGCGCTTTGCACAGAACAATTGGCAAATGCCGCGCATTCACACAATAAAGTCTAACACGCGAGAAAAAATTGGGGGGTAATCGTGCACAATCGGCCGACGGCGCTTATATTTGCCGTGCAATCAACGTCTCGTGTCCCCTTCGGACACACAACTACCTCAATCCGCGTTGCTCCGGTTGCGTCCGACTTAACAACTGTTCCCCTCATTCGAACACAGACTTTCGTGCAGTTGCTCGACGGTCACGCGCTGTTCCGGCTCGCCCACGCCTCGCGATCGGGACGCCTCCAACCGAGCACGCAAAAAAACCTACAAACGGCGTATGAAAAAACAATATCTCTCCGCATTCGCCCTTGCGCTCTTCGCCTCCACGGCCTTCGCGCAGACCAACCCCGTTCGCACTGTCGCAGAAGTGGCAGTACCCACTGAAAACACCACGGGCAAAGACGTGTTCATCGTCTTGGGCAACAACCTCGCCGCGCGCATCAACACCGACGGCGGACAAATCACCGGCCGGGCCGCCGGTTCGCCCGTGCGCATCGTGACCGTCAATGCCATCGACCACGTTTACAAGATCTACGACGTGAAGAGCGGCAAGTGGTTTGCCAACAAAGGCGGTGCCACGGCCCCGAAAGCCGACGACCAAGTGACCCTTTCGGACACCCCCTCCGAATGGTACATCTATAATAACAACAACGGCGACGACGCCACGCTGCTCGACATCGCGCCCAAGGTAGGCAGCGCCGCCATCACGGACGGCACCATCGCTTCGTGGAATTTCTTCGGCGGTTATGCCGCGGGCAAAGCCGTGGGCTACTGGGATGCCAACGACGGCAACTCCGCTTGGCGCCTGTATGACCCCAAGGCCTTGGTGAAATCGAGCGTCGAAGCGCTCGCCGCTGTGGATCCTTCGGCTGCCGCCACCGCCAACAACGCCATCGACGCCGCGAGCGACGAAGCAGGCTACGCCGCAGCGCTCAAAGCTTTCCGCCAAGCCCTCGACGGCCACCAAGTGCGCTTCGCCAACACGGGACGCGGCGCGAAAAACTACCTCACACTGTCTCCCACCTTCGCGGCTGCCGGTGACGCCGCCGCAACGCCCGGCGCAGAAGACGTGTTCGTGCTCAACTATCACGCCGACAACGACAATTTCTCGTTGCAACACGCCGTGACGGGCCGCAACTTGGGCAATGTGCCCAATTGGAACCAAGCCATTCCCTCCACCACGAGCGATGCCACGCGCTACGATCTGCAGTCGAACGACAAGAACAACACGATTTCGCTGCGCAACGTGAGCATCAACGCCGACAAGAACTATCTGCACCTAGCCGATTTCAAGAGCGGCGACCAGCTGACCGTGGTTCGTTGGGAAGCCGGCAGCGGAGACGCCAACAATGCTTCGACTTGGACGATCGAAAACGCCGACGACATCGACGATAGTGCACTGCTCTCCGCAGCCATGCAGCGCTTGATTCTCATCCCCACTCCCAGCGACCTGGGCGAGAAACTCGGAGAGCGCACGATGACGGACGAAGTCGACGAGCTCGTAGAGAAATCCGAGAATAACGAGTCCCTCACGCTCCAGGAATATCAGCAACTCCTCTCAGCTCACGCCGACAACCGGTTCTATGAGCTGAATATGCCCGGCAAAGGCCTGTTCTTCAAGATCAAATCGAACGACGGCTCGCGCTATGTCACGGCAACCGGCGCCACAGACGGCGCTTGGCAGCTGAAAACCACGACCGATGCCACCGACGAAGGCACGATCTTCGGCTACGACGGCTCGCACCTCGTGTCGCTTTCCACCGGCCGCGCCGTGTATCTGACAAACGATAGCAAAGCCAAGCTCGCCGACTACAGCGAGACGAACTTCGGCACCGTGGAATTCAGCGCCACGCCCGACAATAAATATGGTGTCTACGTCAAACAAGGCACGAGAACAGCCACGATGTACCTCTATCAGGAGGCTTCGAAACCGGATGTCGACGGTTTGGGCGGTAAGAACACGGGCCATGTGCTCACGCACCTGCAGCTCGAAGAAGTGAAATCCGTGCCCGTCCACCTCAACTCGACCGGTCTCGCCACCTTCACTCCCGCTTATGACATGGTAGTGCCCAACGACGTGGAAATCTACGTCGCTTCGCAATACGACACCGCCCACCAGCGCATCAACCTCACGCAGGTTCAGGGCAAGGTGATCCCTGCCGACACGCCCGTGCTGCTCTATGGCCCCGTTTCCACGACGATTCAGCTCACTTACGCCGGAGAAAACGACACTGCCCCCACGGTCAGCGTCAATGCCTTCCGGGGCAGCTTCGCTCCCTCGGCAGTTCCTGCCGGACAAGAGGGTCGCGTGCTCACCGGAGGTGAGTTCATCAAGGTCGAACCCTCCTACGTTCGCGGCATGCGCGCCTTTGTGAGCGCCGCTCCCTCGGCCGGCACGCGCACCGCCCTGGCCTTCCCGGGTGTGACCGCCGTCGAAAGCGTGAAGACCGCCTCCGAAGCCGAAGCGCCCATCTACGATTTGAGCGGTCGCCGCGTGACGAAGCCCGTGGCCGGACAAATCTACGTGCAAAACGGCAAGAAGTTCTTGCAGCGCTAAGGCCTTTGCGCCCTGCGCGCCCAACCCACTCTATGAACCGTGAGACAAGTAAATGCCCGACCCCTTCGCGCATTTACTTGTTTCCGCGTTCATCGAAACCGCATTCAACAACGAGAATATATTCAACAACTAAACTCAATCATCAAGATGAAAAAGTACACAACTCCCGTACTCACGCAGTACAATGTAGCCACAGAAGGCCTCATGGGCCTGAGCGGAATGCCTGCCGGTGGCAGCGGCAAGCAATCTTCCGGCGGTGCCCAAACCTTCGAGAAGCAGTTTTCGATCTGGGGCGACGACCAAGCCGCCGACGAAAGCGACGACATGGACTTCAACAGCACCGGCATCTTCTAAAAGCTGCCGCACGGCGTCTCTCGAGGCGCCACGCTCGCTCCATTGCAGCCCGCTCTGTGCGGGAAGCCCCCACTGTGGGACTTCTCGTCGGAGCGGGCTTCGTCGTCTTTGTGCACTCCGGCAAGAACAGCGCGCCGCGCGCACAAAAAAACACGCAGACCTGAACGGAAAGTAGGCTACTTTCGGTTCAGGTCTGCGCGTTTTTGCACCTCCTCCACAGTCCGTCGGGTGCGTTACGGCGCGAAGGCGGCGTTTCAGTCCACCTCGTCGTCGTCGTCGCCCCAGGTCCACACGCCGTTGCGCAGTCGGGCGGCCGTCGTCGCGGGCTTCGGGCGTGCCGCGGTCGGCATCTCGGTGGCCGTCGGGGTATCGGCCGCGGCGGCGTGGGCATTCCGCGGGGAGTTGGGCCCTTCGGGTGCAGCGGCCGCACGTTCGCTCACACGGGCGGGGGCCTTCCCCTCGGCATCGGGCTCTTCGGCAACGAAGCAGGGCGTTGGGGGCGCACCGATCGGGAGCTCGTCGGCCAGATCGAGGGCCATGACGTCGGTAGCGGCATCGCGCGTTTCCCAGTCGCCCGCAAAGCGCTGTCGGGCCGCCTCCTCGATGCGGCGGAACTCGGGCGTTTCGTGGTAGGCGGTGTGTTTGCGCAGCATCTCCTCGAAGGGCGCCACGGCATGGCGGTAGGCCGCGAGTTCGTTCTGCAGTTGCACGGCGTGGCAGGCCAGTTGGTTGATTTCTCGCTCACGTTCTCGGCGCAGAGCGTCGCACACCACCGTGAGGAGGGGGGCCAGCACCACATCCACCAGGTCGTGACCGCGCATATAGAGGTAGGCCTTGTCGGGCGTGGCGCCCAGTTGCTCCAACTCGTCGCGCAGCGGTTTGTAGGTGGCGCGTGCCTGCGGAAAGCGGCGTTGGAGCGTGGCGATCTGGCGGTTCACGCGGCGACGGAGGGCATCGATCATGCGTTCGGGGTGGTGAATTTGCACCTCCCTCAGTTCGACGGTGCGGGCAAAGTCGGTGAGCGAGAATTGGGTGTAGAAGCCGTAGCGATAGGCCCACACGTTCCACACCAAGAGGGGGTGGACGGTGCGGGAGAAGGCTTGGAGAAAGGCGCGGAAGTCGAAGAGTTCGCGATCGTTGAGCGTGGCCATGACACACACGCGGTGCAGCACCTCGGCATGGCACTGCAAATTTTCGATGGCGTAGACCCCGGTGTGCAAAACGTGGGGCGAGCGGCACACCACGGCGCTGGTGGGGGTGGCGCCCTGCATCAAAACGTCGTAGTCGGCGTCGACACAGGCGATCATGTGGGGGCCGAGCCGGTTGGCCAAGGCGATCTTCTTGCCCCGGCCCAGGGTGATGCGCGAGGGGAGGACCACTTCGAACTGCACGTGCGGGGCCGCGCGGGTGAGCACATCGCGCCAGAAGAGGATGTCGTCGTAGCTCTCGACGTAGGCCACGGCGCGCGGTCGGGCACGCCGGCCTTCGAGGCGGGAGGCAGCGGCGATGTAGGCAGAATTGAGTTGGGCGGAGAGGCGAGACATGGCAGTGGGGGGCGAAAAAGTGCGGGACACGAGGGCAACTTGCGCGGCCGGCCGTGCGACACGGGCGGGGCGGCCGCAAAAGCAGCCGGCGGCGAGCGCCTCAGCGGGTGATGTCCTCGATTTCGGTGACGTGGTCCTCCCATCCGTCGAGGATCACGGCGGGCGAGTGGGTGGTGAGAATGATTTGCGCGCGGGGGTTGAGCGCACGCACCATCGAGATGAGTCGCTTTTGCCAATCGAAATGGAGACTCACCTCGGGTTCGTCCATGAAGAAGACGGTGGGCCGGCGGTCTTGCACGAGGGCGGTGAGCAGGAGAATGAGCATTTGCTTCTCGCCCGAGGAGAGCACGTAGGGCGAGAGGGGCTCATCGTATTGTAGGAAGCGGAGCTCGTTGCTCGAACGGTCGAGGTGCTTGCCGGTTTCGCTGAAGAGGTCGTCGATCAGGTCGCGAAACTGCGTTTTGGCCGCGGCGGCTTCGGCGGCTTCCTCGCGGGCGGTGTCGCTCCCTTCGGTGAGGAGCGCGATCATGCGGTTGCCCACGTTCACTTGGTAGTCGAGATAGCGGCGTTGCAAGCGGTAGAGTTGCCAGTCGAGTTCGGTGACGATGGCCCCGTCGGCGAGGGTGGCGATGCGCTCGGCGGGGAGGATGCGGCTGTCGACGGAGCGGACGAGATCGTAGCGCACAAGTTCGGCTTCGTCGGGGGCGAGGGTGAGGGCCACATCGTCGTGTTGCCCGCCGCGCAGGGTGCCGGAGGGCGCGAGATGGGCGGCGCGCTGCACGAGGCGGGCGAGGATGGTGCTCTTGCCGGCGCCGTTTTTGCCGCTGAGCACGTTGACATCGGGCCGCAGTGTCCAGTCGATGGGCTTTCGCCCGTTCCAAAGACTGCTGATCTCGATGCGTCGGATGTGAGTTGCGTAGTGAAAATCCATGTGCCTGGGGGTTTTGTGACCGCGGGGGGCGGTGTGCCGACAAATATAAGCATAAAAGCGGAGCCGATCGCCACCTTCGGTCGCCAAAAGGGCGGAAAACGTCGATTTTCGCCCCTTTTTCGTCGGGTCGTTTAGCTTTGTTGTGACAGCCGTCGCGACGTAAATGCGTGACAATAGGTAACTTTGCGGCACAGAATACGAAAATACGACGGTCTTTTCGGCTTTGTGATTGACAAAGTGCAAGCGGCCGCCCCACAGACTTAACGATTTCTCCCCATGAAGAAGGTACATTATCTCCCCCTTGCCCTACTGTTGGGCGCCGGCGTGGCGTTTGCCGCCCCTCGGCGCGTGATCACGGGCACTGTGGTCTCGCAGAAAGACGGGCGCCCCCTCGAGTTGGCCACCGCTCGCCTGGTGCTGCGCGCCGACACCACGAAGTTTTTGGCCGGTGCCGTGACCGACAGCCTCGGGCGCTTCCGCATTGTCACCGACACCACGGCCGCCCTGCGGCTGCGCGTGGGCTTCGTGGGCCTGCGCTCTGCGGGGCGCGACGTGAACTTCGCCGCGGGCGGTGCCGACAGCCTCGATGTGGGCACGCTGACCCTGGCGGGCAACGACATGGCCCTGCGCGCCGCTGTGGTGAGCACGGCCGCTGCCCGCGTCGAACAGCAGGGCGACACCACGGTGTTCAACGCTTCGGCCTTCCGCACGGCCGAGGGCTCCACGCTCGAGGCGCTCGTCAAGCAACTGCCGGGGGCCGAAGTGAGCGACGACGGCACGGTGAAGGTGAACGGCAAGACGGTGAAGGAATTTCTCATCAACGGCAAAGACTTTTTCAAGGGCGACACGAAGGTGGCCATGAAGAATCTGCCCACCAACCTCGTCTCGCGCCTGAAAACCTACGACAAGAAGAGCGACTACGCCGAGCAAACGGGCGTGGACGACGGCGAAGAGAGTTTTGTGCTCGACATCACCACCAAACGTGAGCTCAATCAGAGCCTCATCTCCAACCTCGACCTGGCGGGCGGACGCGACGACAAGGGCGACGGCCTCTACTCGGCCAAACTCATGGGCATGCGCTTCACCGACCGCTCGCGCGTGGGCCTCATCGCCTCGCACAACAACGTGGCCGACCGTGGTTTCGGCGGTCCGCGGGGCTTCGGGGGCAACAACGGCGGACGCACCACCTCGACCATGGCGGGCACCGACTTCTCGTGGGACAACGGCCGCGGCAAATTCGAAGCCGGCCGCCTCGAACTGGGGGGCAACGCCATCTACTTCCGCAACGACAACCGCACGGAGACCATCTCGTCGATCGAAAACTTCGTCACCGCCACACAAAAGGGGAGCTTCGACGCGGCCCACGCCGACAGCCACGGCCTGAACCAGGACTTCCACGCCCGCCTGCGCCTGAAGTGGAACCCCGACTCGCTCACGCAACTCTCTTTCCGCCCGAACTACGACTTCAGCACGGGCCGCACGACGCAAAACTCGCGCTCGGCCTCGTTCGACACCGATCCCTTCGCGCACTACGGGGTGAGTGCCGTCGACGACGTGCTGGCGCGCGTTCACAAAACCCGCTTTGTCGGCGACACGGTGCACGTGGCCGACGATTTCCTCAAGAACGTCAACACGCGCTACGACCTTTCGCGCACCACCACCCACAAGGTGGAAGGCGAACTCAACCTCACGCGCCTCATCGGGGGGCGCAACGGCCGCAACCTCGCCTTCGAAGCGCGCGGCGGCTACACCACCACCGCGGCCGACGCCTATTCGCGTGCCGACCTCTACAAGCGCGTAGCGGCCGACGCCGCCGGACCGCGACTGGCCGCGGGCGGCACCCACCAGTTCTCCGACCGCCCCTCGACGCAGTGGAACTATCGCGTGGGCCTCTCCTACGTGCAACCGCTCGTGGGCAAACTCCTACTCGAAACCCGCTACGCTTACGAACACAAATACACCTCGGGCGACCGCACCCTCTACAACCTCCTGAGCCTCGACGGCTACAACACGCTGAGCGACTTCCTGAGTGCGCACACCGGCTTGGGCACGATCTCGCAACTCTACGTGCCGGGCTCGTCGAGCACCCTCTCGTGGCTCGATCCCGCCCAACTGCTCAGCCGCCTCAACGCCGACGACGTGCAAGCGGCCGTGCGCGACGCCCAAAACTCGCAGCACGCCACCTATCGCTACGACAACCACCGCGTGAACCTCGGCCTGCGCTACAACGTGGGCGCCGTGCGCCTCTCGGCCGGCGTGCAGTTCTCGCCCGAACGCACCCGCCTGCAATACGAGCGCGCCGCCATCGGTCGCATCGACACCGTGCGCAATGTGCTCAACTTCGCCCCCAACGTGCGCCTGCGCTATGCGTTCTCGAAAACCGCCAACCTCGATTTCAACTACCGCGGACGCTCCTCGCAACCCTCCATGACGCAGCTCATCGGCGTGGTCGACAATGCCAACCCCCTCCGCATCTCGGTGGGCAACCCCGGCTTGCGCCCCGTGTGGAACCACGAGATGCACCTCTTCTATAATGCCTACAACGCCGAACGCCTGCAAGGCCTCATGGCGCACGCCGACCTCACGCTCTCGACGGGCAACATCTCGCAGCTCACCGTCTACGACGACGTGACGGGCCGCCGATTCACCCGCCCCGAAAACATCGATGGCAACTGGAACGCCGCGGCCGGCCTGACTTTCAACACGCCGCTCGATCGCGCCAAGGTGTTGAACCTCGCCACCTCGACCGATGCCAACTTCACCCGCTCGGTGGGTTACGTGGCCACTTCGGGCGCCGCCTCCACCCTGCCCGACGCGCCTTCGCTGCGTGAGGTGAACGCCCTCTTCGCCGGCGTCGTGGCCGACAAGAGCCGCACCGCCGTCACCGCCCTCTCCGAGCGCATCGATCTGTCCTACCGCCGCTCGTGGTGGGACGCCACCCTCAACGGACGCGTGGCCTACCAGCACTCCAACTCCTCGCTGCTCACCACCGGCCGGCTCGACACGTGGAGCTTCGCCTACGGCGCGGAGGCCAACTTCACCCTGCCTTGGGGCATGACTTTCTCCACCGATCTGCGCATGACCTCGCGCCGCGGTTTTTCGACCTCGGCCTTCAACACCAACGAGCTCGTGTGGAACGCCTCGCTCTCGCAGTCGCTGCTGAAAAACAAGGCCCTCACCCTGCGCCTGGAAGCCTTCGACCTCTTGGGCCGGCAGAGCGAGATCAGCCGTTCGCTCACCGCGCTGGCACGCACCGACTCGTGGACCAACATGCTCAACCAATACGTGATGCTCCACGCCATCTATCGGCTCAACCTCTTCGGCGGCGCCAAAATGCCCGAGCCGCCTGAGGGACACGGCCCCGAAGGTCGCCCCGGCGGCAAGTTCCGCCCCGTCATGCCCCCTCCGGGTGGCGGACACGGCGGCCCCGGCGGTCGAGGCCCGCGCTTCTGACCCGCGCCACGCTTGCGCCCACTGCCCCACGCACCCCGCTTGCACCTTCTCACGGTGCAGGCGGGGTGTTTTGCGTGGAGGCGATCAGACCGGGCCCGAGGAGGCCGGCGCCCCACCGCGGGGCTGCACGAGCCGCTTCGGCACACGGCGCGAAACGACGGCACCGACCGCCCACACCGAGGCGACACGCGGGCGGACGGGCACGCCTTATCCACCGACGGAGCCCGCGGTGCTCGCAAAAAAGCGGCGACCGGCCGACGAAAACCCGCAGCTTTTGTGCCATAACGCCCCGCTTTCTTCGTCGCGGCGGGAGCGCGGCGGCAAAAGGCCGAAAAGCAGCGCGAAACCACGGATGCAATCACCGAAAGGACAAAAACATTAACTTCTCACCACCGAATCATCAGCAAAAACACGTTTTCACGCCGTGCGCTTCCGGGGAAATGCAGGCCGAAATTCGCACGTTTCGTCGGTTGGGGAGGAAACAGGGGGGCGGAGTATTCATTTTATTCCAAGGCTTCCCGAACGAAAAACAAAAAAGAATCGACAACGCACAGGAGGATGCGCCACAAATTGTGCATTTTCACGCTTCGACCCACTCACCTTGTCCGATCGTCCAACGATTGCCCGCGTCGACGCTCAAAACCAACGCTTTGTCCTTTCGCTTCGTGGGGCACAATGGGCAAAAAACACTCGCTTCGGGTGCGCAATTCCCCATTTTTCGTGCAAGTCTGACGACAAAAAGCGGTTATTTCGTCTCCGAAGGCCGTTAATTCCATTCTAAAAATTGGTCAACTTGCAGTTTATTCAGATATTTGTGGCAGCAACTTACCGAAATGTGCGGTCGCCGTCACCGCCTCCCCCCCCTTCCCTCACAAACGTCAAGATGAAACAACCACTTCCCCCTCCCCTCCGTCTCGCCACCCCCACCCTGCTGCGCCGAAGCATGGCGGCCCTCGTTGCGCTCCTCGTGCTGCTCCTCGGCCTCCCACAGCGTGTGGCGGCCCAGGGATGCCCGACGTTGGACACGGGCGACTTCACCGCCACCCTCATAGCCGCCAACAGCGACTGCCACACCCCGGCTCGCCTCTCGGTGGTTTACCGCAACGCTGTGGCGGGTTTCACGGCCATGACCTACAGCGTGTCGAAAAACCGCACGACCTGGGGCACACCGGTGGTGACGCCGCGCCCGGGCAGCGAGGCGGTGTTGCCGCTCGACGGGTGGAACGAAGGCGACCCCATCTACATTCGCGCCACGGCCACCTGCGGCACACAGCAGCCCCGCGTGGTGCTGCCCAAAATCATCTACCATGTCAAAACCTCGGCCGATGTGCTGGCCACCCCCGTGGTGACGCCGGCCGGCGGTTGCGAGGCCACGAGCGGTGCCGTGAGCGTGAGCCTGACGGGCGTGAGCGGTTTCTCGCGCGTGCAGTATAAGCTGGAGCGCGACCCCGTGCGCGCCGGCCAACAGGCCGTGCCGGTGGGCAATCTCACGGCGCGCAGCCCCTACCAGCAGACGCTCTTCTTCAACCTCTCGCCGGGTCGCTACACGCTGCACGTGCGCGCCACGCCCGGCTGCACGCCCGCCGCGCCGGGCGCTACGTGGAAAGACGGCGCCTACGAGTGGGAACAGCCCATCGACGTGGAGCACTTCTCCGTGATCCCCACCCCCATCCTCACCCGCGGCACGTGTCCGGGCGGCGTGACGATCAATGTGGCCAAAGTGGTGGGCATCGGCGGTTTGCGCTACGAAATTTGGAAAAAAGGTCAGCGGGCCACCGGCGCTCCGGCGCTGCAAACGGCCACGGTGACCTATCCGGCGTTCACACACACCTTCACCGGGCTGCCGCTCGGCGACTATGAGGTGCAGGCCTCCTCGACCGACTGCGAAGCCCGCGCCACGAGCTCGTTTTCGGTGACGGCGGGTGCGCTCGTCCAGCCGCAAGTGACGATCATCCGCCACACCTATGCGGGTTGCGCGGCGGGGCAAATTGAAGTGGCGGTGGAAGGCACCACGGCGGCCTGTCCGGTGAGCTACACCCTCACGCCCGCGGCGGGCGGCACGCCGCAAGTGCGCAGCAACGTGACGACCGAACGCACACAGTTCACGGGTCTCGCTGCGGGCACCTACACCCTGACCACCTCCTACGGGGGCCAGACGCAGACCACGCCCGTGGAAATCAAAACAGTGACGCCCGGCACGCTGAAAGTGGAGCCTTCGCCGGCCGATGTCTACTGCAGTCCGACGGGCCGCATGAAGGTGACGCTCGAAGGCGGCACGCTCGACGAACCGGCCACGCTGACGCTTTCGCTCAACGGCACGGCGGTGCGCTCGGTCAACCTCAATGCGGGCGAAACCACGAAGCAAATCGACGATCTGCTGCCGGGGGCCTACTCGCTCGCCCTGCGCACGGAGTGCGGCGCCACGGCCGAAGCCGAAACCGCCATCGCGGCCAAGAACGTGCCGAGCCTGCTCAATCAGAGCTTGATGTTCTACGTCGAAAACTTCGACTTCTGCTCTCCCAAACCCCTGTGGAACGTGCGTGTCGACTTCCAAGGCTACGGAATCACGGAGGCCGACATTCACAATGCACTCGACGGCTCCTCCTATGAGGTGTATTCGGAAGACGGGAAGCTGCTGGCCAATGGCCCCATCCCCGCCGATCAACTGGCCGAACTGGCGTCTAAAAACCGTCAGCTCTCTTTCTACATCAAAGTGCCCCCCACCGACGGCTCCCTCTCGTTCATCATGCGCCCTTCGTGCGGTGATCCCGTTCTCTTCAGGGGCAACGGTTTCCTCATGTCGAAGCAAAACGAACCGGGAAGCCAACGCCCCAAACTGGAAAAGGAGATCACACGACTCGAATGCAACAAGACGCACGTGAAATTCTACCTGCAAAGAGGGAGTGTGGGCAACGGCATCGTGAAAATCAAGGACAAGACCACGGGAGCCCTCGTGGCCGAAACCAAAAGCATGGGCGCTCCCCTCTACACCACCGCAGAACTCGACCTGCCCAACGGCGACTACATCTGCGAATATTGGGTGGACTGCCCCGACGCACCGCACTACACCGAACCGCTCCACCTGGACAACCTCCACATCGAGCCCACGGTGAATGTCTCCGACAACCAACTCTGCACCTCGAACGGCAGTATCAGCTTGAACTACTACCAAAATTACGGAGAGACCAGCACCTTCCTTTACAATGACGTGAAGCACGCAGAACTGCGCGATGCTTCCGGTGTCTTGCTCAAGGAAATCACCGCCCGCGACACACGTTACACCTTCGACCACCTGGGTGCCGGCACCTACACCGTCAAGGTGGCTCCCGTCGATCCCGGCTCTTGCCTCCCGGCCTTCACCAAAACGGTGGAGATCAAGGAATATGAAATCGACTACCCGGGAAGTACTCCCCCGGGACAGCCCTCTCCCGCCTTCCCCTTTGACGAAGATCCGCCGGGTGTCATCCCTTACAAAGACAGAAAGAGCTATCGCGTCGAAACCGGCGCGACGGCCGACGACAACACGCTCAAGATCGACTTCTACGCCCCGCCGGGCGACTACAAGTTCGTGTTCCGCAACGCCGAGGGCACGGTGATTCAAACCAAAACCATCACCAATCCCGACACGGGCCAGCCCAAGAGCAAATTCACCGCGGAGTTCAACCATCTGCCCGACTACGTAGAGATGGATTTCCCCACCGAGTGCGGCACACGCTGCACCGAAAAGCTCTATCTCACCGCCCTCGCGCCGAAAATAACCGACCCGCTGCTTGACGGAGCGCTGAATGTGACGCCCATCAACGCCGTACCGGGTTGTCAAGACGGGAAACTGCTGGTCACCTCGCGCCTTGTGGCCAACGGCGCACCGCAAAAGCCCACACGCATCGCCGTCTACGCGATAAAATACACCACCCCGTCGGCTCCTGCCACCTACACCGAAGTGGAATCGACCGGCTCGACAGGCATCATCACTGAGTGGATAAGTAAATCGCTCCCCATGGGCAGCTACCAGGTGTACTATTATTATGGTGAGAAGCGCCTCGACGCTTACGCGCACATCAACATCTCATCTGCCCTGCCCCTCTATTCATTGACTTCCGCCACCCCGCCGGGGCAAAAGGGCATTGTGATCCTTTTTCTGAACTCACTTTCGCCTAACGACCGCGTGCGTGTGCGCTTCATCGACCCGAATTCGGGCGCAGTGAAGAGCGAAGAAATCAGACGCGGCGGGAAAAGTGACTCACTCCGCGTGGCGCCGGGCAACTATCGCCTCGAAGTAGAAGGCCTCAACGGCTGCTACATGGGACAGGTCTACACCCAAGACGTCAGCATCCCGGAAGCCCAGCTCCAGCTCACCGTGAATACCAACACCATGCAGTGCGCCAACGACGGTAAAATCACCATCCAAGCGCTCAAAGGCTACGGCACGGTCGACCAAATCAACTACGAAATCGTGCCGCCCGACGGAGGAGCCTCCATCAACGGCCAAACCACCACCCCCGAACAGCCCAAGGAATTCCCGGGACTGGCGCCCGGCTCCTACACCATCAAGGCCACCGGCGTGGTGCTCCGCGGATTCGACGGACAACCCCACAGCTACGAATCGACGAACTACACCTTTTTGAGCAGTTCGTACCAAACGCTCGTGGCCCGCAGCGCCCCCTACGCCGGCAAAGCCTCCTATGCTTGCGGCAACAGCGGCGGCGTAGGTCTCTACACCGACAAGGGCAGTTTGAAACGCCTCAAAGTCTACGTCACCGAAACGCCCAGCGGACCGGTGCACCCTCGCCGTGAATTGACCAAAAACACCGAGGGCCGCAAGAATTATGACGACTATGCCGAAGGCTGGCGCTACACAAGTCAGGAGCAAACCGAGAGCCATCTGACCTGTTGGGGCAACGATTTGGCGCCCGGCACCTACAAACTCTTCGTCACCGACGGATGTACCGACATCGAAATCCCCAATGCCGAGGTCAAAGAGCTCGAAGACAAAGCGCGCTTCACCGGGGGCAGCTGTGTCACCATCGAGACCAAAGAGCTCAACTCGAACGTGCTGAGCTTCCGCCTCAACTTCGATTTCCGCGACCTCCCCGAAGCGCAGCGCAAAGGGGCCTACCTGAACTACGAAGTGCAGGTGACCCCGCCCGGCACCGCGCCCGACGAGCACAAATGGTCGCACGGCGGCTCGCCTTCCTACGACTACAACTCGGCCAGCTTCGTCCACAGTCGCGCGCGCTTCGACCTTTCGGGCGGCTACGACGTGTATTATCGACTCATCGGCTGCCCCGCCACGATGAAACACGTGCATCTCGACGAACATAAGCTGTGCAATCCCTTTGAACTCTCGACCGAAGACTCGAAATGCAACGAGACGAAGGCCAAACTCACCGAGTACGACACGGGACACCCCTACCGCATCGTGGTGGTGCGCACCCGCGACAACCAAACCGTGTATGACCAAGTGAAAACGCTGGTCTACAAGAACAACTTCCCGCCGCAACTCGCCGACGAACTCGTGTTCCCGAGCAATGAGAACTACAAACTGACCATCACCTCGCAAAACGAGGACATGGATCCCTACATCTATATGCTCTCCTCGCGCTCCAACGCCCTGCTCCTGGAGCGCAAAGCGAAGCGCCCCGCCACGTGCCGGAAGATCTTCTACGACTTCTACACCCAAGGCGACTGCTTTGAAGACAAGCACACCCGCGTGATCGACAAAGCCACGGGCGCCACGGTGCTCGATGCCCCGCACTTGAGCGACCTGACCGGCGATGCCGCGCGCAACTTCCCCTTCGAACGCAACAAGGAGTACACGTTGCAATATGTCGAAGCGGACGGCACGACCACCAACCACATGACTTGGAAGGCCGAATACGTCCTGCCCAACGCTTATGCCTACGACAACATCCAGCTCGGCGGCAGTTGCGACAGTCTGCCCCCCAAGACCGCCGGCGCACACAGCGAGCTCAGCAGGCTCCTTGTGGACTGGGAAGCGGGATCGGGTGACAAAGTCTTCGAGCAAATCAAGCAAATCGTCGTGCGCAACACGGCAACGGGCAAAACCTACGTGGCGCTCGACTTCAGCGGCGACCCGACCAACACCACCTACAGCAACACCACGCGGACCGATCGGGGCTATCTCTCGCCCTCTGCGTGGAGCGAGGTGCGCGCCCCCGGCGACACGGTGCGCAACGTCACCCCCGAACTCGAACCCGGCACCTACGCCCTCGAAGTCCGCACCGCCTGCAACAACTTCACCTCTTCCTTCACCGTCACCTACAAGCCGCCCTTGGAATTGAAGGTGAAAATCAAGAATGTAAAGATCGATTGCGACGGCAAAATCACCTTCACGCCCACCGGCACGGCCAAGTTCCCCGACACCGGGCAGGAGGCCACCTTCCAAAACTACACACTCGACAGCGATCCCTACACTTATCTCAACTGGGGCGACCCGGTCGAAACGTATAAGCCGAAGGGCCAACTCAACATCAACCTCACTCTCCCCAACGGCAACTACTGCACGCGCCAATACACCTACGACATCGGCTACGAACCCCTGGCTTTCGACCGTGCCAACACGGTGAGCTTCTTCTGCGCCGGCGCCCACTCGGGTCAAATCAACGTGGCACTCAAAGGCGGGCACAAGCCCTACATCTACGAACTGCGCACGCTCGACGGCACCC
>ERZ1674082.83-NODE-83-length-20331-cov-21.947179_pt1 | contig 20331 bp, 19 predicted proteins | sample MGYA00581118_ERZ1674082 | MGnify/ENA primary metagenome ERZ1674082 (study PRJEB41354, sample SAMEA4873329) | human saliva metagenome | biome: human-associated habitat [ENVO:00009003]; feature: mouth environment [ENVO:08000002]; material: saliva material... | reverse complement strand
ATCAACCCGCAAATAACTAAAAGACTCATGCAAGAAAAAGGTCTCTTCGAGTACTTCACGGATTGTATCACGCTCAAGCTTGCTGATTTCGATGGTCGTGCACGCCGTCGTGAATACTGGGGATATGTACTCTTCTACAGTATCATTGCCTTTGTATTTATCTTCATCGATATTCTCCTCGACCTCGGCCTGATCTTACCGAAAATCGTATCCCTTATTTTCGCCCTCCCCAGTCTTGCTGTGAGTGTGCGGCGTCTCCATGATGTCGGTAAGCCCGGGTATTATATCCTCGCTGGGCTTATCCCTCTCCTCGGTGCTTTCTATCTGCTCTTCCTCTTTATAGAAGATAGCGAGTCTGAGGAAAATGCCTATGGCCCCAACCCGAAGGCCCTCTAAGTAGGACACAGACCTCTCCACGAACATACACACAAAACGACAGCGAGGCCGCGATCATCTGATGATCGCGGCCTCGCCTATTTATAGAGTTCCCTTTTGTGGTCGGGACTATCGAAGCATCTGACGGTAGTGCTTATCGATCTCCTTGCGGGCTTCGTCCGTAGGCTCGAAGGCGGGTGCGGACATCGTCTCAAGGACGGAGGCGTCGGTCTTCTCGTTGAGCTTCGGGATGAAGACGTTGACGTTCACCAGCAGGTCACCCTTGCCGTAGCCATTGACGGAGGGGAGTCCCTTGCCACGCAGACGGAGGACCTTCCCTGGCTGTGTACCTGCGGCGATGTTCACACGTGCCTTCCCACCGATCGTAGGTACCTCGACGGAGCCACCTTGGGCGGCCGTTGGTACGGAGATGAGGAGGTTGTAGATGAGGTCATTGCCGTTGCGGATGAGGTTGGGATCCTCTTCTTCCTGGATGACGACCTGCAGGTCACCGGGGATACCACCACGGGGAGCTGCGTTCCCCTTGCCTTGGACGGAGAACTGCATGCCCGCGGCCACCCCAGCAGGGATGCGGAAGGATACGACCTCTTCGCCGATCTGCGTGCCCTTCCCCTTACAGAAGCTACAGGGCTTGGTGATGACCTCGCCCGTACCCTCGCAGGTGGGGCAGACGGACTGCGTCTGCATCATGCCGAAGATACTGCGCTGAGCGGAGATGACGACGCCCGAGCCGTGACACGTGTCGCACTGCTTCTTGCCGTCCTTCTCCGTGGTGCCGTCGCCGTGACAGTGGGAGCAGGCGACTTGCTTCTTCACCTTGAGCTTCTTCTCTACGCCCTTGTCGATCTCCTCGAGGGTGAGGCGGACACGAGCGCGAAGGTCGGAGCCGCGCAGGACCTGACGGCCACCGCCGCCACCACCGCCGAAGCCTCCGAAGTCAAAGCCTCCGAAGCCACCACCTCCGAAGAGGTCGCCGAAGCGGCTGAAGATATCTTCCATCGACATGCCTCCGCCGAAGCCACCGCCACCGCTGGCAGCGCTGCTACCGACGCCGGCATGACCGAACTGGTCGTAGCGCTGGCGCTTCTCTGGATCGCTCAGTACGTCATAGGCTTCAGCAAGCTCCTTGAACTTCTCTTCGGCCTCCTTATCCCCGGGATTCTTGTCGGGGTGATATTTGATGGCGAGCTTGCGGTAGGCCTTCTTCAGCTCTTCGGCCGAAGCGCCCTTAGCTACGCCAAGGACTTCATAGTAATCTCTCTTTTCTGCCATAGATAGTTTCTCCTTTCCTTACTGACCTACGACCACAGAGGAGTGGCGTAGTACCTTGTCGTGGAGCTTGTAGCCCTTCTTGACGCAGTCGATGATCTTACCCTTGAGGCTCTCCTCGGGGGCGGGGAAGGTAGCGATGGCTTCGTGGAGCTCATCGTCGAAGCTCTCGCCCTCGGTGGGGATAGCTGTGACGCCCTGACGGCTGAGGTAGTCCACGAACTTTGAGTAGATCAGGTGCACGCCTTCCTTGAGGGCATCAAGGTCGGTGGCCTTGTCGAGGTTCTGCAGGGCGATCTCGAGGTCATCGACGACGGGCAAGAGGTCGGTGAGGGCCTTCTCGCCACCGCTACGGATGAGCTCGCTCTTCTCCTTGAGGGTGCGCTTGCGGTAGTTGTCATACTCGGCGACCAGACGCAGGTGCGCGTCCTTGAGCTTGTCGAGCTCGGCCTGAAGCTTGGCTTCGGGCGAAAGTTCCTCGGCAGGGCTCTCGGTCAATTCTTCCTCTTGAGGCTGAGCCTGCTCGTTTGTCTGACAATCTGTCTGCTCTTCTGCGGCTGTCTGCTCGTCGCGCTCCAGCTCTTGATCTTTGATTTCTTCGCTCATATTATTTATTGTTATTTGCTATATATTAGTGGCTTACACCACATGGAGGGGCGGTGTAGGCGCTATCATTATCCTCCCGATCGTGCTGTGCCGTGCGGGAGCTATTTACCTTCGTGCAAATATGATACCAATCTCTTGGCAGGTGGGGAGCCCATTCTATGCGGGCTAAGGAAGCCCCTCTCCTTCGTCCGCTCAGCCTCCTCCCTTACCCAGGCACTAACCAAAGGAAAATAAAGAACTCGCCCGTGGACTCCACTGAAGGAATCCACGGGCGAGCTTCTGCTTATCTCTTATTTAGAGGCGAGATCAGTCGGAGAGGAAGTGCCCTCGGACTATTTTTCCCAGTCTGTGATGATCAAATCGATGAAAGCACGAAGCTTCTTTGCCTGTGCCTCATTGATCTGCTCCTGTTCTGATGCTAAAGTTGCATAATTCTTATTTACCCACTCAAGTTCCATGTTGCCCCCTTTGTTGTCAGAGGTGACAAAGTCAGATAACCAACCCTTTGTTTTTTTACCTGTCCGTGTTGCCGTTACAAGAATATCTGCTCCCAACATAATGAATAAGTCTCTACTCTCCTTGAGTGATTTCTCATCATCTCCTGCAGTCGATATAACTAATTTCTTTCCCTTATAACGGAAAGCTACTTGAATATCTCCCACGACTTCCAACTCCAAGAGCCTTTGCAAGAACTGGCGCAACGTGGCGGTCTCTTCTTGAGCTATCGATCGAATGCTGGTTTCTATCTCCGGCTTTAGTTTTTCGTCGATCTTCTCTTGTTGCTTGATCTTCTTGTCTAGTGAATCTGCACCTTGTACTTGATCTTTATATTTCTTCGGCTTAGCAACTACATCGATGTTTCCTTCCGGGCACTTTACTCTTGTTGTAGTAACAAGGATAAGACTCCTATTAAATGCGGAGCAGAAGGCTTGGTTGACGTCTCTATTATCTATAGTTGATACAACTACTTTGGGCTTCTCTTTGGGCTTCTCTTCGGGCTTCTTATACAAGAAGCCTACTTGAATATCATCTTCGACTTCTCGCGACATCAAGAACTGAAGTGCGAGCTTGCGCAAGGTAGAGGTCTTACCTCTCTCCCCATAACCTTTAAGGGCGATGATCACTTTCTTTTCTTTTTCCATATTGGAATCGTATTATTAGTGAGTAGTGAATTAGTCGGGGAGGATGAGGCGCTCAAAGCCGGGGGACATCACCGTGCGGAAGCCCGTCTTCTCGTCACCGAGGATGAGCATGTATTCGACCCCAGGGAAGTTCTGTATCAGTGCGGGGACGTCGGCTGCCGTGCGGGTCATGCAGGCGGTCGCCAGCCCATCAGCGAGCATACACGTGGGGGCGATGATCGTGGCACTCAGCACATCCGTCTGGATGGGATAGCCCGTGTGTGGGTCGATGGTGTGGGCGATCTTCTTGCCATTCACGACCTTGAAGTTGCGGTAGTTGCCCGAGGTCGCCAGCCCACCAGCGGTACGGGGAAGCTGTACGCGCACCTGGAAGTCATTGATGACGCCCGCAGGGTCTGCGATGGGCTTGTCGACACCGATGACCCAGTTCTCACCTCGAGAGTTGGTGCCCTCGAAGGCGATCTCCCCACCGAGCTCGACGAGGTAGCTCGTCACGCCACGGCGCTTGAGCATACGTGCCACGAGGTCGGAGCAGTAGCCCTTGGAGATGGAGGAGAAGTCCATCTTCATACGAGGGTCCTCCTTGATCATACGCATACCGTCGAGGTGGACCTTGTCGAAGCCCACGAAGGCGCGGACGCTGTCGATAGCTTCGGGGGTGACGCTGTCGGTCTTCTTCTTCTCGAAGCCGAAGCCCCAGAGGTTGATGAGTGGGGCGCAGGTCACGTCATAGCTCCCACCTGTGTGGCGCGAGATGACGACGGACTGCAGGAAGACCTCGCGCAGCATCGAGTCCATGAGCTGCGACTCATTGCGGTTGATCGCTGAGATGAGGCTCGTGGAGTCAAAGGGATTGAGTGAGTGGCTGAAGGCATGGAAGGTCGAGTCGACGGCCTCCGAATAGTCCTTCTGGGCATTGTACTGGATGGAGAAGGTCGTCGTGAAGACCTCCCCCGTGAGCTTGGTGTAGTCGCCTTCGCTACCGCTCCCAGACTTCTGGCACGAGCCGAAGCCGAGGAGAAGGGCAGCAGCCAGCACTACGTGGCGTAGGTGGTGCATAGCGTGTGTGTATGTGGAGTTAGATTTCTTCGTCGATCTTGTAGTCGTTGCGGTCCTGCGACTGACGTGCCAGCAGCTCTGCGACAAAGCCCGAGAGGAAGAGCTGCGTCCCGATGACCATCGCCGTGAGTGCGATGAAGAAGTAGGGGCGGTCCGTGACGAGCGGTGCAGGCGTGCCCGTCCAGATGTGGAAGAGCTTACTGCACAGGACGACGGCCAGCGCGAGGAAGCCGATGATGAACATCAGGCTCCCGCCGAGCCCGAAGAAGTGCATGGGCTTGCGGCCGAAGGTCGAGGTGAACCACAGCGTGATGAGGTCGAGGTAGCCATTGACAAAGCGGTTGAGGCCGAACTTACTCGTGCCGTACTTACGCGCCTGATGCTGTACGACCTTCTCGCCGATGCGTGAGAAGCCCGCCACCTTCGCCATATAGGGGATGTAGCGGTGCATATCGTTGTAGATCTCGATGCTCTTGACGACCTCGGAGCGATAGGCCTTGAGCCCGCAGTTGAAGTCGTGCAGGTTGCCGATGCCCGAGAGCTTGCGCGCCGTAGCGTTGAAGAGCTTGGAGGGGAGGTTCTTGCTGAGGACGGGGTCGTAGCGCTTCTGCTTCCAGCCGCTGACCAGATCGTAGCCCTCCTCCTTGACCATGTGGTAGAGGCCAGGGATCTCGTCGGGGCTGTCCTGCAGGTCAGCGTCCATCGTGATGACCACGTCGCCTTGGGTGCGGGCAAAGCCGCACTGCAGACCGGGGGACTTCCCATAGTTGCGGCGGAACTTCACGCCTCGCACATGGGGGTTCTTCTCGCGAAGCTCCTGGATGATGCGCCAGGAGTCGTCCGTGCTACCATCGTTGATGAAGATGATCTCGTAGGAGAAGCCATGCTCCTCCATCACGCGTCGGATCCATGCCTCGAGCTCGGGCAGGGATTCGGCTTCGTTATATAGGGGTATTACGACAGAGATGTCCATGTATCTATCTTATTTGCGACGTAGGATGAGCCCCGTGATGAGGCCCCAGATCCCGCCCAGGATGATCGTCAGGCAATAGTCCGTCCAGAGCCACTGCCAGAGGGTGATACCCTGCATCTGCAGGATCATCTCACGCATCTGAGCGGTCGCCCCTGGCGTCGTGCGCAGGGCTTCTTCCCAAGCCGCCAGGAGCGCAGGCATCGCATAGCGGAAGTAGAAGTACTGGGGGATGAAGGCCAAGATACCGCCGAAGACGTGCAGGAGGACGACGTAGCTGAAGCCTTGACCAGCCTTGAAGGGCCCCGTAGGGTAGAAGTAATCTCGATAAGCTCGGGCACCACGATAGGCCACGATGGGGACGATGATGACCCCGAAGAAGTAGAGAATCTGCAGGAGGGGTACCTGTAAGCTCAGTATACGGGCGGTGTACATCACGACGAGGATGAGCCCGAAGGTCAGGCCAGCACGTGCCGCCGATGGGATGAGGGGGGAGGGATGAGGTGTTGTCGACATCAGTTATCTATTCTTGGGCGCAAAGGTACGACTATTCTTGTGGTTATCCAGACTTTAGCCTATGCTGCTTCTGTAGTAAGATCTTGGTTCTCCGACTGAATACACTCTGCCCCGCAAAAGTTTTGAGGTTTTGCGGGGCAGAGTGTATTTGTGTTTGAAGATTCCCTAAGCATAGGCCTGAATTATTCCCAGACTAGAGGTTGTGGACTGGAGAATCGGAAGAGTTTGTTTCCTTCATTAAATAGAGTGACCTCAATCTTTATCTCCTTGGCTTGTTTGGCTTTGGCTATGAAGTCCTTCGTGTTGTTGAGGAAGATGAAGTCGCTGCTTCCATCAGATGAGTTGGAGAAGGAGTACTTGCTTGCGGGAAGATCATCGAATCGCACTGTGATATAATTATCTCCAGTGATTTGATTCCCCATGAACTGTCCGCTGGAGATGTGTAGGTAGACATCATTATTTCCCTTGGCATTTTTGCGGATGGTGTAGGTGAGGGAGCACTCTCCGTAGGGGAATTCAAGCTCGAATGTATTGTCACTCGTGATACTTGCAAACTTGATTTTTGCATCTGTCATCTCATCCGTTTGCTCGGAGTAGGTGTAGTTGCTCTTTTCTTCTTGAGCAGGGGAAGTGCTTGGGGAGGTGGTCGTGGTTGTTGTGCTGTCAGCTGGAGAACTTCCTTCGCTCTTGCCATTGCAATAGCTGACGATGAGGCTGAGAAGGATAATACCGACTAATACATAGAGTACTTTTTTGAGCATAGGTCTGTATGTGTTTAGAGTTAGAGAAGAGCTTTTGATGGGATCTTATGCAGAGGGTCTCTTTATCACAAAGATAAAGATACTTACACAATAACTATATGGGAACTTTGTTACGTGTGTATGTGGGCTGTTGTAGGGGTAACTTACTTATTGCTGTTGTTAGGTTTGTAGGTCTCTATATTATAGTAACTTACTTGTAGCGGAGCGTGAGCTTATATAGCTCCCCTATTTCGACCACTATTGGTTTGCGGTGGAAGTACTACGGGTTCGTGGTATGAACTACTATTGGATCGGAGTATGAACCTATATTGGTCTGCGGGTGAACCACTATTGGTCCGTGTGCGAACCTATATTGGTCGTGACGTGGACCTATATAGGTCGACTCAGCGACCAATATAGGTCGTCACAGCTCCCTGCATAGCTTACCTCCGCTCTCGCATCGGAGGAGCGGGGCTCAGGGCTGTCTTGGTGAATGGCGTATATTTGTATAGATACACACTGAATACATGAATCAATCAGCATGAAGCGACTATTCACCCTCGCTCTTAGCCTCGTCGCCGTCCTCGGCGTGCAGGCCCAAGAGCTTCTCGTCGGCACGTACAACGTCCGCTACCAGAATGAATCCGACGCCAAGCAGGGCAACGGCTGGAGCCAGCGCTGCCCCGTCATCTGCGAAATCCTCTCCTACGAAAGCCCCGATATCTTCGGCACACAGGAGGCGAAGGTCGGGCAGATCCACGACCTTCTGAAAGGGCTCCCCGAATACGACTACATCGGTGTCGCCCGTGATGATGGGCGTGAGGAAGGTGAGTACTCCGCCATCTTCTACCACAAGGGCCGCTTGAAGAAGATCCGCTCGGGGAACTTCTGGCTCAGCGAGACGCCCGACCGCCCTGCCCTCGGCTGGGATGCTGCCTGCATCCGTATCTGTACGTGGGGCGAATTTGAAGACCTGCGCAGCCATCAGCGTCTGTACTTCTTCAACCTCCACCTCGACCACGTCGGGCGTCGGGCGCGTATGGAGTCCGCTCGCCTCGTTATGAGCCGTATCCGGAGTCTCGTGCCCACGGGTGCCTCTCACATCCTGACGGGTGACTTCAATGTCGACCAGACCGATGAGGTCTATGGCCTACTGACCTCGACAGCCCTCCTTCGCGATTCGTATGCTATCGCCGAGAGAAAGTTGGCACCCAACGGGACGTTCAATGCCTTCGACACCGAGCTGAAGACGCCGAGCCGTATCGACCATATCTTCGTCTCACCTGACTACCGTGTCTTGCGCTATGCCGTACGTACCGATAGCTACTGGACGGAGCGTGAGGACGCTACCGAAGAGGGGAGTAGCCAAGCCCCCGCCGAGGTGCGCCTGAAGAAGCACGTGCGTCGCGCTCCCTCCGACCACTATCCCGTCTTTGCTCGCCTGAGCTATGACAAGGATGCCGAGTGCGGCACTGCCCATATCTCCCGCAAGCGCACTGCGCCTCAGAAGCGATAGGCCTAAGCGCCCAGCGATATAAAGAAGACGCCCCGCCTTCCATTGAGGAAGACGGGGCGTCCGTTGTTTTGCACCTACCTCACGGGTAGGCTATGCGGAGTGTCTCTTAGGAGAGCTTTTCCTTGAGGGCAGCCAGTGCATCGAGGTCACCGAGGGTAGCCTTCTCCGTAGCAGCGTTGGTAGCAGCGACGGCAGCGGCAGCATCCTGGTGGCGAGCCTGACGCTCAGCGCGCTCTGCACGCTCGCTTGCACGAGCTTCAGCCTTAGCTTCGTCTTCGAAGGTGCGGCTGTGAGAGACGATGATGCGGCGAGAATCCTTGTTGAATTCGATGACCTTGAAGGGGAGCGTTTCGCCCTTGACAGCCTGCGTACCATCGGCCTTGACCAGGTGCTTAGGCGTAGCGAATGCTTCGATACCTTCGGGGAGAGAGATGACAGCGCCCTTCTCTACGAATTCGCGGATCGTACCTTCGTGGATCGTACCTACGCGGTAGTCAGCTTCGAAGGCGTTCCAGGGGTTCTCTTCAAGCTGCTTGTGGCCGAGAGAGAGACGACGGTTTTCCTTGTCGATTTCGAGGACGACGATCTCCAGAGGAGCACCGACTTCCGTGAACTCGTTGGGGTGCTTGATCTTCTTCGTCCAAGAGAGGTCGGAGATGTGTACAAGACCATCGATACCTTCTTCGATCTCTACGAAGACACCGAAGTTGGTGAAGTTGCGGACCTTAGCCGTGTGGCGAGAGCCGATGGGGAAGCGCTTGTCGATGTTTTCCCATGGATCTTCCTTGAGCTGCTTGAGACCGAGGCTCATCTTACGCTCTTCGCGGTCGAGAGAGAGGATGACAGCTTCGACTTCGTCGCCGACCTTCAGGAGTTCCTGAGCCGAGCGGACATGCTGCGTCCAAGACATTTCAGAGATGTGGACGAGACCTTCTACGCCAGGAGCAACTTCGATGAATGCACCGTAGTCAGCGAGGACAACGACCTTACCCTTGATCTTGTCGCCCACCTTGAGGTTGGGGTCGAGGCTATCCCAGGGATGTGGCTGGAGCTGCTTGATACCAAGAGCGATACGCTTCTTAGCTTCGTCGAACTCGAGGATAACGACGTTGAGCTTCTGGTCGAGGCTAACAACTTCGCTGGGGTGAGATACACGGCCCCAAGAGAGGTCGGTGATGTGGACGAGACCATCGATACCACCGAGGTCGATGAAGGCACCGTAAGAGGTGATGTTCTTGACGACCCCTTCGAGGACCTGACCCTTCTCAAGCTTGCTGATGATCTCAGCCTTCTGAGCTTCGAGTTCAGCTTCGATGAGGATCTTATGCGATACGACGACGTTCTTGAAGTCCTGGTTGATCTTGACGATCTTGAACTCCATGGTCTTGTCGACATAAGCATCGTAGTCGCGGATAGGACGGACGTCGATCTGTGAGCCGGGGAGGAAGGCCTCGATACCGAAGATATCGACGATCATACCACCCTTCGTGCGGCACTTGACGTAGCCACGTACCACTTCGTCCTTCTCGAGGGCTTCGTTGATACGATCCCATGAGCGAGCGACGCGTGCCTGACGGTGTGAGAGGACGAGCTGTCCCTTCTTGTCTTCCTGTGATTCGATGAAGACCTCGACCTTGTCGCCTACCTGGAGGTCCGGGTTGTAGCGGAACTCAGCTGAGTTGATCGCACCTTCGCTCTTGAAGCCGATGTTGACGAGTACTTCGCGCTTACCAATCTTGGTAACCGTACCGATGACGATCTCCTGATCCTTAACGTTGTTCAGGGTGCCATCATAAGCGGCTTCCTGCTCCTGACGAGAAGCAGAGCACGCTACCTCTCCCTTCTCAAACTCATCCCAGTTGAAGTCCGCGATGGGCTTGATCTCTTTCAAATTTTCCATTTGTTAAACTTACTATGAATTACACACGAGTGCTTCTGCTGGTGCATAGCACATGACTTGTGACCCAGCAAAGTGGACATCAAGCGATGCACTACCCCCGCAAAAGTCAGCGCAAATGTACGAAAAAGTCACGTACTTATCCCCCACTGTCACTGTCTTTTTTCATATACTCTGCGACTGCCTCTCCGAGAGCCGGCTGTATAGACGCACGCAGCCCCGCTCCCGAAGGCTCGGAAGCGGGGCTGCGCATGCCCTATTTAGTAGGGAATAAGGAGGTTAGTTAGCTTCCTCGAGACGTACAGGAGCGAGGAAGTCACGCGATACGATGATCGCGGTGAAGGGGCGTATCTCAGCGGTCTTCATGTCTTCGCCACGCTGCACCTTGTAGGTGAGGACGAGGTTGCCCTCAGCGTCCTTCTTCAGGCGTACGGGGAGGATCTCCGTGGAGATCGTCGTAGCAGGGAGGACGACGGGGATGACGAACTCACGCTGCCAGTCGATCTCGGTGGGCTTGTCCGCCATGGTCGTAGCCATGCCGAGGTGGCGATTCAGCTCCTCTTCGCTTGTGAGCGTCGCAGGGAGCGAGTCTTCGGCAGCGAAGTAGTTCTCTGCGATGCGGTAGGGGAGGCTGTCGGGGTTCGCGACGACGCTGGCAGAGGGCTGAGTGGTGCTATCCTGTGCGGACTGCTCGCTCTGTCCACTACTGCAAGCAGTCAGGGCGGAGAGGCTTAGTGCTAAGCCAAGGAGGATCTTATTTGCTTTCATAATGATCGTGCTACTCTATAAGCGAAACGATCAAAGGTAGAGCTTTCATATCAAGTCCTTCCCCAGCCGTCTACAGCTTGATGCCGATCCCGATGTCGCCGTAGGGGGCGAAGTACTCGCTGCCTTGGCTCCCGAGGAAAGGGCTGCTGTATCGTCCGCCGATCTCGATCTTGGCGTAGATGACATCGCCGAGGACGGACACAAGGCCGAGGCCTGCCTTTGCTCCGTAGCGATAGCGCCACGGACCGCGGTAGAGGCGGTTGAAGACGACGCCTGCGGTGCGCGTCTGCACGTCACCACCTGCCACGACATAGAGCCCGCTATTGATTTCCTCTTGGCTCTTCTCACGCCCTGTGTACCAGCGAAGCTCAATGCCCGCCGTGGGGAGAAGCATCGGGAAGGTGTACTCGAGGGGAGCACTATTCTCCTTGTCGAGGAAGCCGACGGGGTTGGTGTGGAGCTCGTAGCCGACGTGTGCGCTCGCCACCAGTCCCAGTGGTAGGGCTTGGTGGTAGGCTAAGCGGCTATGTAGGCCGAGCTCGACGACGGTGGCGGAGTGTACGCGGTCTTCATTCTGCGCAGTGGCGCGCTGGCTGACCCCGAGGCAAGCGAGGAGGATAAGAGAGAGTAATGTCTTTTTCATGGCTGCAAATATAGGCGAAATAGCCTTAGTACAGCAGGTCGGGTAAGCTTCCCGCAGGGGAGGGCATTCGTACCAGTACTGGTCACTGAGTGGACCAGTACTGGTAGCTACTGGTGACCAGTACTACTTCGCATCGTGACCAGTACTGCTCGGAGCGGTGACCAGTACTGGTTCGTTTTACCCCTCTGAGCGGTCGCTGTATAAAGCAGACGAGCCGCCAAGTACCCGGCGGGTGACTTGGCGGCTCGTCGTTGGGGGGACGACAGGATTACTGGCGTGCAGCGAGCTCCTTGTCGAGGAAGAGGATAGCGGCATCCTTAGCCATGCGGACGCGTTCGATGAGGTTCGTAGCGTTAGCTTCTTCTTCGACCTGCTCGCGGATGTACTTCCAGAAGAAGTCCTGCGAAGGCATATCCTTCTCTTCAGAAGCGATGCGCACGAGACCTTCGATCTTCTCGGAGACGAGGCATTCGTGGTGGTAAGCCTTTTCTGCGACCTCCAGGGGAGAGTTGAACTCCGTCTCTACTGCAGCGATAGCCTTGATCTCGACCTTGCCACCGCGCGTGATGATGTAGTGCATCATGTCTTCGGCGTGAGTCAGCTCCTCCTTGTACTGCATATAGTACCAGTGAGCGAAGCCGTCGAGGCCCTGCTGAGCGAAGTAAGTGGACATAGAGAGGTAGGTGTTCGCGGAGAACATCTCTAAGTTGATCTGCTCATTGATAGCAGACTGCATTCTTTCTGAGAATTTCATTGTCTTGTTTATGTAGAAGTGATAATCGTAAATAGCGGGTCTTGCGTCTTGTCTGTATAGGGAAGCCCCGTCGGGTATGCGTGCCCACGGGATCCCTATTTATATAACTACAAGATACAGGGCATAATTGTTCGCTCCGCGTCCTTCGTGATGTCGATTAGTCCTCGAGATGGGTGAAGTCGAGGCGCGTGACGGAGCCGAAGCCGGGGAGGGTAGCGAAGGCATCGACGAGGCGCACCTCACCGGTGATCGTACGGGCGCAGTTGATGACGCCGCCGTGGCAGAAGACGAGGATCTGCTTATAGCCCTCACGACGCTTCTCGAGGAAGAAGTCCCTTACGCGAGCATACTGCATCATCAGCGACTCACCGCCAGGAGGGACGCCCTCGATGTAGCGGGCGAAGAACTGATCCACAGGCTCGTCCTTGATGATCTCGGCCCAAGGCTGACCCTCCCAATCACCGAAGTTCATCTCCTTCAAGCGGTCATCGAGGGTAGCAAAGCCGTAGCCACAGAACTCAGCGAGCTTGCGGGCGCGCTGTAGGGGCGAGGAGAAGACGCCGTCAAAGCTAAGGCCTTCGAGTGCGGCGCGTGTGACGCTGGCCTCCTCCTCGAAGGTGGGGCGTACGTCGATGTCCATATCGCCGTAGCACGTCTCATTGCCGTCAAGGACGACAGACGTGTGGCGTACAATATATACGTGCATAAAGATGTATGGAGATAAGAGCGTGAAGAGGTGAAGCCCGCACGCCGTGCGGGCTACTCTTCGTCGAAGGAGCGGCGCTTGCCACCATGCCCGCGATGCTCAGCGCGTGCGGGGCGGGTGTTGCGCGCACTGCCGCGGCGGCCACTATTGTGGTGGCGGAGGAGTCGTTCGTCGAAGACTTCTTCTTCGTCGCCCCAGCCTTCGGTGCGAGCCTTATGGGCGCGCTTGTTCTCGGGGTTGTTCTTGCTCGTCTTGCGCAGAGCAGCACTCTTCGGAGCGGAGAGGATGCGCTGGCTCTCGGCGCGCTCGCTGCGGCGGTCGCGGGTACGAGGGCGCTCGCTATCCTTCTTGAGCTTGGTCTGGAGCTTCTCCTCGGCGATATGCTCTTGGATAAGCTCCTTGACAGGGAGGTCTACTTCGTCGAAGAAGACGACATCGGTCTCCGAGACAAGGTCGGAGAGCTGGGCGCGACGCCCGTTGATCTTGACGCGACCGAGGCGGATATACTCCTCGACATCACGTCGAGAGCCCAGGCCAGCGTCGCTGATCAGCTTATTGATACGTAGTTTCATTCGTGGAGAAAGGGCGGGAAAAGGGTGGCGCTATGAAGCTGCGCCTTCGCTGAGAGTGAGGACTGCCTCGAGGATACGCTCAGGGCGAAGTGCCCTTGAGCAAGCGAAGTCGGGCCCCGTGTGGCAGTGCTTATTGTCCCCAAAGATACTACATGGACGGCGAGGAGCATCCTCGGGCTGTAGACAATCCTCCAGGCGCTGGCCTATACCGAGGAATCCAGCTGCGGGATGTGTGCAGCACCAGACGGAGAAGACACGTGTGCCGACCATAGACGCCAGGTGCATATTCGCGCTGTCCATCGAGATCATAGCGTCCATCGAAGCGATGAGGATGAGCTCGTCCGAGAGGTCAAGCCGCCCAGCGACAGAGTGGATATGAGGGCGGTTCGTAGCCCACTGCTCTATCTGCGCTTGCTCCTTGCCACGGCTGCCGAAGAGGAAGATCTCGAAGTGCTCGCTCCCCTCGATGAGGCAGAGTGCCTCCTGCATCAGAGCGGGGTCGTAGGTCTTGGCCCGTGTCGAGGCGAAGGGAGCTATGCCGAGACGCAGGCGTCCTGGCGTAGGCTGAGTCAGCTCGGGGTGGAGCCGCTCGAAGGTCGCACGGAGGCTGGGGTGGATAGCCACTGGAGGGATGGCCTCGGGGACGCTCAGCCCCGCCGAGCGGAAGACCTGCTGATAGAGGCTCCACATCGGCGGTAGCGGCGTGAGATCCTTCGTCGCGCTGTCGGCGACGAGGCGGCGTCGCCCCTCACGGGGCTTGATGAGGTGCTGCGTGGGTACGCCCGTCAGTCGAAGGATCGAGCGGAGTACCTTGGTGCGCAGTACGTCGTGTAGGTCCAATACCGCATCGAAGTGCTCATGCCTGAGGCGCCGAGCATAGCGCAGCAGTCCGAGGAAGCTACGCTCCTCGCCACGACGGATGTCAATAGCCATCCCCTCGACATTGTCGGGGGCATCGAGGAGGAGCTCCGTGAAGAACGGCTGGGTGAGCAGGATGAACTCATGCTGCTCGTTGGCACGTGCTACGGCGTAGAGCAGGGGGATGAGCATAGCCACGTCGCCCATGGCAGAGAGGCGGATGATGAGGTAGCGGGCCACAGATAGCGGATAGGAGTGGTGAGACTACAAGGTCTGACCCTTGAGCATGGGGTTGAGCTCGGGGTCGTTGTACATCTTCATCTGCTTGTAGACCTTCATGTACTTACGACCAGCGGCGATGTCCTCGAGGAGCTCGTTGATAGCTGTCGTGAGGTCGACCTCTTGCTCGCGTAGGGTGCGGAGCTTGGAGGCGCACTTCTCACGGAGTGCTTCGTCGGAGCCAGCCTGCTGGACGGCCTTGTTCATGTTGTAGATCTTCAGCGCGAGGATGGAGAGACGGTCAATAGCCCAAGCGGGGCTCTCGGTGTTGATCTTGGCATCGGGGAGGGGCTTCACATCTGCGAAGTGGGTGTAGAAGAAGCTGTCGATAAGCTCTACGAGGTCGGTGCGCTCTTGGTTGCTGCGGTCGATACGGCGCTTGATCTTCAGCGCTTCGACGGGGTCGATCTCGGGGTCACGGATGATGTCCTCGAGGCACCACTGGGCGTTGTCGATCCAGTTCTTGCGGAAGAGGTCATGCTCGATCGTGTGCTCGGGGTAGGGGTTGCCTGTGCAGGGTGTGTCCACGCTGCCTCGTAGCTCGTAGGCTTGGATAGCTTCCTGGAAGATGCGGATGGCTAATTGGCTGAACTGCTTCATATCTTATCTGAGCGCCTTATTAGTATCAGGTGTAGCGCCTATCAAAGATAATGAAAAAGGTGTATTGTCCTAATGGACTCCGACTTACCTCTATCGGTGGGTCCGATGCTGTCGGAAGGCGGTGAGGTAGAGGCGTAGTTCGTAGTAGTCGAGACGACCCTTGAGGGCTTCGTGGATGTCCTTCAGCCCCGCCTCGTCACCCATCTTGGCGAAGAGTGGCGCGAGCTCGTCGAGCTGACGGCTGTCAATACCTGCTTCTTGCTCTGTGAGGAGGCCCTTCTCGAGGAGCTGCGTGATGTGCCCGTAGATCGTGCCGACGTTGAGCTTACGGATGCTGGCTACCTCGAGTACGGTCTTCCCTTCGCGGATGAGGTGGCACGTCTGCTCCTGTGTACTCACACGGGGCTCTCGCTCGGCGGTCTTCTTCTTGGTCTTGGGGGAAGGCGCACCGCTGTCGGGTACGATGTAGGGCGTCTTGACCTCGGCCTTTGCGGCTTGGAGCCACTTGCCGTGGCGCTCGTCTATCTGGAGGTCATCACGATTGAGCGGCTCTCCCGTAGCGAGGGCCTGTATGCAGCTCTCGATGCGTATGAGGCCGCGCATCAGGCGTACGGTCTCGGCATAGAGGAGGTCGAGCTCGGCGATGAACTCCTTCACCTTCTTCATGCCACGGGCGTCGCGCTGGGTCTGTAGTAGGCTCACGAAGACCTCCGTCCAGCGGGGGAGGAAGTAGGCGAAGGCCTTACGGGTGCGCTCAGCGATGGAGGGAAGGGCGGATTCCCCTTCTGCAAAGAGGCCGTGGAGCTGCTGGACGAAGCGGTCGGCTACCTGACGCAGCTCATCGACCTTGAAGGCCTGCTCATGCGCCCAGTCTCCGAAGCGGCTCTTCTGACTACGCTCGCTCTCCATGCGGTAGCTGTAGGCGTGCTGGCGGTAGAGGTCGGCGACGTCGCTCCAGCTGAAGGCTTGGACAGCCTGCTGGAGCCAATAGCTGAGCTTGTCGGCGATGAGGCACTGACGTAGCTCCTCGTCGCTGGCTCGGGTGGCTTCGTAGCCTGTGATCTCGGGCGGTACGGAGAGCGTGTCGGAGCCTAAGGGCGAGAGGAGGACAAGGCCTTCGGGGCTTCTCAGGCGGGAGAGCGCTACGTAGGCTTGCCCCGAAGCGAAGACGGCCTCGAGGTCGATGGCTGCACGGTCGAAGGTCAGCCCCTGACTCTTATGTATCGTGATCGCCCACGCCAGGCGGATAGGGAAGTGCTTGAAGGTGCCCTGGATGTCGGGCTCGGTATCGCCTGTATCCTCATTGAGACGGTAGCGGGCATTCTCCCAGCTGTAGGCGGGTACGTCGAGGAGCTCGCCATTCTCCAGCCGTACGATGAGCTTCTTCTCGGTCATCTCCTCGACGGTAGCGAGCATACCATTGTAGAAGCGGCGGGGCTGCTGGAGGTCGTTCTTGATGAGCATGACGCGCGCGCCGACCTTCAGGCGGAGCATGGGCTCGATGGGGTAGAGGTGGTCGGGGAAGTCCCCTGCGATGCTGGCGTGATAGTCTTGATATGCCCCAGGGAGGGCCTCGAGAGCCTTGCGATTGATCTCGTCAGCACGGGCATTGTGCGTCGTCAGCGTCACGTAGCCCTCGCTCTTGATGGGGTCGAAGGCGGGGTTGATACGTCCACGGAGCCACTGTATGTCCTCGGGGGTGAGGGCGCTGTAGCGCAGGTGGTTTAGTAGGTCGATGAAGCCGGCATCCTGCTGGCGGTAGACGTGTGTGAGCTCGATATAGAGCGGGGGGTACTTCTGCAGGACGTGTGCGTGGAAGAAGAAGAGGCTGGGGTAGTACTGGCGCAGTACGTCCCACTCCTGAGGCTTGACCACGGGTGGGAGCTGCATCAGGTCGCCGATGAAGAGCACCTGCACACCGCCGAAGGGTAGCGGGCTTCTACGGACGCTACGCAGGAGGAGGTCGATGAGGTCGAGCGTGTCGGCACGGAGCATACTCACCTCGTCGATGACCAGCAGCTCGAGGGCTCGGAGGAGGCGGATCTTACGCTCCTGCAGATGGATGTGTCGGCGGAAGTCCCGTGGCGTGACCAGTAGCTGATTGGGCGTCGACGGGAGCTGGGCCATGGAGTCGGGGATGAAGGCGCCGATAGGGAGCTGTAGAAGGGAGTGGAGGGTCGTGCCGCCTGCATTGAGGGCGGCGATACCCGTGGGAGCGGCGATGACGCAGCTCTTGTAGGTGTGCTCCTTGATATAATGTAGTAGGGTTGTCTTCCCCGTGCCGGCCTTCCCCGTGAGGAAGATGTTGCGGTTGGTATGGGCGATGAAGGCCTGAAGGTACTCTTTACGCTGCATGCTTAGGCGGCCAAGATACGTGACACGAGCTCAGAGTAGAGCTGGCTCGTAGGGATGTTGGCATCTACCCCCTTCGAGTAAGCGTCGATGAGACGTATCTGGTGGATGATGGCGAAGGCCTGTGCAGCTGAGTAGCCTCGACGTGCCAGGTCATAGTCACGGGCTACGAAGGGCTGCACCCCGAGGAGGGAGGCGATGCTTCGCTCGTTGGGCTGGTCGATGTAGTAGACCGCCATGAGGTTTGAGAAGAAGCCGAAGAGCGTGGAGAGCGTCATCTGGATGGGATGGTTGCGCTCGTCGGAGGCGAAGTACAAGGCGATGCGGTAGGCACGCGCTGCGTCACGGCGGATGAGCGCCGTGAGTAGCTCGAAGTTGTTGTACTCCTTGCTCACGCCGATGTAGTATTCGATGACCTCGGGGGTGACGGTGCGGGTGCCCTTCTCGGAGAGGGCAAGGGCGATCTTCTCGACTTCGTTGAGGATCTTCTCCAGATCATTCCCCGTACTGTCGGCCATCAGATGGGCCGTGCGTGGGTCGATATCGAGCTGGCGTGCGGCGAAGCTCTTGATGATGAAGTCGGGGATCTTCGAGTCGTACATCTTCGTGGACTCGAAGAAGCCACCTCGCTCGCTGATGGCCTTGTAGAGCGCCTTGCGCTTGTCGGCCTTCTTCTTGTAGCAGAGGATGAGGCACGTACTCTCGGGGAGCTCATCGAGGTGGGCGGCGAGGGTGTCGAGGTCGCGCACCTGCTGGGCTTCGCGCACCAAGACGAGGACCTGCGAGCCCATCATAGGGAAGCGCAGGGCTTCGAGGAGTATCGTGCGGGCATTGACCTCGGCACCATAGAGGATACTCTGATTAAAGTCCTGCTCCTCGGCGGGAATCAGTTCCTTGGCCGCAAAGGAGGCTATCTGGTCTATGAAGAGGGGTTCGTCTCCAGCGAGCAGGTAGACCCGCTGGGGTTTGCGTTGCTTGAGCGAACGGATGATCTCGTCGTACGTGGGCATCTATACTATATTTATGTACTTTCGTGGGTATGAGCCCAATGAAGTACTCTCTACAAAGATAAGCATGATCGAGCTAAACCTGCCGAAGTGTCGCCTGCGTCTGGAGCAGCGTGAGGGCAAGCCCTATGTCTATGATGAGCTGCGGCGTAAGTTCGTCCGCCTCACGCCCGAGGAGTGGGTGCGCCAGCACTTCGTCCATTATCTTATCGATGTCTTAGGCTATCCCCAGCCCTTGATGCAGAATGAAGTGGCCCTGCGCCTCGGTGAGACCTCGAAGCGATGCGATACCCTCCTCTACGACAAGACGCTCCGCCCGCAGATGATCCTCGAGTACAAGGCTCCCCATGTCGCACTGACAGAGACCGTGCTGCAGCAGATCGTCCGCTACAACTATGTCCTGCGCGTGCCATACCTCGTCCTGAGCAACGGCCTCGACCATCTCGTCTGCCGTATCGACTACGACACGATGAGCTATACCTTCCTCTCCGAATTCCCCTCCTATGACAGCTTAGAGTGACGGAGCTTCCCCTACCGCCTAATACCGACACACTATGGAAGCCTTCCTACATTATATATGGGCACACCGCCGCTATACGGAGCTGATCCCGCAGGGCGCTCTGGCAGGTGCTCGCATTGAGGTCCTCGATCCGGGGATACTCAATGTGCATGCTGGCCCCGACTTCTTCGCCGCCAAGGTGCGGATCGATGACCTCCTCTGGGTGGGGGCGGTGGAGATCCACCACGCCTCGAGCGAGTGGCACCAGCATCATCACGATACCGACCCCGCCTACCGATCCGTCATCCTCCACGTCGTCGAGCAGGACAATCGGCCTGTCATCTTCCCCTCGGGAGAGGCGCTACCCACCTGCCTCTTGATGGTGCCCGAAGAGCTTCGCCCCGACGCTGCTGCCCTCCTCTCTGCAGAGGCAAAGCTACCCTGCGCAGACCACCTCGCATCCGTCCCCGAAGAAGAGCGCCGTATGTGGCTCTCCTGTCTCTCGCGTAGCCGCCTCTCCCGCAAGGTCTCGGCCGTGCGTCAGCTCCTCGAGCGGAGCGAAGGCGACTGGGCGCAGACCCTCTATGCCCTCTTCCTCCGTGCGCTGGGCTTCGGGCTCAATGGCGATGCGATGGAGCGCCTAGCCTTCGCCCTGCCCCTGCATCTCCTTCTCAAGCATCGCGACCAGCTCCCGCAGGTCGAGGCACTCCTCCTCGGCTCGGCAGGCCTCCTCGACTACCTCCCCGACGAAGCGCTCCGTGAGGAGCGGCAGCAAGAATATGCCTTCCTCGCCCATAAGTACGGCTTGACGCCTCTTCCGCAAGGTACTTTTCGTCGGGCGCGAACTCGCCCCACGGGCCTCCCCGAGTATCGTCTCCTCCAGCTCGCCACACTCATCGTGCATGCTCCACTCTGGGGGAGTGTCTTCCCCGAGATGCCGAGCATAGAGGCGCTGATGACCCTCTTGCGCCACCCCCTCCCTGCGCGCTACTGCGGAGGGAAGTGGCGAGGGAGCGGGATGCTCTCCGAGGAAGCCGTCGCACATATCGCTATCAATGTCCTCGTGCCCTATCGTGAGGCCTGGCGTGCCCTCTACCAGCGGGTAGGGGAGCCGGTGGGCGAAGAGCTGTGCCTCGACAAGCTCCCTGCGGAGGCGAACCACGTGACCCGCCTCTTCGCCGA
>ERZ1674082.81-NODE-81-length-20845-cov-8.670130_pt1 | contig 20845 bp, 16 predicted proteins | sample MGYA00581118_ERZ1674082 | MGnify/ENA primary metagenome ERZ1674082 (study PRJEB41354, sample SAMEA4873329) | human saliva metagenome | biome: human-associated habitat [ENVO:00009003]; feature: mouth environment [ENVO:08000002]; material: saliva material... | reverse complement strand
CGCAATCTTTTTATCGGTAACTTCGTCGAAGTTGGTGTGCTTTGGAATATATTGTCTGATGAGACGGCTATCTTCTGAAAATACTCCGCTGCTTTTTGCGAAAAGCAGCGGGCTTTTTCGACAAAGACAAAGGGGGAGGGTGAAGGAAGGAATGAGGTGAAGGAAATCCCCCTCGCGCGCGTACGCGCATCAGCGAGTTTTCGATTTTTGCCTTCACCTTGCTGCCCATTCACAGATAAACTGCTATGCAACAACAGGTTATGCGTGAAGGATTCACCTTTTTGCCTTCACCCTCCTGCTCGATTCAACAAGCTGATTCACAAGCGGTTGTGGCGAAGTCAAGGGTGAAGGGGAAAATCACAAAAAGGGGTGAAGGCTGCGAGGGTGAAGCCTTCACACTTATCATGCAGGTTATCAACGAGTTGAGGGCAAAAGGTGAAGAGGTGAAGGCAAAAATCGAAAATTCGCTGATGCGCGCGCACGCGCGCGAGGGCTATTTTCGACCGAAGTCGGCAGGAATTTCGCCCCATTCGCTCGTTTCCCATTTCAAGATGGGATTCGTCACGCGGTGCGCCTTGAGCCACGCCTCCGCACGAGCAATCATTTCATAGAGTTTCTCGGTGCGCGGGGTGCGCGCCAATTGAGTGCGGCACTGCTTGCGACGCACCCACGAAATCGCCGTGGCCGAATCAGAATAAATAGGTATTTTCGTCCCCTGTTTTTCGAGAAGAGCGAGAGCATGGACAATCGCAAGGAACTCGCCGATATTGTTCGTGCCGTGAACCGGACCAAAATGAAAGATCTCGCGCCCCTCCGCCAGATAAACACCCCGATATTCCATCGCCCCGGGATTGCCGGAACAAGCCGCATCGACACAAAGCGTTTGAAAACCCACTTTCGCCAACACCTCGGGCGAGGGCATGTGCACCGGTCGGGCACCGCCCGAGGAGGAACCAGAAGTACGAGAAGAAATCCTACCACCACAAGAGGAAACCTCTCCGCCACGAGAAGCAGCGTCGTCCACATCGGTCGAAGCCACTGTAGAACGCTCGGCAGGGCGGGCGGAATGAATATGCTCTTCCGGCTCGTCGGCCGCGGCATACTCCGCTTCGTCGCGCGAAGCGAAGGCTTTGTAACGTGCACCGGGGAAACCGTCGACTTGTTCGCGGCATTCCTCCCACGAGGTATAGACTCCGGGGATGCGGCCGGTCCAAACGACGTAGAACTTGGGTTTCTTGCTACTCATGAACAGGAGAATGTACTGAAGAATAAAGGACGCGCCGCCGAAAGAGGGCGGAGCGAAAGAAAAGGAGGCGATTTCGTCGGAACGCTCGTCCCACGAAATCGCCCCATGCAGTGGTAGCGACGCAGCGCACACCACCTTAGGTTTACATGCGCTCAGGCATCTCAATACCCAGGAGATCCATGCCCAGACGCACCACCTTCGCCACATTGCGCGAGAGCACAAGGCGGAAGTTGCGCTTGGCCGCATCCTCCTCGCGAAGAATTTGGAACTCATGGTAGAACTGATTGTAGTCCTTCACCAATTCGTAGCAATAGTTGGCGATGGCCGAAGGCGAATAGTCCTCACCGGCAGCGCGTACCACGGCGGTGAACTCGGCGATGCGCTGAATGATTTCCTCCTCCTTGACCGAAATCTCCGTGGCAAGATCCACCGCCGAGATCTCGATACCGGCTTCCTCCGCCTTGCGCAAGATCGAACGAATGCGGGCATACGTATATTGGATGAAGGGCCCGGTGTTGCCGTTAAAGTCGATGGATTCTTCGGGGTTGAAGACCATATTTTTGCGCGCGTCGACTTTGAGCAAGAAGTACTTTAGCGCACCGAGACCGACGATGCGGGCCACCTCCTGCTTTTCAGCTTCCGACATGTCGCCGTTCTTGCCGGCTTCGTCCATCGTGCGGCGAGCCTGTTCGATCATCCCCTCGATGAGATCATCGGCGTCGACCACCGTGCCCTCGCGGCTCTTCATTTTGCCGTTGGGGAGTTCGACCATGCCGTAGGAGAAGTGCACAAGGCTCTTTCCCCACTCGAAACCGAGACGATCGAGCAGGAGCGAGAGGACTTGGAAGTGATAGTTCTGCTCGTTGCCCACCACATAGACCATCTTATCAATGGGATAGTCGCGAAAACGCAGCTTGGCCGTACCGATGTCTTGCGTCATGTAGACCGAAGTACCATCCGAACGAAGCAGCAGCTTCTCATCCAGGCCGTCTTTCGTCAGATCTGCCCAAACCGAACCGTCTTCGCGGCGATAGAAGAGCCCTTTGGCGAGTCCTTCCTCCACCTTTTCCTTCCCTTCGAGATAGGTTTCCGATTCGTAGTAGATTTTGTCGAACGACACACCGAGTGCTTTGTACGTTTCGTCGAAACCGGCGTAAACCCACTCGTTCATCTTGCGCCAGAGCGCACGCACCTCTTCGTCGCCCTGCTCCCACTTGCGGAGCATTTCGCGCGCTTCGACCATGAGCGGAGCCTCATTCTTCGCACGGTTCTCGGCCTCTTCGGGCGCAACGCCCTCGGCTTCAAGTCGCGCTTTGAGTTCAGCCACTTCGGCGCGATAGTGCTGATCAAAAGCCACATAGTAGTCGCCCACCAAGTGGTCGCCCTTCTTACCGGTCGACTCGGGCGTCTCGCCGTTGCCATACTTGAGCCAAGCCAGCATCGACTTGCAAATGTGAATACCGCGATCGTTCACAATGTTGGTCTTCACCACGCGGTTGCCGTTGGCCTCTGCGATTTTCGACACCGCCCATCCGAGCAAATTGTTGCGCACATGGCCGAGGTGGAGGGGTTTGTTGGTGTTGGGCGAAGAGTATTCGACCATGGTGAGCGGGCTTTCGGGGCCGGGTGTGGCGAGTCCATACCGGCTGTCAGCGTCGATCTGTTCGAGCAGTTCGACCCATTTCTTGGGTGCGATGGTCAGGTTGAGGAAACCCTTGACGATGTTGAACGTCGATACGAGGTCGGTGTTCTCGACCAACCACAATGCGAGGTCTTCTCCGGTGTCTTCGGGCTTACGCTTGGAGATGCGCAGGAAGGGGAAGGTGACCACAGTGAGGTGTCCCTCGAAGTCGGGGCGCGTTTTCTGAATCTGCACCTGTTCGGGGGTGATGTCGGCACCGTAGCAGGCCTTGACGGCTTTGACGACGGCATCGGTAAGCAATTGTTCGATGTTCATTTGTATGTGTTGTACAGAGAGTTGTATATTATTCGTGGAGAGCGCCCGCTATGGCTGCGGACGACGGAAGGTGGCAATGAGGGGATAATGGTCGGAGAGGTCGACGCCGTTGTCCACATGCGCCTCTACGGGCACAAACGTGGGATCGGCCAAGAGATGGTCGATGCGCACATACATCGCATCGCGATTGAACGTGCGCGAAATCCCATTGCCGGCCGCACGAAACGCATCGCGAAAACCAAGTTCAACCAAGCGATGTCGAGCCGAAGAAATGGGGGTGTCGTTGAAATCTCCGCAAATGAATTTCACCTGTCCGCGGCGGGCATCGACAAAACGCGAGAGTGTGTCGACCATGTCGGCCCGCGCAGCGGCAGCCAGCTTAATTTTGTTGTAAAGTCGGCTCTGCCAAGCACTCGAATCGGAACTTTGCCCCGTCTTCGTCCATTGGCTGAACTGCCCGCGCTCGTCAAACGTCAAGGCGTTAGAACGCAAATGACAGTTGACCACAATCCAAGGGCGCTCGTTGGGCACCCTCAACCAAAAAGCGACCACTATGTTTCCGCCCGAGCGACAAATGAGCTGCGCATCGGTGACGGGGAACTTCGAAATGAGTCCGAGGCATTCGCTCCCCGCGTTGTAGCACTTATAGTGGGGGGTGCCCGTTCCTTTCAGTCGTGCCACCAATTCTTTGTTTTGTTCCAGCGACCCCATACCCTCTTGAAAGGCAATGATTTGCGCGCCGGAAGCGATCATGTAGTTCGTCATTTCAGCCCGGCCGCTGTCGGTCAGTCCGAAGCCGCGCGTGTTGTAGGTCATGACCCGAATTTCGCCCGAAGCCACGCCGCCCGAACTACCTCTGCTGAGATGGATCGGCGCATAAGTGCGGATACTGCCGGAGCAGAGCAAAAGCCCGAACAGCGGAATCCACACGCGGCGCGGAGCAAAGACCAGACAAAGCACTGCCATGCCCACCGTTCCGCCGAGAAAGAGGGGAAAGAGCAGGGCGTAGGGCGCCGCCGCTCCAAACTGCCGGGGATCGACGTAGGGCGAAAGGGCGCAAAGCCACAAGGCGATCACCGTGAACCACGAAGCGCCGGCCAGAAAGAGCGAAATGAAGCGCGCCAAGGCTCGTTTTTCGGGCGTCAGGAAGAAATGAAAGAGACGACGTAAGCAGGACATACGCTTCAGGGACGACGCGTGTGGTTGAACAAATCTTTTTTCTCCTCCTCGGTCAGCGAGGCATAGCCCGAACGGCGCACCTTGTCAAGAATCTCATCGATGCGCTCCTGCTCTTTGCGTCGGCGCAGATTGTATTCGCGGTCCGTCTCCCCCGCAGCCGACGAAGAGGCCGACGAAGAAGTGTGCGACGCGCCGTCACCGCGATCGGAACGCGAAAAGAGTTGACGAAAAGCACCTTCCACAGCGGCACCGAAACGCTGAAAAGCTCGCCGGATGCGTTGCAAGATCCCGCCGCCCGCGGTAGAGTCGGCACTGCCGGTGTAGTAGGTGCGGGTGTAGGGATCGTAATGCGGTCGGCGCTGCGCCGCGGCAATTTGTCGCCGCCAGTTCCGGAAGTAGAGCCAACCGAAGAACATGCCGCCCAGGTGGGCGAAGTGCGCGATGTTACCATTCGAATAGAAGGCGGAGAAGACTTCGATCAGCGCATAGCCGATCACGAAATACTTGGCCTTCATCGGGATGGGAGGGAAGAGCAGCATGATGCGCTCGTCGGGGAACGTCATGCCAAACGCCAGCAGCACGCCGTAGCAAGCACCGCTGGCTCCGATCGTCACCCAGGTGTTGAGAAAAGCGCCCATCGGCAAACTCGTCACCCCGTCGGAGACCATCGCATAGTGGTTCAGGCCTTCCAAATAATACTGTCCCAACTGCCACAGTTCCTGACAAAGTGCAGCGCCCACGCCACACAAGAAATAATAGATGATGAAGCGGCGCTGCCCCATGGTCTGCTCAATGATGCGCCCGAACATCCACAACGAGAACATGTTGAGCAGCACATGCGACCACGAACCGTGCAGGAACATGTAGGTCACCACCTGCCAGAGGTGGAAATCGGGGGCCAGGAAGAAGTGCAGGCCGAAAAGATCGGTGAGCACATCGCCCCCACGTTGCGCCACCAACTGCTGCACCATGAAGAGAATGATGTTGATAAACAGCAGATTGCGTGTGACGGGTGGAATGGAACTGAGAAATCCGTTGGAAGACATGGAAAGAATGCATATCCCCGCAAGCCGCACAGGCCGTTGCCTTGTGCGACTCGCGGGTGAAGTCGTGAAAAAAGAGCATCGCGGCAGCACAGACCGAGACAAGGTGCCTCGACCGGCGCCATGCGGTGAGAGCGATCGGAGGTGATCCGCTCGTCTCACGAGCCATTTGCGCCCGTCGGCCTCTCACAGTCACGCCGCGATCGGCGTGCCGATCAGAAATCGAACTTTTCGATTTTGAGCGTGCCGAGTGTTTCGAGGCGACCAACGTGGTGCTTGAAATCGTCGGTGGCAGCGTGTGCAGCCAGGGCTTCGGGCGAAGCCCACGTTTCGCAGAACATGAACACATCGGGGCGCGTTCCGCTCTCAAAAACATCGTATGAAACACAACCGGCGTGCTCGCGGCTGGCAGCCACCAGGGCAAGCGCCGTCTCCAACGCAGTGGCATACTGCTCCTCGTTGGCTTGGAAAAAACAATTGACGCGAATCATGAGAAACTGCTAATTTTTGAATTAGAAATAGTAGGAAGCTTGGAGATTGAAGGTGTTGAGTCGATAGTCGGGCAAAGCCACCTCGCCGACGCCGACGCCGACCTTCTCAAGAAACGATTCGCCGGACTTGCCGACAGCCACGTTGTAGCCCAGTCCCAATTCAAGATTCTTGGCCAACACCACACCGGCACCGAAGTTCCACGTGGTGGAGAGATTGCTGCGCTTGAACACGGGTGTGGCCCCGTCTTGGATGTCCCAATTCTTCACCGAGATGTTTTTGCTGCCCATCGAGAAGGAGAATTGCGGTCCCGTCGAAGCGTAGACACCGATGCCCGAAATCGTGAAACGATACTTGGCATTCACCGGGATGTCGAGCGAGCTGTAAGTTTTGCTGAAATCGGCCTTGCCTTCTTGTGCCACGGTGAATTTACGCTGATTGTAGACGAGCGCACCATCGAGGTGCAGACCGAGCAGCAAATCGAAATCCACTTTCGGGCCGATGAACCAGCCGGCGCCGCTTTTGCCGTCGACCATGTTTCGGAAGGCCGACGAATTCACTTTCGTCCACGAGAGGTTGTAACCGCCCGTGACACCGAGTTTCGGGCCAAAGGCGCTGGCCGTGAGGGTCGTGGTCAGCAGAACCGCGAACACCAGAATCCATTTCTTCATAACAATAATTATTTAGTGGTTTACATGTGGATCACCGCGCGTTCAAACCAGTAGACAAAGATACCGGCGAAATAACCGGCTGCGGCCACCCACGAGATCTTTTTCAGATACCAGCCGAAGGAGATTTTCTCCAAGCCCATGGCCACAACGCCTGCGGCACTACCGATGATGAGCATCGAACCGCCCACACCGGCGCAGTAAGCCAGCAGTTGCCAGAACACACCGTCCTGTGCGAAGTCGCCGGCGGCCTGGATGGGATACATGTTCATGCACCCGGCCACGAGAGGCACGTTGTCGACGATCGACGAAGCTACGCCGATCACGCCGGTCACCAAATAGTGGTTACCGCCCGACACCTCGTTGAGCCACTGTCCGAAAGCCGGCAACACACCGGTTTCCTTCAACGTGGCCACGGCCAAAAGAATGCCCAGGAAGAAGAGAATCGTGGTCATGTCGATCTTGCGCAAGATCGTCGCCACGCGCTGTTTGGTCGTGCTGTCGCGGTGTTTTTTCATGCGATAGAGCACTTCCGTGAGCGTCCAAAGTAAGCCGAGCACCAAGAGGATGCCCATATAAGGCGGCAGGTGGGTGAGACTGTGGAAAATGGGCACGAAAAGCAAACCGCCCACACCGAAGAAGAAGATCAAACGGCGCTCAAAGCCGGAGAACTGGTGGACATCGGCCACCGCTTTCTCCTCGCTCTGCTCCGCACTGCCGAGCGTGCCGTGCAGATGGTATTGCAACAACAAGGCCGGCACCACCATCGCCACCAAACTGGCCAAGAAAATTTCTTTCATCACACCGACGGCAGTGACAGAGCCCTTGATCCAAAGCATGATCGTTGTCACATCGCCGATGGGCGAGAAGGCACCGCCGGCATTGGCGGCAATCACAATGAGACCGGCGTAGTACAGACGATCCTCGTGGTTGTAGACCAACTTACGCAGCACCATGATCATGACAATCGTGGTGGTCAGGTTGTCGAGCACGGCCGAAAGGATAAAGGTGATGAAGGCTATTTTCCACAGGAGCGACCGCTTGGTCTTGGAACGAAGGGCCTCGCGCACAAAGTTAAACCCACCGTTGGTATCGATGATCTCTACCACCGTCATGGCCCCCATGAGGAAGAAGAGCGTCTCACTGATTTCGCCGAGATGATCGCGCAGGATGTGCGAGGTCACGAAATTCATCACGGCTTCGCCCGAAGTTTTCAACTCATTGGCATAAAACATCGGGACATATTCGGCGGCGCCGAGGGTGTAAAGCACCCAGCAGGCCACACACATGAGCAGCGCCACTGCGGCCTTGTTGACTTTGATCACGTCTTCGAGGGTGATGCAGAGATACCCGAGAATGAAGATCGCGACGATGAGGGGAGTTAGCATAAAGAGGTTTTATGAATGAACTATAATGAATTAGCCGCTGCGAATTTCGCCAAAAAAAAGAAGATACACAAGCCTTGGACGCTTGCAAATGCGCCGCGGGGGCGAAAAGCGCGGACAAACTGCAACGATACGAAATAAAATCCTTATTTTTGCACAAGCTTCAATCGCTCGGCTTCGTAGTTCAATGGATAGAACAACCCTCTCCTAAAGGGTAAATAGGGGTTCGATTCCCCTCGGGGCTACTCGCTCCGCACACTTCCCCCGCACGCCGTACACCTCACCGGTGTGCGGCGCGTTTTTTCACCCCGACCGACCGCGCTCCGCGTGCCTGCTGTCGAGCCCGCACAGCAGCTTGACCCAATTGGCTTTTCCGCCGAACATAACGCGCGTATGCGACGCGCGCAACAGCCACTTTTCGAAAAAAGCCTTCACCTCTTCACACATCCCACACAAATCACTGAGTCACAACGCGTTTGGGGTGAAGACTTTGTTCCCGTTTGCTTCACCTCGAACGATGGAACCGCGGTGGTTCCGACGAGGAAAAATGCGCAACTTTCAGCACTCACTTTTCCACCTCCCGCCGTGCCTTCAACCCGTCCGTCTCGGAGGCCGCGAGTGTGAAGGTTTTTCGGCAAAATCCTTCACCCACAACTCAATGATGCACAATAAGTTGCACAATAGGGGTGAAGCAGTGAAGGGAAAAAACGAAAAATAGCGGATAGGCGCGCGTACGCGAGGAGAAAACGCCCAAGTCTTCACCCAAAACGGGGAAGAAGACGAGAAAAGTCCCCGCTTGGGTGAAGAAAATCGGCATGCGTTTCTTCTTTTCAGGTTCATCCCGTGCGGAATCCGATTTATTTCGCTATATTTGCACGCTGAATCGTTGTGTGCTTTTGGCATCACCGGAGCACAATTTCCCCTCTCACTCGCCAACGCGGTCCGATCCGCCCTGCGAATGGGAGCTTCTTCCCGTTTGAAACAAGTAAACAACAACAAAATAACTCAACTCAATGCAAAACAAAGGATTTGTCAAGTTCATTGCGATCTGCTTGACCCTGATTTGCCTCTTCTATCTGAGTTTCTCCTTTGTGACCCGTCACTACGAGCAAAAGGCAGAAGCCATGGGCGAAACGGCAGGTAAGGCCTATCTCGACTCTTTGCGCCAAAGCGACAAAGCAGTTTGGCTCGGCTACGACTACAAGAAGTGCGAAGCCATGCAGATCGGTTTGGGCCTCGACCTGAAAGGCGGCATGAACGTCATTCTCGAGGTGTCGGTTCCCGATGTCGTGAAAAACCTGGCCGGCAGCAACGCCGACAACGCACAGGTGAAACAAATCATGGCCGAAGCCCGCACGGAAGCCGAACACTCGTCGGAGAACTTCCTCGATGTCTTCGTTCGTCTCTACCAACAGAAAGTGGGTAAAGACCAGCTCGGCGGACTCTTCGCCCTCAAACTCAAGAGCGAAGGCGTGACGCCCAACAGCACCGATGCGCAAGTGAAAGCCGTCTTGGAGAAAGAAATCAAGGCCGCCGTCGACAATTCCTACCAGGTGGTGCGCCAGCGTATCGACCGCTTCGGTGTGGCACAACCCAACATCCAGATCCTCGAAGGTCGCGGACAGATGGGCCAGATCATGGTCGAAATGCCCGGCATCAAGGAACCGGAACGTGTGCGCAAGCTCCTCCAGGGTAGCGCCAACCTCGAGTTTTGGGAAACTTACAACCTGAACGAAATCCAAGGTGCGCTCGCTGCCCTCGACACCCGTCTGGCACAGGCCAACAACGGGAAACAGGGTGCAAAGGCCGACAGCGCCAAGGTGGACAGCACCAAGCAGGAGAAAGCCGCTACGGCAAAAGCTGATGCCGCCGCTGCGCTCAAATCGCTCTCGAAAGACAAGAAGGGCGCCGAAGCCCAAACGGCCACGGCACAGCCCAACAAGGCTCGCGCCGCTGCCCTCAAAGCCCACCCGCTCCTTTCGCTCTTCGCCCAACCCGGCTACCCGGAAAGTTGTATCGTAGGCTACGCCACGGCACTCGACACGGCGGCGATCAACCGCGCCATCCACTCAGAACTGGCCGCACAGGTGCTGCCCGCCGACCTCAACCTCGCTTGGGGTGCGAGCGCCGAAAAGGGCTTGTTCGAACTCTATGCACTGCGTCGCACCGACGGCAAGGCGGCCTTGGCCGGCGAAGTGATCGCCACGGCGAAAGACGAATATGACGAAAACCACAAGCCGGTCGTTTCGATGACGATGACGCCCGACGGCGCACGCGATTGGGCCGTGATCACGAAGCGCAACATCAACCGCCCCGTAGCGATTGTGCTCGACGGCATGGTCTACAGTGCCCCCAACATCAAGAACGAAATCACCGGTGGCGTTTCGCAAATCAGCGGACACTTCACCACGCAGCAAACCCAGGACTTGGCCAACGTGCTGAAGAGCGGTAAAATGCCGGCTCCCACCAACATCGTTTCGGAAGAGACGGTCGGACCGAGCCTCGGTGCCGCTTCGATTCAAGCCGGTTTCACCGCTTGTGTCGTAGCCTTTGTCCTCCTCATGATCTTCATGTGCGCTTTCTACGGCTTCATCCCCGGTATGGTGGCCAACTGCGCGCTGATCATCAACTTCTTCTTCACCTTCGGTGTGCTCACGTCGTTCCAAGCGGCACTGACACTGAGCGGATTGGCCGGTATGGTGCTCTCGCTGGGTATGGCGGTCGACGCCAACGTGCTCATCTATGAGCGCACGAAAGAGGAGCTGCGCGCCGGCAAGAACCTGAAACAAGCTCTGGCCGACGGTTACGGCAACGCTTTCTCCGCCATCTTCGACTCCAACCTCACGTCGATCATCACGGCGGTGATCCTCTACTACTTCGGCACAGGTCCGATCCGTGGCTTCGCCCTTACGCTCGGCATTGGTATCGTAGCTTCGTTCTTCACGGCCGTTTGGCTCACCCGCATCGCTTATGAGCACTTCCTCGACCGCGAGAAGTGGACGAAACTGACCTTCACGACCGGTCTCTCGAAGAAATTCCTCACCGACACGAACTTTGCGTTCATGCGCATCGCGAAAAAGACGGCAATTCTCGTTGCTGTGCTCATTGTAGCGGGTGCCGTGAGTCTCGGTGTGCGTGGTTTGCAACGCGGTATCGACTTCACCGGCGGTCGCAACTATGTGGTGGAATTCGAACAGAAGGTTTCGCCCGAACAGGTGAAAGAAGTGGTGCAAAAAGCTGTTGACGCCAAGGGACAAGGCGGTACGGTGAGCACATTGGCCATCGTGACCACGCAAAATCCCGCTGTGCGCATCTCGACTTCCTATAAGATCGAACAGAACGGCGAAAAGGTGGACCAAGAGGTGGAACAGCTCATCTGGAAGTCGCTCCACGACAACCACTTGATCAAGGCCGACTACAACACCTTCAAGGACCGCGACAACCACAAGGGTGGTTCGATCATCTCGGCTCAGAAAGTGGGTCCGAGTGTGGCTGCCGATCTCACCCGCGGCGCTGTGATCAGTGTGATTCTCTCGCTCGCGGCGATCTTCATCTACATCCTTGCTCGCTTCCGCAGCGTGGCCTTCTCGGTAGGTGCCATCTGTGCACTGGCGGTCGACACCTTCCTGATCATCGCCATCTACTCGGCTTGCTGGGGCTGGTTGCCGTTCTCGATTGAGGTGGATCAAACCTTCATCGGTGCCATTCTGACCGTGATCGGTTACTCGATCAACGACAAGGTGGTGGTCTTCGACCGTATCCGCGAAAACCTCACGCTCTTCCCCACGCGCGATACCGAAAAGCTGTTCAACGACTCGATCAACAACACGCTGACGCGTACGATCATGACCTCGTTCACCACGCTCTTGGTGCTCCTCTGCATCTTCTTCTTGGGTGGCGACGCCATTCGTTCGTTCTCCTTCGCCATGATTCTCGGCGTAGTGATCGGTACGCTCTCGTCGATCTTCCTCGCAGCCCCCATCGCGTTCCGCATTTACACGAAGCGTTCTGCGAAAAAGGCCATTGCAAAAGCCTAATCCTCGCTCCCACAAAGCAACATAAAAAACTTCCCCGCAGCCGAAAGGTTGCGGGGAAGTTTTTTTTGTGGTGTTTTGAAAACGTGCTGCTCGTTTGAAACGCGCTACTCAGAAACCGTCGACGCGATTGGCTTTGGCCACTTGTTCGATGTGCATCAAGCGGTTGCAAACTCGGGCCACATCGGCGCTGGAGGTCAGAGCGATGGTGAGGGTACCGGTGAAAATGCCGTCGTCGGTGTCGAGGTGAATGGCTTTGAGCACGAAATGGGGAAATTCTCCCATGGCTTGCGCGATGCTCATCAACATGCCCGGCGCGTCGATCCCTTCGACATGGATGGGGATGTCGTATAATTGTCCGGTGACGTGTGTGGGGTTCCAACGCGCCGCGACGAGATTGTTGCCGTCGCTGGTTTTTCGCTTCAAGGCCACGGGACAGGCGCGGCGATGGAGCTCAAGATGCTCGTCCGGTGTGATATAGGCCACGACTTCATCGCCGTGGATGGGCCGGCACTGGGGACATCTTTCACAATGCGTGAGGACTTCGTCGGTGAGATCGAGCACGGCTTTGCGATTGATGCCACGCACGAAATCGGGGGTGTAGGCCGCTGCCACATCCGACGAACTCGGCACGGCTTTCTCCTTGAGAAACGGCACGAAACGCCGCCATCCCCATCCCTTCGAGACGTTTTTGCCTTGCAAATGCAGCACATCGGCGTCCGAGAGTACCAGCTTTCCTTCGCCGATGGCGAGGAAAAGATCAGCGGGCGAAGTGAAATGATGAAAAACGGCCAACTTATTGTTCGTGGCGTTGCCGGCAGGGAGTTTTCTCGCGGTGAGAAAAGCCTGCAACATCTCTTCGCCTTGTTTGCGCCGCTCACGTGCCATTTTGCGCAAGGCCGCTGTGATGCGTCCGCGCGCCTTTCCGGTCGTGACGTAATTGATCCAATCGGGCTGAATGGTCTGCTGTCGCGACGTAAGTACCTCTATTTGATCGCCGTTCGCCAGGCGATGGCTCATCGGTACGAGGCGATGATTGACCTTCGCGCCCATGCAGTGACTTCCCACCATGGAATGAATGGCAAAGGCGAAGTCGAGCACCGTCGCTCCTTGCGGAAGCGTGACGATTTCGCCCTTCGGTGTGAAGACGTTCAGTTCTGACGCAAAGAGATTAAGTTTAATAGTGTCGAGCAGGTCGAGCGTATCCGGTTGCGGGTCGTCGAGGATTTCTTTAATGGAATTGACCCACGTGTCCAACTCGTGTTCGTCATGCTGCCCTCCCACATCTTTGTATTTCCAATGCGCCGCAAATCCACCTTCGGCAATGTCGTCCATACGATCGGATCGAATTTGCACTTCAATCCATTTCCCTTGGTGCGACATAAACGTGTTGTGCAACGCCTGGTAACCATTGGCTTTGGGCGTCGACAGCCAATCTCTGAAACGAGAAGGGTGGGGTTTGTAGATTTGCGTGAGCGCCGCATAGATAGCGTAGCATTCGGCGATTTCGTTCTCGCGCTTTTGGGGACGGAAAATGATGCGAATGGCCAAAATGTCGAACACTTCCTCAAAGGGGATGTGCTTTCGCTGCATTTTCTGCCAGATACTGTACGGACTCTTGATGCGCGCTTTGATTTCATACTGCACGCCCATCTGATCCAACGCGCGACGAATGGCCGGCGTGAACTCTTGAAACGCATCGTCGCGTTGAAGTTGCGATTCACTCAGTTCCTGCATGATGAGCGCGTAGTCGTCGGGGTGCTCATACTTGAAAGAAAGATTTTCGAGTTCCGTTTTGATGCGATTCAACCCCAGTCTGTCGGCAAGCGGCGCAAAAATATAGAGCGTCTCCCCCACAATTTTGTATTGTCGGGAAGGCGGCATCGAATCGAGCGTTCGCATGTTGTGAAGACGGTCGGCAATTTTGACGAGAATCACCCGAATATCGTCGCTCATCGTGAGGAGAATCTTCTTAAACGTCTCCGCTTGCATCGAAGCGCGGTCGCCGAAGATGCCGCCGCTCACTTTTGTCACCCCCTCCACGATGTTCGCCACCTTTTCTCCGAAGAGATTGGCGATATCTTCGCGGGTGTAGTCGGTATCCTCCACCACATCGTGGAGCAACGCCGCACAAATTGTGGTCGACCCCATCCCCATTTCCTCGCACACCACTTGTGCCACGGCAATGGGGTGAAAAATATAGAGTTCCCCGCTTCGGCGTCGCACCCCGCGGTGGGCCGCCTTGGCAAAGTTGAACGCCTTGGTGATCACCTCCGTTTTTTTGCGGTGACTTGAAGCCAGATACGTGTCGAGCAAGTGTTGGAACGCCTCCTGCACCTGCTGTTCTTCCTGTTGTTCGCGCAACGCGCTATCGTTTTGAGTCATGGAAAAGATCGATATAAGCACGAAAGCATCACCTCCCGAGGACGTGATGCTTCCGTTCGCATGCGATTAAATTATTTGACGCGGAGTTTTTTGCCCGCCCGGATGGCCGAACCGTTGAGATTGTTCATTTTCTGCAACTTCTCGACAGTCGTATTGTTTCGTCGGGCAATTTCGCTGAGCGTGTCGCCTTGACGAATGTCCACCTCCGAAGATTCTTCGGCGTGCGCGCGTTTGCTCTTGCGCTTTTTGCGTTCCGCAGCAGCTGCAGCCCGGCGTTCGCGACGTTCGCGACGTTCCTCTGCCAAAGCCTGGCGGCGGCTCTGTCGCGTCGTCGTATTATTCGGTTGCGCCGTCAGTTCAGCAGGTTCCACCTCCTCTCGGCGCTCCGCCACTTCGGCGGCCGGCGCCACATTGTAGATCGAATCGCCCAATTGCAGGAAACGGTCGATGGACTGCACCGGCAGTCGCAACGCACAAGGTTGCGAATTTCCGGGCACCACCCCCGCGCGATATTGCGGGTTCATGGCCTGCACCGCTTCGACGTCCAAGTTGCAAGCTGCAGCCACCTGTGCCAGATGGAGATTGCGCGACACCGTCACCGTGTCGGTCTCGGCCGGCGCGATCGTCTTCATCGGCGGAATTTTGTGATCGCAATAATAGTTCATCACGTAGTTCGCCGCGATGAAAGCCGGCACGTACCCCCGGGTTTCGCGAGGCAAGTAAGGATAAATCGCCCAATAATCGCGCGCACCGCCCGCCCGCTTGATGGCTTTGAGCACATTGTTGCGTCCGCAGTTGTACGCCGCGATGGCCAAGGTCCAGTCTCCGAACGAATTGTAGAGATCTTTGAGATATCTTGCGGCCGCCTGCGACGATTTGATGGGGTCGCGACGCTCGTCCAGGAGGCTATTCACCGTCAGTCCGTAGTGTTTCGCTGTCGGCACCATGAACTGCCAGAGTCCGGCTGCGCCCACACGACTGGTGGCCATCGGGTCGAAAGCACTTTCCACCACGGGAAGATATTTCAACTCGAGGGGAACGCCCTCAGCCTCCAAGGCCTCTTCAAAGAGCGGCACGTAAAAGTTTTGCACGCCCAGCATGAAGCTCACCGAGCGGCGCAAGCGTCCCGTGTATTGGTCAATGTAGTCCTGCACCACCTCGTTGTAAGGCATCTCGATGAGGTTGGGCAAGCGGCGCAAGCGGTCGAGATAGACTTCGCGGGGGAAAACAGGGATCTCATTGGTGTAGAGCGTGGAATCCACGCGCATGTATTTCTTCATGTACCACCCGTCGACCTGCGTGTCGACACTGTGGAGCATACCCTCCGTGGGCGTCACCTCCGAAGCCGGGTTGGTCGTGTGGTAGTCGACGTCGGAAACGCGGATGGTGTCATTGGCGGGCAAAATCATCGCTGCCGACGCCGATGTAGCAACACAGGCGAAGGCCAAAGAGCAGAAATACTGATAGATACGGTTCATCATTGTGAAGTATGGGGGTGAACAATGGTCAGAAAGTGAAGGTCGCCCCCAAGCCCATGGCGGGGAGCGGCGAACGGCCATTGTTGGTTTCAATCAAAGCAGGCGCCACGCGCAACGACAAGTCGGGACTGATGTCGAACACCGAGAGCTGCGCGTCGACATAAGCATCGACCACGGAGAGCAAATAGACGCCGATGAAGCAGAACGCCGAGAGATCGCGATAGCGGCGAAAGCGGTCCTTGCGGTTTTTGAACACCGTCTTAAACTGATCCAGCCGAGAATCGATGTCGTAACCCGGAGGAAAGAAGTTGCGATAGGAGGCGGTGTTCGGGTCGTCGTCCATGATGTCGAGGTAAGCCTGCGAATAGTCCATGAACATCTGTTGGTTCCAGAGGAACGCATAGGTGCATCCCAAGAATCCTCCGTAGAAGAGGGGCAACTTCCAATATTTTCTGTTGTAGATCTGTCCGGCGCCCGGTGCGACCAGCGCCAACCACAGTGCACGCTGGGGGTTGGGCACAAACGCCTTGGCCGGCACGCTGACGTCACGTCCGCTCTTCACGGCAGCCGCCGCCATTGTCGCCTCGTTTTGTCGGAGCAAGAGCGCCGTATCTACCGGCGTCTCCTCCCGCTGCACAGAGTCAGCGGGCAGATCGGGATGCAGCGTGGCAAGGTGCTCGGCAGGCAACTCGGGCGCCACGACAGTCGACAGCGTCTCCGCCTTCAGCGGCACGTACTGCGCCGCCGCACCGTTCGGCAGCGCCAGCCAACACAGCACAGCGAGCAACCAAGCGGTTCCAAAATGCCAAAAACCACCGTAGCGGCAACGAGAAAAAAGAGCGTGAACAGCCATCGCCATCAGAGCGGCGCGGTCCTCTCCGCACACCTGCCGAGCTTCCAATCAGCTCAGCAGCTCGAGGAGTCCGAGCACATGTTTGAGTTCGTATTCGTCATTGAAGGGAATCGAGATCGAGCCCTTGCCTTTGTTGTAGGTCATGCTGACCTTCGTGTGGAACACCTCCGAGAGGCGTTCGCGCACCGGCACATATTCTTCGGCCAGCGCCTTCTTCTTGTCTCTCAGGTTCTTGCGTCCGCTCGGCACGGTGCCGCCGGCATTGATCTCCTTGACCATGTCTTCGACCTGTCGCACCGAGTAGCCCTTCTCCTGTATTTCTCCGAAGAGTTTGACCTGAAGCGAGGGTTGTTGCAGTCCGAGGAGCGCGCGTGCATGGCCTTGGTCCATTTCGCGCTTTTGGAGCGCCATCTGCACCTGCGCGGGCAGTTTGAGCAGACGCAGATAGTTGGCAATGGTGGCCCGCTTCTTGCCCACCTTCTCCGAGAGCGCATCCTGCGTCAGGTTGTAGTGCTCAATCAGGTTTTGGTAGGCCAGTGCGATTTCGATGGCATTGAGGTCTTCGCGCTGAATGTTTTCCACCAGCGCCATCTGCATCATGTTCTCATCGTCGGCCGTGCGCACATAAGCCGGTATGGAATGCAAACCGGCCATCTGCGATGCGCGCCAACGTCGTTCGCCGGCGATGATCTGATAGGTGCCATCGTCCATTTTTCGGAGCGTGATGGGCTGGATCACGCCAATCTGTCGGATGCTTTCGGCCAGTTCCTCGAGTGCCTCTTGGTCAAATTCTCGACGCGGCTGATTGGGGTTGGCGACGATGAGCTGGATGTCCACCTCGCCGATGCTCGACGACCCGTTGGTGTGCACCTCGCCGGTCGAAATGAGCGCATCGAGTCCGCGCCCGAGCGCGGGATATTTTTTTTGTACCGCCATGTCGTAAACTTAGGTAGGAATGAAAAGAGCGACAAACACCTGTGTCCGGATCAGGCCGGTGTGTTCTTTTGAATGATTTCTCGTGCGAGCGAGAGGTGGTTGACCGCGCCGATCGATTCGGCATCGTAGAGAATGGTGGGAATGCCGTGTGAGGGCGCTTCGGAGAGCTTCACGTTGCGCTGCACCACCGTTTTGAACACCAGTTCCTGGAAGTGGCGTTTCACCTCATCGTAGATTTGGTTGGCCAGTCGCAAACGGCGGTCGTACATCGTGAGGAGGAAGCCTTCGATTTCCAGTTCGGGGTTGAGTCGCATCTTGATCATGCGAATCGTGTTGAGCAACTGCGTGATGCCCTCGAGCGCGAAATACTCGCACTGCACGGGGATGATGACCGAGTCGGCCGCCGTAAGAGCATTCACGGTGGTGAGTCCGAGCGAAGGCGAGCAGTCAATGAGAATGTAGTCGTAATCGTTTTTCACCACGGCGAGCATCTCCTTGATCACAAACTCTCGGCGTTCCATTTGCAAGAGTTCGACATCAGCTCCCGAGAGGTTGACGTGCGAGGGCACGACGTCGAGCCCCTCGATGTCGGTGGTGTAGATATTTTCGCGAATATCCTGTTTGCCGATCATCGATTCGTAGACCGACGATTCGATTTTTCCGACATCGACTCCGATGCCGCTCGACGCATTGGCCTGAGGGTCGCAGTCCACGAGGAGTACTTTTTTCTCGAGCGTGGCAAGCGAGGCGGCAAGGTTGATCGAAGTGGTCGTTTTTCCCACCCCACCCTTTTGGTTGGCGATTGCGATGATTTTTCCCATAGTGATTCGTTGTGTCCGACGTTAGTTCGGATCGGTTCGTGGGGCAAAGATAAGGAAAAAAAAGTGTTCCACATTGTTTCACGACTTTTTTTTTGCGGCCTTTCCCCACATCGCGGTTTCCCTCTCCGATCGGTCGGCAAAGCGCATCGCGGTCTGACAAATGCAGTCCGCAAATCGCGTCGTTTTCGCCTCGCTCGTCCACCGCAAAAGTCCGCGACCACCGGCCCAAAACGGGACGTTTTTCGCACATCCCTCCCCATTTTTTCGTCTTCCCTCCCACCCTCCTTTTTACCACCTGCGCTCGCACTCGCTCACGCGCGTACGCACACACTCGCGTCAGGCGTTTTTCGTTTTTCATCTTCACCCCTTCACCGCCCACCCTAACCTATTGATGCATAACGCATTTCGGGTGAAGACTTTGCCTTCGCCCTTTCCTTCACCCGGCTTCACCGGCCGACCCGTATTCTCACCCCGTCCTTGTGCCCCTTCGCACGCGTTCGACGCGTCCCCGCCACAAACCGCAAAAGGTGAAGCAAAAAAGACAAAATCCTTCACCCCTAACGCGCGCAGCCTCAACAAGTTGCGCAAGGTGGGTGAAGCAGTGAAGGCAAAAAACGAAAACCTGTGGACGCGTGCGCGCGCGAGGGAGACGTGCTTTCCTTCACGTTTTCCGCGCTGAAGAGCGCACAGCGCCCCACCTCCGAAAAGAGCACCGCCGGGCGGCCTATGTCGAGAGAAAACACTAACTTTGTATCGGGCGCGGCACCCCGCCGCCGCCGACCAACACAAACTGCCCATGAGTGCACGCCTGCTTTGGGTGGACGACGAAATCGATCTGCTCCGCCCCCACTGCCTTTTTCTCGAAAAACGAGGTTACGACATCGCCACCGCCACCAACGGCAACGACGCGGTGGAGCTTTGTCGCACACAGCGGTTCGACCTCGTGCTGCTCGACGAAAACATGCCCGGCCTCTCCGGCCTCGAAACCCTCGCCGCCATCAAAGAGGTGCAACCCGACGTGCCCGTGGTGATGGTCACCAAAAACGAGGCCGAGGACCTCATGGACCAAGCCATCGGCGCACAGATTGCCGACTATCTGCTCAAACCCGTCAACCCGATGCAGATTCTCATGGCGCTGAAAAAGAACATCCACCGCCACGAGATTGTGCAGGAGCAAACCGAATCGGGCTATCGCCGTGAGTTCGCCCAACTCGCGCTCGACATGGACGCGGCCGACGACGCCGCGGCTTGGGTGGAACTCTACAAGCGCCTGGTGCACTGGGAACTGCAGTTGGCCGCCGGCGCCGACGGGGCGATGGCCGACCTGCTGCGCGATCAGAAGGAAGAGGCCAACGCGGCCTTCGCCAAGTTTGTGAAGGCGAACTATGCCGATTGGGTGGCAGATGCCGATGCGCCGGCGCGCCCTACCCTCTCGCCCGATGTGTTGCGCCGTGCAGTGTTCCCGCGCTTGGCGGCCGGTCGGCGCGTGGTGCTGCTCGTGCTCGACAACTTTCGCTATGACCAGTGGCGCGTGCTCGCGCCGGAACTCGCAGCCGATTTCGACGCGGAGGAGCAGGTCTATTTCTCCATTCTGCCCACCGCCACACAATATGCGCGCAACGCGCTCTTTGCCGGCATGATGCCGCTTGACATTGCGCGCACGCACCCCGATCTGTGGGTGGACGAGGAGGCCGAAGAGGGCAAGAACCTGCACGAGGCCGAACTCTTGGAACGCCAACTCGCCCGACTGCACCGCCGACCCACCTTTGCCTACCACAAACTCAACGATTCGGCGGCGGTGGACAAGTGGTTGGCCTCCTATGACGAGATGCGCAGCCGCGATCTGAGTGTGGCGGTGATCAACTTCATCGACATCCTCAGCCACGCCCGCACCGAGAGCCGCATGGTGCGCGAATTGGCCTCGAACGAAGCGGCCTATCGCTCCATCACCCTCTCGTGGTTCCGCCACACGGGGTTGCGCGAACTCTTCCGCCGCCTGGCGGCCGACGATGCCGACGTGGTGCTCACCACCGACCACGGTTCGATTCGCGTGGATCGGCCGGTGAAGGTGGTGGGCGACCGCAATGTGAACACCAACCTGCGCTACAAACTGGGGCGCAACCTCTCCTATCCGGCCAAGGAGGTCTTTGAGGTGCGCAATCCGACCGACCTCCGACTGCCGGCGCCCAACCTCTCGACGACTTATATCTTTGCCACGGGGGCGCGCTTCTTCGCCTATCCCAACAACTACAACTACTATGTGCAGCACTTCCGCGACACCTTCCAACACGGCGGTGTTTCGATGGAAGAAATGATCGTTCCGCTCATCACGCTGCGCCCCAAAGGTCGGTGATCGCCCGAACCTACGGAG
>ERZ1674082.78-NODE-78-length-21574-cov-21.856592_pt1 | contig 21574 bp, 20 predicted proteins | sample MGYA00581118_ERZ1674082 | MGnify/ENA primary metagenome ERZ1674082 (study PRJEB41354, sample SAMEA4873329) | human saliva metagenome | biome: human-associated habitat [ENVO:00009003]; feature: mouth environment [ENVO:08000002]; material: saliva material... | reverse complement strand
GGGCTATACTCCCCCACTCTATCTCGTAGAAAGGTACGGATACAAAGCGGGCTGAGCACCCCACATCCCGCGCAGGAGAGGTGAGGCGCTCAGCCCGTCTATGATTTGGCTTGTGTAGGAGGCGGCTACTTCAAAGCAGTCAGTGAACGCACTAAGAAGTCAAGCGCATCGGCAGAGAAGTGCCCTCTCAGCGTAGGATATTCCATAGGCGAGCCCGTAGAGGAAGGCAGGAAGAGATGATTGAGCTTAGGGAATACCTGCACCTGAGCCTTGGGCTGGAGGCGCATTAGCTCGGTCGCATTGGAGGGTAAGACCTGCTTGTCCATCTCGCCGAAGAGCCCGATGACGGGGCACTTGACAGCACGCCAAACCCCTGCGACATCCAGACTGAGGAGCTGTCGGAGGTAGGGTGTGAGCTGGCTCATGATCTGCGTGCGGATCGCCTCGTGGGTGCTCTTGTCGGGGCTAAAGACGGGGAGGAGTGGATCGATCACCTTCGCCGCACGTGCCTTCACCTCGTCCAGCGAGAGGCGCTTATCCTGCATCAGGCGATAGATCTCGTGGTTAGCTTTGCTGATCATAGCACGCTCACCCTCACTCTTCCCCGCGAGGATATTGAGGGCATCCATCTGATCCAGAAGGATGCGATCCATACCGAAGGCGGGGCCCGCCAAGGACACGACCCCAGCTATCGAGTGGTCTTGACCAGCGACCTTCGCAGCGATATAGGCCCCTTCGCTATGCCCGACGAGGAAGATACGCTGCGCCTGGACGCTCTTATTGCCCTTGAGGGCAGCGACGACAGCCTCAGCATCGTGCACAAAGTCCGTGATACTCGAGGCGAGGAAGACACCCGTGCTCTTCCCCACTCCACGGTCATCATAGCGGAAAACAGCGAAGCCCGCCTCGGTCAGTCGGCGGGTGATATCCAAGAAAGGCTTACAGCCGAAGATCGTCTCATCACGATCCTGCGGGCCACTGCCCGTGATCAGGACGAGCGTAGGATAAGGCCCCTGCCCCGTCTTAGGTAGGGCAAGGCTCCCCGATAGAATGACAGACGAGCCCGAGACAGGGATGCTCAGCTCCTCCTCCGTATAGGAGGTAGGCGCTTGGGGAGTGTCTTGCTTCTCGGTCGAGCGCTCCATATCCAGCGGGAGATTCATACCTCCCTGCTGGAAGTTGCCCGAGAGCTTGTCGTCCTGAGTGCGCACGGCAGTATAGGTCAGGCGTAGGCTACGAAGCTCCATACGCAGGCTATCGCCCGAGACGTGCACCTCATCGGCACGTAGAGCGTAGGCACCTTGGTCTGGGCTATCCAGGGTAGCCGACCAGCGCCCCGCCTCTTCGGTGAGGTGGATGACGATACGGAGCTTGCCCATAGGGAGCGAGAGCTTACCCGACCAATCCCCACGGAGGCTCTGTGCGCTCACGACGAAGGGGAGGAGAAGAAGGAGGGAGAGAAGGAAGCGTTTCATAGTGGTAGAGATAGTAGTGCGTAGTGGTGTGAGGTCTCAGCCTTTGAGACGGCGTCGGCGATTCATATAGTAGGTGAGGAAGAAGTTCTGCCAAGCGATATAGCCCGCTATACCAGGAGCGACGAGCGGATGCATAAAGGTGATGCAGAGCCAGAGCGTCAGGGCAGTATTCTTCTGCCCCATGGACTGACGGCATGCGACCTCCTCGACGCCGATACGGCGCGCCAGATGACTGCCGAGCGTGAACTGGATAGCGCACGCCAAGAGCCCGACAGCGAAGGAGGCGATGAGTAGCCCGACCTGCTCCGATCCTTCCTTCAAGACGAAGGAGACGCTCTTCCCCAAGATGAAGAGCAGCGAGGAGAGCCACAAGAGGTAGGTGAGTTTCTTCGGTGGATGAGGGGTATTCCCCATGCTCTTCATCGCGCCCCGCACAAGCCATGCCAGCACGATAGGTAGCATAACCATACGGATCACCAGGAGCGCTATCTGCCCTGAGAGCGTCCAGAAGGGCAGCTGGCTGTGCGAATCGAGTAGGGGGAGCAGGAAGGGTGCTACCAGGCAGATCAGCCCGTGTGTGACGATGGTGTAGCCCGTAGCGAAGCCTGTATCACCATCCATGAGACTCGTCATCGCCCCCGCAGCGGCGGCCGCTGGTGCGAGGAAGCACATGAAGAGACTCGTAGCGATGACGTGATCCCACGCCGAGAGAATGAAGTAGAGCGTCCCCCCGATAGCTATCTGGAGGACGAAAAGAAGGAGGTGCTTCGGTCGTGGAGCGGCTGCGCTGGGTGGCATATTCAGCACAGCGAAGAAGAGCATCGCCGAGATGATCCACGGCGCCAGCCAACCATAGGGTGCTGTGATACGCCACGATAAGAGCCCCACCGCAATGAAGAAGAGCGGTGCAAAGCCCTTCAGCCGACTCCAAAGGCTACCGAGCATAGGACAAATAGGTACGTTATCCGATGAGCTTAGGATCGCCTACGATACGCTCTACACCGGCACGTATCGAGCGCAGACCAAAGGCCTCGGGACGGAGGTCTGCTGGGTCGACGATGACCAGCTCACCAGCATCATCCATAGCCGTCGCCCCGTCGAAGCTCTTCACACGCGTCAGGTAGAAGAGATCCGCCGTATAGACATCGACACCCGAATAGGGGTAGACATTGGGGATCGAGAAGAGTAGACGCACCTCTGTCGCCTCGAGGCCCGTCTCTTCGCGCAGCTCACGACGCACGGCATCATCCACCGTCTCCTCGGGGTCTACGAAGCCACCAGGGAGGTCCAGCGTGCCCTTCTCGGGATCACGTGCACGGCGCACAGTGAGGATATGCCCCGCCTCGTCGAGGACGAAGCAAGCGACAGCAGAGGCGACATTGTGGAAGTAAGTGAGGTCACAGCTCGGGCAGTGGATAGCACGGCCGTGTACATGCTCCAGACCCTTCTGCCCGCATCGGGGGCAGTAGTTGAAGCTTGATAGTGGATGGGTATGCATAGGGAATAAGGGGTAGGGAAGTCGTGTGGGGGGAAAGACAACAGACGAGCGCGGCAGTGCACCGGCTCGTCTGTCATCATAGGGATCGAAGGAGATTAGATTTCCTTGGCTTCCCAGCCGAGAGCGCTGGCACCGAGGACGGCAGCGTCGCTCTCCTTGAGCTGAGAGACGAGGAGCTTGGTCTTGCCTTCGTAGATCTTGAGGATGTTCTTCTCCATGTGGTGACGGATGGGGTTCATCAGGAGGTCACCAGCCTTAGTGAGACCCCCGAAGAAGATGATCGCTTCGGGAGAGGAGAAGGTGACGAAGTCCGCGCAGGCTTCGCCGAGGATAGCCCCTGTAGATTCGAAGATCTCGAGCGCAAGAGGATCGCCAGTCGAAGCCGCGTCGAATACATCCTTACTCGTGATCGTGTCGATATCCAGCTCACGGAGCTTACTTGCATCAGAGCGGATGGTGAGGTATTCGCGAGCCGTACGTGCTACACCCGTAGCCGAGGTGTAGGTCTCGAGACAGCCCTGACGGCCACAGCCGCACATACGGCCATTGCGGCGGACGATCATGTGACCGAGTTCGCCAGCGAAGCCATCGTGCCCGTAGACGAGCTGACCACCGACGACGATACCACTACCGACGCCCGTACCGAGGGTGATGACGATGAAGTCCTTCATACCGCGTGCAGCACCGTAGGTCATCTCACCGATAGCGGCAGCGTTAGCGTCGTTGGTGAGTGCCACGGGGATACCGATGCGGTCCTGGATCATCTGAGCCAAGGGGATCTTACCCTTCCAAGGGAGATTGGGGGCGAACTCGATAGAGCCGTTGAAGTAGTTACCATTAGGCGCACCTACACCGATACCACGGATCTTCTCCTTACCACCGACCTGCTCGATGAGCATGTTGAGGCCTGTGACGAGGTCATTCAGGTAGAGCTCAATATCGTTGTGCGTACCTGTCTTGATCGAGGCGTTGACGACGACATTACCACGGGCGTCGACGACACCGAAGACGGTGTTCGTCCCACCGAGGTCTACACCTATTACATAGGGCTTTTCCATTAGCTGTGCTTGTGTACTATGATGTGAGATATTCTTGTTATTGAACAAAGATAGTTTTTTTCACCGATCAGTTAACTCCGCCCCCCACGCATTCCCCGCGTGGAGTCCCACAAGTCGGTACCATAAGACACCAGCATAGGGTAGTGGCGTGCCTTACATCCAGGCCTCCCGACCCCGACAGCTCGACTTATCCCCAGTGCTTAATATAAGTGAAGTATATAGAGGAAGAATAAATTTTTTTCTCTCTATCTCCTACTGTTATTATAGTCGGTGGAATCGTGGGTAATCTCCTCACGGCTTCACTTCTTTCACTCGGCTCCTCCACGGACTTATCCTAATGCTTTGCGCTTCCTGCCCACAGGGTATTCACAAGTGACTTCCCGCTTATAGCTGGGCTTTGTGTGCGTTCGAGGGGAAGGCATCCACATCTCGGGGGATTGCACTGCTCGCTCTCGCCTCTCTCGGTATGTGTATTGGGGTGGAATAATCTCGTGAGTTATCTACACCCCGAGGGAAGGGGGGAGAGGGGAGTAAGGTCGTCGCTGGAGGGGTGGGGATGAGTCTCCTATTTATCCCACGCTTACCCACTTGTTTTCCCCAGCTCACAGAGGGGGTGGAGTAGGGTGCTTATCGCGCTTCGTGGAGGTAGCTCAGGATAGCTCTTGCAGCGTGTGGGGCGCTGGGCTCCGTGCCCATCAGCTCCTGCAGCTGGGCCAGTGCCTGTAGCTGGTCCGTACGGCGGTGGTCCTCCTCGGGGATGAGGCGGGAGAGGATCGAGAGGATCTGTACGGAGTGTGCGCGGTCGGCAAGGAGCTCGGGGACAGCAGGGCGGTCCAAGATGAGGTTGACCAGCGAGAAGTAAGGCACACGGAAGAGGCGCTCGAAGGCCAGGCGAGCGATGCGCTTACCGCCCATACGATAGCAGACGACCATAGGGATGCCCCATAAGCCTGCCTCCAGCGTCGCCGTCCCCGAGGTGACGAGGGCAGCATGGGCACGGCGCATGAGTCCGTAGGTATCTCCGAAGAGGATGGGGGTATCGCTGTACTTACCGAGGTGGGTGGCGTAGTCTGCAGCGGTGAGTCCTGGAGCACCAGCGATGACGACACGCCAGCCCAACTGAGAGTAGGCAGCGGTGGCTGCAAGCATCTCGGGGAGGTTGTCCCGCAGCTCAGACTGACGGCTCCCCGGTACGAGGAGGAGCATCTGCTCACGCTCTACGGCCTCGGGATGCTCAGCGAGGTAGGTGAGCTTAGCATCGACACAAGGGTTACCTATATACGCTGTGCGGAGGCCGCGGTCGCTGAAGTAGCTGGTCTCGAAGGGCAGGATACTCAGACCGAGGTCTACATAGCGACGGAGCTGGCGTATGCGCCCTGCTCTCCACGCCCAGAGCTTGGGGAGGATATAGTAGATGACGGGACAGCGTAGCTCCCTCTTGGCGTAGGGGAGGATGAAGCGGAAGTTGAAGTCTGCGTAGTCCACAGGGATGATCACATCGGGGGCAAAGTCACGCATGGCGGCCTGTATCTGTCGGCCGATGCGGGTGAGCTTCCCGAGGTTCTTGACGACGCTGACGATGCCCATGAAGGCGACCTCACGGTAGTGGACGATGGGGGCGACGCCTGCTGCAGCCTCCATCTTGTCTCCACCCATAAAAGCAAACGAAGCCTCTGGATCCTCAGCCCGCAGCGCCCGTATGAGCGCCGAGGCGTGGAGGTCGCCAGAGGCTTCGCCTGCGACTAAGAAGTAGCGCATAGTGCTATGCTGAGCGTTCGGCCAGGGCTTCGAGTTCTTCGAGCCACTGATAGTTCGTGCAGTCGAGCTGGAGGGGCGTGAGCGTCGCCCAGCCGTCCTTGAGGTAGTGCCAGTCGGCTTCCTTGGTATCCTCGGCGGGATCTTGGCGACCCGTCAGCCAGTGGATACGCTTGCCCTTGCCGTCCTCAGAGTGGACGAACTCCTCGACGAAGCGCCCTACAGTCATAGGGCATACCTTCAGACCCTTGGGCTTCGTCTTGGGGACGTTCAGCGAGAGCATCGTCTGCCAGGGTAGGGGCTTCTCAAGCATCATCTTCACGACACGTATGGTGTAGTCGATGCTGTCGGAGAAATCGGGGTGCCAAGCGGTGTCATCGAGCGACACGGCCAGCGATGGGATGCCGTAGATACAGCCTTCGCGGGCAGCACCGAGCGTGCCGGAGTAGCTCACGCAGATTCCCTCGTTGCTCCCGTGGTTGATGCCCGAGATGATGAGGTCGGGGCGCTGGTCTACGAAGAGGGTGTTCAGTGCGAGCTTGACGCAGTCCACGGGCGTACCCTCGCAGCTATATACAGCGAGGTTGCCTTCGGTGGTGCGGTGCTTGAGGCGCAGGGGTTGGGTCGTGGTGATAGCGCCAGAGAAGCCCGAGCGGGGCCCGTCTGGAGCGACGATAGTCACCTGACCGAAGGCGAGCATCGCCTGAGCGAGCTCTTGGATACCTGCGGCGCGGAAGCCGTCGTCATTGCTGAGGAGTATATGCATCTATAGGGTATAGGATCCTTAGTTCGTGGAGGGCTTGATGACGCTCCCGAGGCGGACACGGTAGTATAGCGAGGTATAGCTCTCGGTACGCTCCAGCATATTGTTGGTATTGAGGTACCAGGGTACTACGATAGAGGCTTCAGCTCCCTGATGGAGGTTCTGCACAGCGATCTGCAGACCTACGGGGAGGCTGGCGACGGTCTCCTGCTGGACGGAGTTGAGGTCAAGGGTCTGGCGCACACGCATAGCCTTGAGGTTGTCCTTGATCCATTCGCTCGTCGAGTAGGCGTCACGGAAGAGCGTGACGGCATCGGTATAGTCCACCCCGACAGACGCATCGCCTGCCTTGGTGACCTTCATATAGATGAAGCCACTACCCGTGATACCGGGTACGGTGACGCGCTGGAAGTCCGTGCTGTCGGCGAAGGCGCGGAAGGCCCGCTCATTCGTGGCACGGCGCTCCTGGGCGACGTCGATAGTGCTATTGCAGCTCGTGAGGCTGAGGAGCGTAAGCAGGGCGAGGCCTGTGGTGATCTTGCTTATCATCATTGTCTCTTAGATGAAGTGGTGGGCACCTCTCTTGGGTGGGGGTTAGATCTTGCGCAGCAGGCTCTTCAGCGAAGTAGCCTCGTAGAGTACGCGGGAGAGCTCGCTGATAGCGACGCGCTCCTGCTGCATCGTGTCGCGGTGACGCAGGGTGACGGTACCATCCTCCATCGTCTGGTGGTCGATGGTGACGCAGTAGGGCGTACCGATAGCGTCCTGACGGCGGTAGCGCTTACCGATAGAGTCCTTCTCATCGAGCTGGCAGTTGAAGTCGAACTTCAGCTCGTCGTAGATCTCCTGTGCCTTGGCATCGAGGCCGTCCTTACGCACCAGAGGCAGGATAGCGAGCTTGACAGGAGCGAGAGCTGCGGGCAGGCGAAGGACTGTGCGCTTGTCACCACCCTCGAGGGCTTCCTCTTCGTAGGAGCCGCAGACGAGGCTGAGGAACATACGGTCGACACCGATAGAGGTCTCGATGACGTAGGGCACATAGCTCTCACCCAGCTCGGGATCGAAGTACTGCATCTTCTTGCCGCTGAACTCCTCGTGACGCTTCAGGTCGAAGTCCGTACGGCTGTGGATACCCTCTACTTCCTTGAAGCCGAAGGGCATCTCAAACTCGATGTCGGTAGCAGCGTTGGCGTAGTGCGCCAGCTTCTCGTGGTCGTGGTAGCGGTACTTCTTGTCACCGAGGCCGAGGGCCTTGTGCCAGCGAAGACGCAGGTCCTTCCAGAAGTCGAACCACTTGAGCTCCTCACCAGGGCGGACGAAGAACTGCATCTCCATCTGCTCGAACTCGCGCATGCGGAAGATGAACTGACGGGCGACGATCTCATTGCGGAAGGCCTTACCGATCTGTGCGATACCGAAGGGCACCTTCATACGGCCTGTCTTCTGCACATTGAGGAAGTTCACGAAGATCCCTTGAGCCGTCTCGGGGCGCAGATAGACCTTCATCGCACCGTCGGCCGTGGAGCCCATCTCGGTGGCGAACATGAGGTTGAACTGACGGACCTCCGTCCAGTTGCGCGTGCCGCTGATCGGGCAGACGATCTCGTAGTCGAGGATGATCTGACGCAGCTCCTCGAGGTTGGTATCGTTCATAGCAGCAGCGAAGCGGTTGTGCAGCTCTTCCCACTTAGCCTGATACTCGAGTACACGGCCGTTGGTAGAGCGGAACTGCGCTTCGTCGAAGCTCTCGCCGAACTTCTTCGCAGCCTTGGCTACCTCCTTATTGATCTTCTCCTCGATCTTCGCCAGCTGATCCTCGATGAGGACGTCAGCACGGTAGCGCTTCTTCGAGTCCTTGTTGTCAATGAGGGGGTCATTGAAGGCGTCGACGTGGCCAGAGGCCTTCCAGATCTTGGGGTGCATGAAGATCGCTGAGTCGATCCCTACGACGTTAGGAGCCAAGAGGGTCATCGCCTCCCACCAGTAGCGCTTGATGTTGTTCTTCAGTTCGCTACCGAGCTGTCCGTAGTCGTAGACAGCGCCGAGGCCGTCGTAGATTTCGGAGGAGGGGAAGACGAAGCCGTATTCCTTACAGTGGGCGATCACCTTCTTAAAGAGGTCTTCTTGCTGTGCCATGAGAGCAGTTGCTTATTCTATTATCTATTTGGATTGTATCGATGTGATAGCTGCGACGCACCGATGCGAGGCGCGCACAGTCCACAAAGTTACACATTCTCCTCTACTTACGTACGCTACGGATCGGCTCCGAAAGACCCGCTCGCTGACCGCACTCCGGGCGGGTGATTCTCGTCCGTATAGAAGTCAGCACCTCATCAATAAGCTGGAGGTCCTCCAGCTATCTAAGTAGCCTTCTTCTGAGTACCGAAGTAGCCCTACCGTACGCCCCAGATAAACACCCGTGCGGGATGCCCTCGGTTTAGCCGAAAGCATCCCGCACGGAGTAGGGTGAGTAGCCTGAGTATGATAGGATGGAGCTTACTTTGCTCGCTGCGTAACTATCATATTTGGAAGGTAAGCCTGCTTATACGAATTGCTGGTGGCAAAGAAGACCGAGCGATCTTTTCCTGTCTCATTCTTTTGGACTTCAACATCGATCACGGACTTATTTTCCTTGACGGTAAAGGTTACCCAATCGTAAGAGATTCTGAAATCTCCATTCGATAGGGTGTCGACCTTCTTCGTTAAGTAGGTATCTGAATTTTCTTCTTGTATACCGATGATGTGCCAGTCCACTTTGTGGTTATACTGCTTTCCCGAACCGTTCACCACACGGAAGGACTGTCTCTGGGCACTACTATCGAAATACTTATAACGGTCACCTTCAATAGTTGGCTCATTCTTTGAGAATGGATCACAAGACGTGAGTACGAAGGTGAGGGCTACGATGACCGCCCAAAGGAGCTTAGATGCTTTCATAAGAGTCTTTATACCTGAATGTGTTTTAGGTTTGTGAGTACGTTTCGATACCAAATGTAGATATATCCTTTCAGTTTCTTCAAGGTGTCTCTGTGAGCACTGCAAGAAAACACCCGCACGCGTGGTGGAAAAGTCTCTTAGGACTACGGCTAAGGCTTTATCTCGGTATGTGGATCTTAGGACTACGTATGTGGATGATAGGATCTACGTGCAGAGTCTATAAATCTACGTACCAGGATAGAGGTATGCTGTATAGGAGGGAACTTATAGCACTATGGGTCGGGCGTTAGTTCTCCTATTCGGAAGGGAAAAAAGTCGTATAGTCCGCCACATCATCGCCGTAGTGAAGGGATGTATAAAAAGCCGTGCGGGACGCCCTCGGCTCAGCCGAAAGCGTCCCGCACAAGGTAGGGGAATGCGCTATTAGTACAGGATGCTGATCTCGCCTTCTTTGGTGAAGAGGTCCCACATACCTTCCTGTCCATTCGGGGATGGGTGGGCATTGCAGATGAGCATAAATTGCTCGTAGAAGGGGATCTCACGCGGGCGACTGATAGAGAGGGAGCTGACCCATGCGCGCCCAGTGGTGTCGTCCGAATCGATGACGCATTGGGCCGACTCGCTCAGCTTCGTATTGATCTTAGGAGAGACGAATAGCTTCACAGCTTTATCCAGTGTGCCTATGGCCTTCTCTTTGCTCTTAGGATCGGTGGGATCATACGTGGCGGTGAAAGCGCTGAGCTCGCTTTCGGAGAAGTTCTCCAAGCTGGATAGATGTCCTCTCTTTGCTTCTCTTTGTGAGGTAGGTAGGGCTTGCTTTGCGCTCTTCTCACAGCCCAAGTTGGGGAGAAGGAGGAAGAGAGCAAGTCCCCCTATAAGGAGCTTACTATTCATAGGTTCGTCGGAGTTAGGTAGTGAGTATTGCTACTCCAAAGATAGAGAATCGTAGGAATCTCTACGCCTTCGCTGAAGGGGGCTATTTCGAGGCCTTTATGCGCAGGGCCTTGAGTAGGGTCTTGGTGTCGGGATCGATGCGGCGCGACTCGCAGATCTTCTGGATAGCCTTGTTGTGCACCCACGGCTGGAAGCGCTTCTCAGCGAGGTAAGGGTGGGTCTCGGTGGGGTAGAAGGTGTAGCACTCAGCGATAGCCCATGCCAGCGCCATACGCACGTAGTAGCCCTCATGGCTTACGGCGAGGTAATAGCGGAGTAGCTCGTCTATATGCTCATCGTCGATGAAGTACTGCATGAGGGCGACGATGCCGAAGCGCACCTCGTACTCCCCGCTGCGCTGGAGGTAAGGGAGGAAGAACGCCCAGAGCTCGGGACTATGCTCACGGAGGAGCTTCTTTGGCTGGGGGAGGCTGAAGGAGTCGCAGACCGACCAGGAGTGGATGACCCGCACCCAGCGCGAGAGGTGGGTGAGGTAGTCGGAGAAGTCACTCACAGGGAGCATACCGAGGACGAGGCCCTGCAGGGTACGTGCCTCCATGAAGTCCTCCTCTCTGGGGCGCTCTTCGCGTTCAGCTTCCTCGAGGTAAGCAGGCCAGCTGCCACTACGTACGATACGCCGAGCGAGCGCACGTAGATCGGGCAGACGTACACCGAGTACGCCTGCTATATCGGGATGTAGCCGCTGGGTAAAGGGCTGATTGCCCCGCTGAGCAAGCTCCAGAAGGTGCTCTGTGATGCTTCGCTCATCGATGCGGTAGGGGCTGGACATAGGCCTTGGACAGCAAAGGCCCCCGTGGGGAATTAGTCGAAGAGCAGGTGATTGGCATCCTCGATCTTCTCGATGGTGCCAGAGAGGACGGAGGTACTACGCGAGCTCTGGTTGTGCGAATAGACATTCGAGGTGATGAATGCCTGACAGGTGCGCTCATCGAGGTCAAGGACCTGGCTCACGGTCGTGCCATCGGCCTCGACCCAGTTGACGAAGAAGACACTCTTGCCGATACGTATGACGCTGTAGTTGTCTTCGCCTTCCTTGCTACCGTGGACGGAGTCCTTACTCTTCCAGAAGAGGTGCTTATGCGATAGGTACTCGACGGTAGAGACGTTCTCAGGGAAGCGCAGGTGTAGGCGCTTCCCGACGAGTGTGGTATCCGTAGTCTGTACGGGAGGTGCGTCCTCTTGGCTCGTCTTAGTGCCAGAGGAGTCCCCACTGCACGCTGTGAGGAGCAAGAGCGCAGCGGCAAGGGTGAAGAGAGGGCGTAGATGCATGATAGATCTATGGCTAATGTGTAGTATGTAGGTGCGGTGCGGCTTAGTCACGCGAGAAGAGACGTGAGAAGAAGCCACGCTTCTCCTCCTCCTCTTCGTAGAGACCCAGTCGGTGCCACTCGCCGTCGAGAGCCTTACCAGCCTGGATGCGGTGGTAGATCGTACCCCAGTCGGGCAGCCCACCGAAGCTGCGGTCATCGAGAAAGAGATCGGCCTTGAGCTTGCGCGAGAAGCCCGACCCCGTAGCGTCTTCCTCGGGGAAGTCTCTATTGATAGCGTAGAACTCCACGCCACGCTGGCGGCACCACTCGACGGCTTCGTCCAGCAGAGCGCCCTCACGGACGGTCCAGAGGATGAGGCGATGCCCATCACGGATCAGCATCGCGAGGGTCTGGGTGGCGAAGGGGATCTCTTCGCCGATCTTGGGATAACGGTGACGCACGATCGTGCCGTCGAAGTCAACAGCTATAATCATCAGTGGAGTGGGGGAGTATAGGATGGAGTTTAGAATCCAGAGAAGCGGATGACGTTCTCAGGCGTCTCCTCGGTCTTCTCTTCTTCGGGCTGAGTGGCCTCTTCTACGGGCTCTGGACGTGATGGCGTAGAGGTGGTGAAGGTCGTCGAGCTCGTCGTGTACTGCGAAGGCTCGGGGCGGGGCGTATGCAGGTCGAAGGCCGACAGCGTACTACGCTCACGAGCGCTCTGGCTGGCCGTACCATAGTTGTTGATACGGATCGCTCTGTTGTTGGTCTTATCGACGCGCTTGCTCTCGAAGATGCGGTGATCGCGGCGGAAGGAAGGTGTCTCCTCAAGGATGATGATGAGCTCTTCGTCATCAAGCTCGTCAATGCTCAGGGCGACAGGCTCAGCCTTCGTACGCTTGGTAGCAGCACCACCGTAGACACGCTCGATGAGGCGCTGCTGCTCGTCGCGCTCCTTCTCTTCGCTGATCTTGGAGAGTGGATCCTTAGCCTTGGGCGTCGTGGGCAGGAAGATGTCTTCGTCGAAGCCGAAGCCCGAGGCGAGGATCGTCACACCGATCTTCTTGCCTATATCATCGACACGAGCCGTACCATAGATCGTCTTGACATCGTCGGAGAAGTCCTCGGTGAAGGCCTGTAGCTCGGTGAGCTCGGGGATCGTGAGAGGCTCTTCATCGCCCTCGTAGACGTTGATCAGGAGGTGGCGTGCCTTGCTAATATTGTTGTTGTTAAGGAGGGGCGAATTGAGTGCCTCCTGGATAGCCAGAGTCATACGCTCGGGCCCTTCTGCGTAGCCCGTGTTAATGACAGCGACACCGCCATTGCGCAGGGTCGTATCGACGTCAGCGAAGTCAAGGTTGATCGTACCAGCGATATTCACCAGATCGGAGATACCACGTGCGGCATTGCTCAGCGTATCGTCCGCCTTGGCGAAGGCTTCGGAGACGGTGAAGTTCTTGTACACCTCAATGAGGCGCTGGTTGTTGATGACGAGGAGGGCATCCACACTCTCACGCATCTGCTTGACCCCTTCGAGGGCTTGGAGAATCTTCGCCGTCCCCTCAAAAAGGAAGGGGATCGTGACGATACCGATGGTCAGCAGACCTGCCTGCATAGCGATCTTGCCGATGATGGGAGCTGCACCCGTACCTGTACCACCACCCATACCAGCGGTGATGAAGACCATACGCGTATCGCCCTCGATGAGGGCATCACGGATCGCCTGCTCACTCTCAAGAGCAGCTTCCTTAGCGCGCTCAGGCTTGGCGCCAGCACCGAGACCCTTGGTGACGGTGGGGCCGATCGTGATCTTGTCTACCACAGGACTGCGGTCGAGTGCCTGGGTATCGGTATTACATAGGAGGAAGGACACGCCAGGGACAGAGCCGCTGGTGTACATCTTCGTGACGGCATTACCGCCACCACCTCCTACGCCCACGACCTTGATGAGCTGCTTGATCTCACTCCCAGAGTATTCGAATTCAATGTTACCTCGTTCCATTGTATCTATCTTATCTAAAGGTATGGGCTAAAAATCATCACCACCATCATTCGCGCCGAAGAGCCCGTTGATGCTGTTTATGAAGGAATTGAGGCTCCATGACTTCTTCTCCTTGCGCTCACGCTTCGTCTCGCGCTTGGTGTCCTCCTCATCTTCGTCCTCCTCCTCTTCGCTGTAGTCGAAGTAATCATCTTCATCATCGTCGAGAGGGACGCGCTGAGCTTCGCTGATGGTCGTGTAGGTGTAGGACTCTTCCTCGGCCTCCTTGGGATCTTCTGCGGGCTCAGTAGGCTCGCTGCTACGCACCTCGGGCTGCTCCTGCAGGAGGGACTCAAGGGGGCGGAGCTCGTAGCTTACGCCAGGCTCGGTGGCCTGAGCTGCGAGAGCGATCTCGGTGATATACTCTGAGAGGAGATCTTTCTGAGAGATGTCTTCATAGATGTCTCGGCGTAGGGAGACTTCGCGGTACTCGGGAGAGAGCTTGCGCAGCGTCTCAAAGAAGTGGTCGGTCTTCGTCACGCCACCAGCGAAGACGAAGCCCTTGGGGATACTCTCACTGCAGCCTGCTTCGTGGATGATACTCACCACGTTGCTCAGGATCTCGAGGATACGTGCGCTGATGTAGCGGTTCACCTCGAGCTGGCTGAAGCGCTTGGTGGTACTACCATCAGCCGACTTAGCCTCGATCTCTTGGGTGCGAGATACGGAGAGGTTCATCGATCCTCGCTCGATCTTCAGCTTCTCAGCATCGGCCTCGAGGAGGGGTACGGAGAGCTGTGTGAGGTCGCGCGTCACATTGTTTCCACCCAGAGGCAGGACGTAGAGTGCGACGGGGAAGCGCTCCTGATAGATCGCGATGGAGGTGGTACCACCGCCGATGTTGACGTAGGCACAGCCGAGGGCCATCTCCTCGATCGTCATCGTGGCAGCAGCCTCAGCGATAGGCGTGGGGAGGATGCCTAAGAGGCGTAGACCCAAGCGATCTTCGATGGTCTCGCGGATGTTGATGATGATGTTCTGGCGGGCTACGATGAGCAGATACTGAGCCTCCAGACGGCGGCAACGCACACCTCTGGGGTTAGACTCACGCTTGTCATCGCAGCGGTAGCGGGGCTCGGTGATGGAGAGGATCGTCATGCCGGGATAGCTGGCATCACTGACCTGATCCTTGAGGGTGAGTAGGTGCTCGGGGGTGACGACGCTACCTTCTTCACCGAGGTCGATGAAGGAGTCATAGCGCTCGGAGCGCATGGAGCGGCACTCCAGCCCTACATACACTCCGGAGATCTGAGCCTCCTCGGGTAGGGCGGTGCTGAGCTTATCGAGGAGCGAAGAGATACGCTTGGCAGCCTCCTCGATGTTGTGTATAGAGCCTTGGCGCACGCAGCCTGCCGTGGGGACACGGTGGGCGGTGATGGGCACGACGCGTCCCTGTGGGGACTTCGTGGCGAGCATCCCAGAGAGGGAGGTGCTGCCTATGTTGATGACGGCGTATATGCTATCCCTACGATCGTTCATTTCTTCTGTGGCTTGTTAGGTTTGCCCTTCTCGGCGGGCTTATTGGGTTTCTTTGGGGTGGGGGCTTGCTGAGGAGCGGGCTTCTTAGGATCCTTCTTGGGGTCCTTCTTCGGCTCTTTCTTATCGGTCTTCGCCTTGTCGCCCGGCTTGCTTGCAGGCTTATCCTTGGGCTTGTCCTTTGGGGCTTCCTTAGCCTTCTCGCGGGGCTTCTCCGTGACGGCAGGCTTCTTCGGAGCCGGAGCCGCAGAGACTGCTGGCGCAGGCTTGGGGGCGGGAGTGGGAGTGGGAGTGGGTGCAGGCGCTGGTGTTGGCGCAGCGATGACTTCACCTTCTTCGTCGAAGGTCTCGCCCTCGGGGGCATAGCGGCTGCGTGCGATGATCTGCGTGCCGTAGTCGAGGTTGACGTAGCTGAAGGCATTCATCCCGCGCTTGGGGAGCACGCTCTCAGCGAAGATGCGCCACTTACGGAGCTTCTCACTCCAGTTAGACTCGCGGCCCATAATGACGCGCGTCGTGCCGATACGTGGAATGAGCACGATACCATCGGTCTCGTCGACGTAGACCTGCCCGAAGTAGTCGGTGAAGTAAGGATCTTCGCGCAGGGCGGCCATGAGGTCGTAGACGGGACCCGTAGCCATCTTGAGGTCTACAGCACCGCTGACGATGGGGAGGTAAGCTGCGAAGGTGGGGTTCACCGTGATGGTGCCCTTACCCTGCGTGACGTAGTAGCTCTTACCCGAGGCTTCCTGCACGATGTAGAGGGGGTGCTTCTCCGTCAGGCGGATCTGCACGGAGGAGGATGAGGGGGCGATGAAGGCCTCAGCACGCTTATAGATAGGCATGCTGAGCAGGGTGCGCTCGATCTTTCTGAGGTCGATGGAGTCAAGGCGCTTCCCACGTAGCTGGATACCACGGCGGGCGAGCTCATCGGTGATGCGGTCGCCGGTGAGGAAGAGCGGTTCGCCACCCGCCTCGGTCTTTACCTCGATGGTGACAGCCTCGCATCGGTCAGTGGAGGTGACGCGTGGGGAGCGGATGAGTAGGTACGCGATACCTCCTATCAGTGAGACTGACAGGAGGAGCAGGAATAGGTTGCGTACGAAGGCTCTATTCTTCATAGCCTGCGGCGGATCTCATCTGCTACCTGGGGCACCAGGCGGTCAATATCTCCAGCGCCGACCATCAGGATGACTTCGGGGAGCTCCTGGCGCTTCTTGAGCTCGGGGAGCAGGCCTTCCTTGGGCAGGACAAGCACATCCTTATGCTTCATCACGTCGGCGATCATCTGCGAAGTGACGCCTGGGATGGGGAGCTCGCGAGCGGGATAGATATCGAGGAGAATGACTTCGTCGAGCTGGTCAAGGCTCGCGGCGAACTCCCGATAGAAGTCCTGCGTACGGCTATAGAGGTGCGGCTGGAAGATGCCGAGGATCTTGTGGTCGGGATAGAGCTCACGCACCGAGCGGATGCTGGGATCAAGCTCATTGGGGTGGTGGGCGTAGTCGTCGATGAGCACGCAGCGGGGATCATCGATGAGGCGGTCGAAGCGGCGATAGACCCCACGGAAGGAGGCTACACCTGCGGCCAGCTCCTCGAGGGTAGCTCCACAGAGGTAGGCTACGGCCATAGCTGCTACGGCATTCTCCACATTGATGAGGAGAGGTACACCGAGCTCGACGTGGAGCGTACCTGCAGGACGCCCTTCGATAGCGGGATAGTGCCAGTCGAAGAAGAGGTGCCCATCACGGATCTCGATGTCATCGGCACGGAAGTCCGCTTCGTCGGCACCGGTGGTGTAGGTGAAGAGGCGCGTCCCGTCCTTGAGGCGGGGTGTCACGGGGATCCCCTTCTTCATCACCAAAGCACCCTCTGCGCTGATGAGCGAAGTGAAGTGCTCGAAGCTCTCCCGATAGGCCTCGGGCGTGTGGTAGATGTCGAGGTGGTCGGGATCCGCGGAGGTGATCACCGCGATGTATGGAGAGAGATGGTGGAAGGAGCGGTCGAACTCATCGGCCTCGATCACGGCATAGTCGCTGTGCTCGGAGATGAGGCAGTTGGTCTGGTAATTATTTGAGATGCCGCCGAGGAAGGCGTGGCAGTCTACGTGGCTCGAGCGCAGGAGGTGCGCCAGTAGGGTAGAGGTCGTCGTCTTGCCGTGGGTACCAGCGACGCAGAGCCCGCGCTCACGGCGGGTCAGTTCGCCGAGGAGCTCAGCACGCTTCATCACACGGTTGCCCTGTGCGCGGAAGAAAGCCAGCTCGCGGTGGTCGTGGGGAACGGCTGGAGTGAAGACGACGAGGGTATCCTTCGTGCGGAAGGGCTCGGGGATTAGCTCGGGATCGTCTTCGTAGTGGATGGTAGCACCCTCTTCGCTCAAGGCGTGTGTGAGGGGCGAAGGTGTCAAGTCATACCCTGCTACGCTATCTCCCTTGCTGAGGAAGTAGCGCACGAGAGCGCTCATACCTATGCCACCGATACCAATAAAATACAGCTTCATGCACTATCTCTATTTTACCATTTTACGCAAAGGTACAAAGAAAGTAACACCGAGCGCCAGCGTACTTATATAAAGCGGGTAAGTCGGCTCCTTCCATGAGGTGTGAAAGCTCGAAGGGGCACAGTACAACTATGTACTGCGCCCCTTTGGACTTTTTGTAATGGGGTAGAAATAAGAAAGCGGTCTACTGCTGTGTGACTTCGCTACGGAGGAAGCCATGCTCATAGACCTTGGGCTCTATCTTTCTTGCTAAGCACTTGAGTGCTTGGCGAAGTATCCCAATAAGCTCCATATACTCCGCGTCGGGGCTGTCGCTATTCATCTTACCCTTTGTATCCCGTCCTTGGAAGTAAAGACGAATATCGTAGAGAGCCGCATCGGGGTCTGCTTTACTACCTGCCTGTGCAAAGTAGTAGCTCCACAGGGCACGTCCTGCATTAAAGACGGCAGTGGCCTCGGGCGAGAAGGTCATCGGCTTGCGAGGTATGAGGGATACTTCGGGGTCTTCGCTGGCAAAGAGTTCGTCACTTGACTCCTGTATTTGCTTGATCTTCCCAGCGATGAAGTCCGTCATAAAGTGGCTCTTGAAGAGGGTTGGAGCCCCCACTTCCTCCTGCGCGAAGGGGATCCAGTGATTGGTGCCTTCCTGACTGCTGATGCGGTTCTGTCCGTGGAAGAGCGTATAAGCTAAGCAATCACTGTGGAACTCTTGATCCGTTTCCCAAGTACCATAGGGACTGGCAAACTGGTCGCGGTCATTAATCCACGTGGCAGGGATGCAATGTCTCACACTTAGATAGATACACGATGCTATTAGGTTATCAGGTGTGATATGATTGGTATGGTTTCTATTATCAAGGGTGGTAATACGGATATATTTGGCGTTTTGGAAATCATTCCCTCTTGTATTCATTATGCCAATAGAGGTGAATCCTTTGCCCTTGTCTTTAGGATAGTGCATCGAGTACCAGGCATTGATAAATGATGATTCAGGTCTGATACTTCTCTTCCCTATGAACCCAGATTTATCATAGATGTCGGCTGTAATATGATCGAATACCTCGGGAATAGCTGTATCCCAAATCTTAAATCCGATGGGAAACTTCCCCTTGACGTTGTCAAAGGTATCGGCTGGAGCGAGAAAAATTTTTTCGAGCTTTGCTCGAAAGAGGCGGCGGAACTCTTGGAAGTTAGAAGATTGCAGAGTTTTCAAAGTTGAAAACTCTGCAATCTTGCATAGCGAGAGTTCGTGGTATATGCGCACTAAGAACTGGGCAAAGAGCTCGTTGCAGGCACTTCCTATTCTTCCCTTATAGAGATTATATGTACGGTTGCCTATAGAAGTCCCTGCTTTATTTGCACCAGTTCCTGTGACCGTCTTTGCAGAGGCTGCTTCTGCGTATGGAGGGTTGATATAGATGATGAGTTTCTTGCGCTTCTCTTCATCCTGGATGATGTCCTGGAGGGCTTTGGGAAGCTTGCCACAGTCGAACTCGTCATTGAGGAAGTCGAACTGAAAGATATGCTCTGGTAGGAGGTTGGCGCCATTTCTGGCGCGCTCCTTCATTACACGTACATCAGCTTCGTCCAGCGTCGAGGCGAAGATGTGGTACTTTTCGCTCAGCCCGTTGAGTAGGTTTCCCGTGCCAGCCGCACAGTCCCACACGTAGTATTCTTCCTGCCAATTATCTCCAAAGTGCTCGGCTAAGTACTGCTGTGAGAGTTCGACCCAGAGGCGTGGAGTAAAGTAGCTTCCCTTACGCTCACGAACATCTTGAGGTACAAGTAGGTCACGACGCCCTAATAGAAAGTCCCAATACTCTTTCTTGGGAGGGCGCTGGTACTTATTCCAGAAATCATTGTAGGCTCTTTGGTTATCGGTAAAGTGCACCTCTTTGAATTCTATCATACCCAATGTATCAACTCCCTTATTTAAGCGATAGTGCTTGTTTTTCAGGATGACGTAGAGACGATCTTTTAGGGTGCTACCCTCTTGAGAGAGGAGGTCAGCGAGGTAGAAGTCCGCACTGATGATGCCCTGCTTCTTGGCAGTGTCCCAATCAATGGCGATTGTAGGGCGAACAGCTTCCTCCCACTTACTATAGATCGTGATAAAGTTGGTCTTCGTGATGGGTATCTTAGTGGTCTTCTCTTTCCCTACGACAAAGTTCTTTTTGATGAACTTGCGCAGTTCCTTCTCATCCTTGACAAAGTCAAACGTGAGGTTCTCTTCCTCGATAATGCCTTGTACACGCTCGGCAACGAGAGAAAACTCTTTGGATGAGTGGTCAGAGGGTCTGACACTCCAATTGAAGTCATTCATCCAGAAAATATCGTGGAGCTTGTGGAAGGGTATAAAGTAGATGCGCGTAGCATCAAAGGCTCCAAGGTAGGATGGAGGCGACTGCTTGATATGTGTCTGCGCCCTTCCGATGGTGAGGATGAGCTGTACCAGCGCGTGGTCAAGGTTAGCTTTGTCTCGCTTAGCTTCTGCCCAGAGATATTCAGTAGGCTCATCCCCGAGGGTCTGTTTATCAGCGATGCAGAAGTCTACACGACCTTTAATAGTGCTGTGGTTAAAGTCAGAGAAGAAATCTTCTCCGACGCGGCTTTTCAGTTCTTCTTCAAGTAGTGTATTGGAATATCTCATAAGCCTATTCGCTTAGTATTTACGGGGATAATATGAGCAAAGTTAATAAGTATTTGTATGCCTCTTGATGTGGATAGAGGGGGAAGGATACAGCTTCCCTAAATCATATTGCCCCGAGGCCTCTATCTGAGTGCCTCGGGGCAATGATTTTTGTGGTGCTTAGAATGACCCTTCCTCTGCCTTGCTGGAGCCGAGGTGGAAGGCGTGTCCGTGGATCGTAACGACAGGCTTTTGGGCTGAGATACAGCTTGTTCCAAGAAGAAGGAATAGGATGAGATAGAGGTAATTACGCATGGTGAATAGCCCGTGTTTGTGTGACTTAATGTGGAGGGATGATGTCCTTTCTCTGGGGTAAAGTTACTCGTTTTCCGAAGAGTAGGGTAGGCGATAGGTCGAGTGCGAAGCGATACCCTTTCGTAGGATATGACCCGCTGTGACAAAGGTCTTTAGCTCTGCTGTGGCGGCTGTCGGGGAGAGCCCCGTGAGCTTCACATATTCGCTCCGGGTGAGGATGTGGTGGATGTGTAGATAGCTGAGGAGCTGGCTAAGGCGCCGCTCACGACCCTCTCGAGGGCGCGTGTAGCTGCGATGTGGAGCGCGCTGGAGCCTGCAGGCCCTACGGGTGCGCTGTACGAGTCTGCAGTCTGCGTGGAAGCGCACATCGGCGAGCTCCAGACTGGCGGCATTGCGTGTCACGGTCTCTTCGCCTTCGAGGGGAGCAACGTCCTTGCGGTAGCCGAGCTTGGGGCGGAAGCTCCCCACGCCATCAATATGTACGATATAGCCGTCTGCGAGCCTCTTAGCGAGCTCTTCGCCAAGGAGCTGGAGTACGCCTTCAATTTCGGCGCGTGAGAAGGTACAGCCCTCGGCCATATGCTCGGAGAGGTCCTCGGTGCTGAGTCGTCCTTCGCTGATCAGGCGAGGATGCTGGCTGGGATGCTTCCCAAGGCCTTGAGGGACTTGCCTCATCGTGTACTTTGCCATCGTCGTGTCGTGTATTGGGGTACTTGTCTTACTGATAGGAGAAGCTCTCTGCTCTTCCTGAGGCAAAAGTACGGCGGGACGGAAAGAAAGGGCGGCACCTTTAGTGCTATTTGGTCGGCTATGTGCGTAGTCCTATCATCTACGTGCCTAAATCCAAAGATCCACGTACGTGGACGATAAGACTACCGACGTGGACGGAGCTTATCTCCCGCTGCTTCGCAAGAAGTGCACCG
>ERZ1674082.77-NODE-77-length-21662-cov-10.139307_pt1 | contig 21662 bp, 22 predicted proteins | sample MGYA00581118_ERZ1674082 | MGnify/ENA primary metagenome ERZ1674082 (study PRJEB41354, sample SAMEA4873329) | human saliva metagenome | biome: human-associated habitat [ENVO:00009003]; feature: mouth environment [ENVO:08000002]; material: saliva material... | reverse complement strand
TCGTATTCATCATCGTATTCATTTTCATACTCATATTTGCCCGTATAGTTGAGAAGAGTTTTAATTTAATTCTAATAGTTTATACATAGAAAACCGTAATTACTCACGGTCTTTTTTAAGAAATAAAATAAAAAAACTTCATCAAAATCCTTGACTTTCTACAACTAAAGTTGTATAATAGATACATAAGGTTAAGGAGGAAACCTTAGACAAGGAAACTAGTAGAAAGGAACATGAAATGTTTAAGTTCAAAAAGAAGCCACTCAAGGCAAAAACAAATAAGCTAGTAGTCAAAATAAACTTATTTATAATCAGCTTTGAATGGCACATCGAATTTGGATAGTGAGAAATCACTATCCACCCCTTCGGGGGTGTACTTAAATTATAACAGGAAAAACAATGAAAGTAAATCTAAAAATTAGAAAAACCACCAAGCGTGAAAAAGTTGAATTTATTATTGGACTTCTTCTACTTATATTTGTGATTTGGTATTTTACGAGGTAATTTATGTCAGTAGATATTGAAGCTATCCGCTGGCTTTTAGACAACGCCACAGCCTATGCTATTAGCAAAAACTGTGGCGTATCTATTCAGGCAGTAGATAAGTATAAAAACGGTGTATCAGATATTATGAACATGCGTTTAAAACACGCTATCAGCATGACTTCTTACGCCCATACACTACAAGAAAAACAGTGAGCACCATCACTGTTTTTTCTATTTTGAGCAAACAAAAAACCGCAAGCCTGAGCCTGCGGTTTTAGTGTAATCTAATTTGCTTTCTAGTAAATTTATTTTAGTTCACAGTACCCCATAGGGTGATGCGGTTCCCTACCTCGTCAGTTTGTCCGATTGCCATGTAGTTTCGGTTCCCAGAGGCGCCAATGAAACTGATCCAACGATAGCCGTTAGCTGAACCTTTAGAGTCGTAACGGACGGTTTCACCTGACTCATAAACTGCCACGACTTCTCCAGAAGTGTCAGGAGAACGTCTGACATTGATTGCATCATCTCCAACCGTAAATGTGCCATCTTCTTCCTCAAACTCAGATGGTACAACACTTACTTCATCCTCCTCCTCATCAGGTGGCACGATGTAGCCCACAATCGAATCAACAGAGCGCTCATTGTAGCGACAAGGACCACCAACTTCTAGATAATCTGGGTTCCCATCAATATTCTGCTCAATGGTCTTGATTGTATCCCCATCTGAATCTTCATAGACAAGACCAGTGTGACCGTAATTCACTCCATCACCTGCAACGAAGTTCTTGACGAAGAACCAGCCAGCTTTTGGATATTGAGCGCCATAGACGACTTGCAAGCCTTGGTTCTCAGCTGACTCAAGTAAGTCAATAGCGTTCCCCCAAAGACTGATTCCGTACCAATTACGTATTCCAAAACAAGGCACGTCGGCACATTGGAAACCATAGGCTCCATCATTGTCCACTCCATCGCCACTGTTCGCTTTATCAATAAAGAATTGAATCATTTCTTGTTTCTTAGACATTTGCATCATCTCCTTTCGGCGCTTCATACTCAAGCGCTTGCTTGCTGTCAGTGATACCACTTGTCGTTGGATCATTAACCACTCCAAGCAACACAAGAATATAGACAAATGTGTTTACACCGTCTTGAATGTTCTTTGGGATTTCAAGTCCGAATTGTTGCACCATAAGGAATACCGCACCCAATAGAGCGATAAGCGTTACTTTGTTTTGTAGTCTAAGTTTCCAGTTAATTTTGTTCATTTTTAGTTCCTCACTTCTAGATTTACATATTTATTGTAGAGGCTATCGATGTATCCGTTGCCTCCTAACTTCTTGTAGTTTGAGTGCATTTTATGCACGATGTCAGACTCATGGACTGTTGTATATCCACGATTGATTACCGTAGTCATGTCTCTTTCAAGTCTCAGATACATTGTGACTAGATGAGCCTCATCATGTACTACTAGCTTATCGTTAACTTCACTTATCTTCCTGTTGTTATCCTCCCCGACAACTCGAATGTCATTCACTGATGATTGGATGGTGCCTAGCTCATCTTTTAGGTCATTAAATTGTCTCTTGTTCAAATCTCCTGATTTACTTGCTCGCATACCGAACCAGCCAGTAGCAATAACCCCAATCGTAGGAGCTAGCTGCGTGATTGCATGTACTAGTTTTTCAAAAACTTCAACCCATGTCATACTATCTCCTTAATCGATCCGTGGCATGACCACAGTAAGCACGCCTTGCTGAAGCATATCAGATAGCGACTGTTCTTTCCAAGTGTAGCCCTCTGTTACTTGCATCTGGAACTTAAAGATAGTCTTGGTCCCACTCGGCCATTTTGGATTCGTATCAAACGGATAAGGCATAGCTACGATGTCGCCATTTGCATAGCGAGTGCTCTTGACAAGTGGCTTGATGAACCCAGCAACCTTGTTGTAAGCATGAGTAGGCATGCCTCCGTTTTGAGAGATGGCCAAGGCAATTAAGACTTCAGTGATAGCTGAAACCGTATCAAGGTTTTCCTTATTCTCTACGGTCGCTTGCTCTACCTTAGTTGCCATTTCTTTATTTTGCTTGAGTTGCGCCTCTACCTGATTAAACTTCTCCTTTTCAGCACGCTGTGGGAAATTTTCCTGATAAAGAGCCTCGAGTGCTAACTCAAAAAGTTCAGTATTTGACAAGCTGATTTTATCAGCTGGTAAGAGAATTGGTACGATAGCACCATCTGCATTGACTAGCGTGACCTTTGTAGCGGTTGCTGTTCCGCTACCGTCATATTCCAAGGACTTTGTCCCATATTCTAATTTCATACTTTCTCCTTTTTAAATTTTGAAAGATACGTTGTCAAAGTTAAGCCAAGTAGCGTCAACGTTCTTTCTTACAACTATTTCTCCCGACGTTAAAATGCATAAAGCCGCGACTGTAAAATCATCGTTGAGCGCAAAAACGTAAGTTGAATGTAACGGTCTAAATCCCACTGGTAATTGAGCTATAACCGTTCCGTAAGCTGTCTTTCCTTTCGTCCCAACTCCACGCAAAAATACTACTCCATCAAAAGACTTTGAATATTGTACATCATTGTACTGCTGATGATGTTGCCACCCATTTTGTAAATTGGCATTTTGCCAGGCTGTATTTTGAGTTATCCTTGAAATATCATCCTGCGTTGCAAGCTTCTTCCAAGGTTTCCATGTTCCATTTACTTTCGCACGGATTGCTCCTATCTCGCCTCCGAAATCATAAGCTACTTGCACTACCCAGTTATCATTGTATTTAAAGACCTGCACATGTTTCCAACCATTGCCCCCTTGAGGAGAGTTTGATAGATTATAACCCATGTATTGACCTGAATCTGTGTAATTATTCCAATCAATCTCAGCGCTCAAGGAGCTTCCTCCATTTTTTGTCAACTGATGTTGCTGAATGGGCTTGTTGTCTGCGTAGATGTTGCCCTTGACATCAAGAGCGCCCTGCTCACGAATTTTGTTGACCCCAACTCCTGACCTGTCATAAGACAAGACTACGCTCTCTGTGGCCACGTTGACCATGAAATCAGACCGTGTGAATTTGTCCTCTAACGTGCCTATGACAACCCATGACTGATTAGCTAGATAATTACCTGCAAGATTAGCTTGTGAATTGACTAGACTTGAGATACTTGTCCATGCTCCAGTAGCTTGTCCTGTATCCGCTTGAAAATTAGTAGTACCAAGTCTTGCAACTTTGAAAGTCAAGCTCATTGAGTTCTTTTGACTCCCTGATACTGTCAGAGGTGCAATCTTGGCATTTCTTGTGACTGTTAGGGTGCTAGATGTTGAGCCTGTTCTTACAATGCTAAAGCTAAGAGCAGGAGCAAAATACTCAAGCACTGTTACAGATACCTCTCTAGTATCTGACCATCTGCCACGGCTATCAGAGACTCTTGCTCTGATTTTGATAGCTCCGTGATAATTCATAATACCCAGACTTCCACCGTTTGAGCTTGTGGATTGGTTCTTGCCGACAATCTCAGCATAGTATCCAGTGATGGATGAGCCGTAAGAACCAACTGCACCATTAAACGCTACTTTGATGTTAGAGATTACCTGAATGAACATGTTACCGCTTGGGATAAGGTTCTGTGCTGCAGAGTTCAAATCTGACAATGTGATACCTGAAAATGTAGGCTTGAAATTATCTGGCACGCTTGCCGTGAATGGGGCTGACTGTGTGCCTGTCTTGGTAGAGCCTGAATACGTATCAACGTAGATAGTCCCTGTCCCACTCGCTGAGTTGGGGATGTCGTTTGCGAAGTCAAGAGGTATCGTCCAGCTAGTGGATGTGTCCACATTCGTTGCAATCGTTCCACTCTTGCTAGCCCATGAATAACGCACCGTGTGCTTAAAACTTGGGTTACTGCGGTTGATATTGATAGTTACTGAGCTACCAATAACTCCAGCGCTCACGCTTACAGAGCTAGAACGTGGGATAGTCGTTAGGCTAAGGCTTGCTGATACTGTGATAGTCTCATGCAGGCCATTATTCGGATTGAACGTGCATGATATAGGCAAGGTCTTAGTCCCATCTGCATTGTGGCTGATTGTACTTGACCCACTAGCAAGCGTGTACTCCTCGCCTGATGTCTCCCAGGTCGGATAGCTGTAATGCACATTACTGCCGTCTAAATTGAGAGACAACGTACTGTCTCCTTGATGGTTATGAGTGTAATAGGCGCCTGTCCTACTAACTGTCATCCGCCAGTTAACGGTTGAGGTGTTAGCTGTGATACTCTGAGACCCCTGCTCTACATAGACATTGAGATACAAGCTCCCACTTGAATTACTAAACTTTGCCATACTTCCTCCTATCCTACATATCTGATGACATTCATATCAGGGTTGATATGATATTGTTCCTCTCTGAAACGGCCAATTTGGATAGTTTTAGAGAAGATACCATTTTCAATATGGATGACCCCTTGGCTGATGTACATCACTTCAACCCCTGCTGAATACATTGAAATTCGACCATTTGGGCTAAATAGCATGCTAGAGCTACCGTCATTCTTACCAATCACAAGCCCCTCATTTGAGGAACTCATATAGGTATCGATGAAATTCCAGCGGTCAGACAATTCTCCCAAATCTTTGGCAATGTTTGAAACACGCTGACTAGTTGAAATCAAATCTTTCTCAGCTTGAACTCTAGCCTTTTCATTAGATTTAACAAAATCCTGATAAGCTTTAATCCAGTTATCAAGCGTGTCAGCGCTAGCCTTGGCCTCAAGCTCAGCCTGGATAATTCCAGCTTTCTCATTTAGCGCATTGATTTGTTCCTGAGTCAGCCCTTGATCAGCTTTAGAGTCAATGTCTCTCTGGATATCTTCGATAGCTGGAGACCAGTCGGTAGGTACATTGCCTATTTCTAATTTAATTTTAGCGTCTTCGTAAGTTCTAGCAGATAGTCTAATAAATTTAGCAGCAGCTGGTACTGTAATATTATTTACTATGTGCCACTTATAGGCACGAACAGTATAACTGTCCTTGCCTATAAGTCGAGTTCCGATAGGTGATTTATTAGCATCGTAAAATTGCCAAGCATGCCAAGGCATTCCTCCGTTAGGTGTAGTTACCCAAAGCTGATAGATGAGATTGGATGTTCCATTGATGTCAATAAAATCTGACGTCCTTTCTTTATTTACAGAATTAGCTGGAGAAATGATCCCAGTATTTGCTAAATACCCAGCAACTGAAGTATATCGGACAAACCTGTTCTGTGAACCAACCTCAACTTTAGCCCAACGATCAGCCCATTTGTACTTCGTTTTATCTGAACTATCAAGCTTCTCATAATCTGAATAATGACCAAAATAGCGCTGCCCATTATCTGTCATTGTCAAACCAGAACCATCCGCATTGTCAGAGTACGCAAAGTGAACATAAGGTGTTCTTCCATCTGCTCCGGCTTTACCTGGTAGTCCATCGGCGCCATCACGACCTTTCCATCTCGTCCAGCGATAGTCAGCAGGATTTCTGCTATCTGTTGGATTAAAGTCAATGTACACCCCAACAAAGGCTTTGTCTGTGTTTGTTTGACTGAATCCACTACCTGTTGCATTATCAGCATAGGCCATGTGGGTATATTGCGTACGGCCATCTTCCCCTTTAGATCCAGGAATACCTTGGTCTCCTTTAGCTCCTTGCAAACCTTGGATACCTTGCAAACCACGTTCTCCACGATCGCCTTTTTCTCCACGATCACCTTTAGGGCCTATTGCTCCCTGTGGTCCAGGGTCTCCTTTAGCACCTTTTTGACCAGTATCCCCCATTTTTGCAACTGAAAAACCTGTCTCTGAGGTATTATCTGTGTAATTCCAAGTTGTTTTAGTCCAAAGATATTGTCCAGCTTGAATAACTGGAACAGAACTTGCCCATCCAGAGTTTGGAGCGTTAGTTCCTGAGGTAGATGGTGCATAAGTGATTACAGTGGAATGCAAGCCCACACCATTCTTACCAGCAACACCGTCCTTGCCTGGGTCACCTTTGTCTCCTTTAGGGCCATTTAAGCCGTCTGATACATTTACTAGAGAAATTTCATCTACTGCGACTTCTTCATTATCAATGTAAGCTGCAACAGTCAATGTGATTGCGCCAGAAACATCTCTACCTCTAGCTGTGTATGTCTGACCAGTTGTTACAATCCCATTTAAAGACCATCTCCAAGTAACTCCAGCTGTTATCAACTTACCGCCCTTGTAAAGTGCAGGAGTGATAACACTTTCACCAGCTTGATTTTTAAAAATGATACCGTTACTAGTTGAAAGCTTGATTGTGTAAGGTTTAGACTGCTCAAACAAGCGCTCAAGCGCCTCTTGAATACCATCTGACAACTGATTTTCAAAGGCTTTAAAGTTTGAAAATACTGTTTTGTTGCTTGCTGGATTTGAAAAGCTGATTTTCTGTTCAGTAACTCGCGCTTGAACTACCAACAAAGGATTGAAACCATCATCATGAATTTTGACTGTATCGCCAATCTCGACATCAACATAGCCATCGACTTCATAAGTGATTGCTGGATAACAATGTTTTTTCAGTTCATTATATGCTAGACGTCGCAATTCTTTTGGATTATCAGTATCGTAACTAAAATCCTTTCTTGTGTACTGGTCTAGTTCACCTGTTGAATGTGTGAATGTTGATGGATATAGCTGCATAGAGATTGGAGCAACAAGATGAGATCCTAATTGATAAAACTCACAAATTCCATCCTTGTTGTACTTTTTCCACTCGTCAAGACCACTTATTGTAACAACTTCTTCAACTTCCTCACCTTTATTATTTTTAACTCGTCTTTTTCCTGTTGGTTTGATTGAATTGAAAATGCCAGTCTTATCAACTTTTCTAGTGATAGAATTGATATTTTTGCCATATTTTAACTGTATATCATTTCTGATACGGCCTACGCCTTGATAGTTGTCATCGTTTTCATGATAGACATTGATAGAGAATTTCTTAATTGTACTGTCAGTGTTTAACTGTGTGTCAAACTCAATCTCAGCGTCAAAGCGTTTAGCAAGGCTTAATAGACGGGCTAATTTGGTTTCTTGCCCCTCCCATTCCAGAGTACGCTTGTAATCTGAAATTTCATTGATGCCGATGGATAGGTAAGTATAGTTTAACAAGCCCATAGCCTCACAATATTCAGCAAAGCTCATAGCCTTTGTAGCCTTGTAAGGGTTGGTTATCTCGTTGATAAGCTCAAGATTGAGGTTTTCGCAATAACATTTAATTGTCTGCTCATTTTCTTCAACCTGCATAACGTTGAAAATAAAGCTCTTGCCATGATATTTGAAAGATACCCACGCCCGTTCATTCAGATAAGAATAGGCTTTTTGGGTTGGAGTGTCTGACTTAATAGCCTTTTTAAATACAGTAAATTCAAAAGTAGATGATCCTGTTTGTAAGCTTCTATTCCATGTATCACCATAATAATTAAGTGTACTTTGTTTGCGGTTATCAACAAAAGCAACCTTTTGTAAGTTTGCATCATGAATTGTTAAAAGCATTATAGCCACCTTTCTTCAAATTCGATTGTCACGGTTGGTTTTTTCTTTATAAAACTTGAAAAATACATCTCAAGTTTGGACTCTCCAGGCGGTATAGATAGCCATTGTGAGCCATCAACAACCTCTCCAGCTTTAGCGATTCCGTCAATGTAGACCGTATCGTCTTCACTGTTGATAACAACATTTGAACCGATAGGATAGCGATTAGGAATGTCTTTTGATACTTGCACAAAATCCTTACGATACATCAACTCATCAAGATATAAGTGAGAGATGATTGGCTTTCCGTGAAAGCCACCTATCGTGACATGGATTTTAGCTGACTTTTTGCCCCTGATTTCAGGGACGACAAAATTATAGTATGAACCGTTGTAGTAAACTTGGATTTTCTCATCATTTCGCTTAATTTCAAACTGTCCTCTTGATAATGTAAAAGGATTTCTATTGCTATCGCTAGATGAGTCAAAATCCAAAGTATTGAGAAAGTTATAATCTCCGTTATTATTAGTGGCAAAGACATTAAATCCACAATATAGACCGTTATATCTCTTGTAAGTTTCAACCCCATACAAAAACTGACCTGCTGTATCAGATACAGCCACCTTGATAAAGCCACATTGAGCTATTGACTCAAGTTGATAGACTAATTTACAAAAAATGTAATCATTTAGAGAGCCTTTTTGACCTGTTGAGTCAGCTGGTATCTCCCATGATAAGCCTGTTGAATAGCTTTTATTGTATGTTCCGCTAAACTGTTCTCTTAATTTGACACGTTTCTTACTGCCTGTTGTAATTAGCTCCGATGTCCCAATTAAATTCTCTGAACCATTAGTCACTGAGCTATTTTTTACTGCTTGCGTCAACCCTTGAGCGATTTTGTCGCCTCGAAAATCAAGTAGGACCTCAGACCGTTTGACTGGTTCAGTATCAGCCTCCTCACGGTTTCCCATCTCAAAAGCCGTATTATTATTGACAAGACCTATATATCCATTTTCAGCATTATGCTTAACTCTGATAATTGGAAAGGCCTCAACCGTCCCATTGTTTACTAAGTCAAAAACCATTTTATCGGTTGTAGTTTGTGCGTTTGAGTCACTATTGAAATTCTTATAAGCTGAGCTGTGGGCTACACCGTCTGGAACAATAAATTTTATACTTCCTGTCGAACGCCTTCCATTTGATTCTTGCATAGATATGTCGTCAATTACCATGGCCAGATAATACTTGTCTGGCTCATCTGAAAAGGTCAACTCTTTAAGGCCATCAACATTAAAAATACCCGCAAGTTTGTGCTTGAGGGTATTTCTGTCTTTGGACCAGATGGAAAAGTCCACCTTGATATATTTTGCATCAATGGTTTGGTGCTGGATATTCACTCCGATTCTTGGTGCATGGTCAATAGAGATAGAGCGATTATTTCCGACATCACGTTGAATGTCATGAATTTCAATAAGCCCTCGTAAATCTGTTTTATTAAAACGAATAGTCACTTCGCTCATTCAATCACTCCTTTCATTCTTAGTAACATTTTCTCACGCTCTTTCTGAGTTTTAGTGATAATATCCGTAACTTTTGTGTTATCCAGATAAGCGTTTGTGTCCTTGTTAAGGATAGCAGTAAGCAATTTTTCTAAACTTGCTCTCAGAATCCTCATCTCAGATACAACTTTATCTGTATCTTGCTCATTTTGATTATTAGTAGTTTGAATCGTGATATTCCGCTGAGCCGCTTCCATTTCTTGTAAGAATTTAGCATCGCTCGGTATCCCAATACCAGAAGCATATTTAGGAACACCCATCTCACGCATCAAACGTCTAGTCTTATCAGCTCGCAAGACCTTTGAACCTCTCGGAAGAGGAAGCAAGACGTCCCTACCTTGAGGAATGAAGCTCTGACCGTTTGGCAGAGTGACCATTTCCTTGTAGGTACTATTGCGTTGGTCATTGACAACAGCAAGCCCTCCAGGGTGATAGTTGGTACCGTGGGCATGCTTGCTCGCAAAGATATTCGTAAAGAAATTACCAGTTACGCTATCAATCCAACTCCTAATGCCTGAAAGAACTCCAGACGCATTATCTCGTGCATTGATTGTAACCGTTTTGTCCTGAATACTATTAACGCCACTTTTTACCTCGCTAACAGTACCAGAAGTGCTATTCTTAGCAAGAATATCCACTGGATTATACTGCTTAATAGCATTGATGGCACTGCTTGTTTCATTTCTAACCCCAAATGTTTGGTCAGTCGCAAACAGACCAATAGGCGTTTCTTGTTTAGGCGAATTTACACTTGCTTGAGCACTTCCAACAGCAGCACTCGTATTATCTACCGCATTTAACGATTTAGTCTCGACAGAGGCAAAATTCCAAGCTGTAATCTTGTCAATAGATAACCGACCATTGTTCAGAGCATTCGTAGGGTCTACCTTCAAGTCTTTTGTAAACGGTGTGGTCGCATTCCATGTTGTCAGAGTGTCAGTAGAGCGAGCAACTGCTTTTCGGACGCTTTCATCATTGGCCAGCAACTCCTTCTGTTTTGGTTTCAGAGCTTCATAATTAGACAGAACTTTTGAAGCTTCATCAGCCTTACTCATGATATCCGTATTTTTCAAAAGAAGTTCCTTAACTTCAGCTGGCATACTATTCCATGTTTTAAGATGAGTTTCACTATCAAAGATAGCTTGTAGACCAGCTTGGTTCTTGACAATCACTTGTTTCTCTTCCAGAGTCATGTCTTTCCATTTACCGGATTCGACAAGAGCCTCAGCGATAGTAGCACGAGCGTTTGAATTGATTTCCGCAGTTTTAGCGATAAACTGCAATTGTTCCCAACCTTCCGCAGATTTAGCAGCTTCTCCGATAACTTCTTTTACATTAGATTTGACTTCAAATTTGCCGTTCTTATCAATGTTGCCGACAAGCAATGACCAGGCATCGTTAGCCTCTTTCACTTCCTTGCTCATCTCACTAGTATATTTAGCAAGGATACTATGCGAATCCCCTACCTTTTGAGAGGCTTCCGCAGCTTTCTTCCCGATTTCTTCATAGGATAGGCCGTATTCTTCCAGAACTTTCTTAGCTTCTTCCCAATAGTTCCAACTTTGCCCGGTTCGAGCTTTTACCTTAGCATCGAGATTTTGCATGACCTGATAGTACTTACTTCCCAAAGCTTCCATGGTTTGATGGTGTTTAGATTCTAGTTCTTGAATTTTTTTATTGTAAGTTTCTTGATCAATTGCTTTCCCATCGAGCAACTCTTTCCACTCGCTCTTTGAGTTCTCGTAGAGTTTCTTTTCCTCATCCAGCGCTTGTTTCAAAACATCTCTAGTATGTTTTAACTGTGTTTCGTTGAGTGAGCTGATTTTACCATTTAAGGCTTGTTGTGCTGCCGTCTGTTGTTCTTCCGACAAACTCATCATCGAGAGTTTGGCCTTAATCATCTCATTCTGATTGTTCAGGATGATTTCTTTCTCTTCTTGCGAGAACTTGCTCGCATCGCCATTGTGACGCTGATAAATCTCATTGATTTGATTCATCATAGCCTCAGTATTAGATACGACTTGACCATTTCTTTCTTTGACTTTTGCGATATCTTCTTCACTCAGGCCCCACTTAGCGCCCAACTCTTCTATCCGTTTGTTGGCTTTATCCGCAGCAGTAGAAACTTCTTCATAAAGTTTTTTAAAGGCTCCGGAGACTTTCTCAGCGCTTCCTGCTGTACTTCCGAAATTTGCAACAGCTATACTAGTTTCGTCAACAGTCTTTTGAAAGTTACGCAATTCTCCACGCTGAACATCATCTAAAACGGAGCCAAATTCCTCCGCTTTGATACGAGCTTTATCTTTCTCATTAGCTAAGTAGGCTAGACCGCCAACCAGCAGAGCCGTACCTCCAACTAAAAGTCCAACTGGACTCGTCAATCCAGCTAAAGCTGTCTTGAGTAGTCCAGTTTTTCCTGCAGCCTCAGCCACCTGAGTTCCTAACTCAGCCGCTTCCGTACCTGCTTTCCCAAGACTTAACCCCTTAGAAAACAGACTCGCAACCTTACTACCACCTTTAAAGAGATAGCCTAACCCTGTTGAAGCATTCCCCAACATATTCAGCAATGGATACCCTAAAGCTAAGAAACCACCAAAACTAAGTACTAACTTCTGTGTACTTTCGGGTGCCTTATCTAACCATTCAATAAACTCATTTGCCTTTTCAAGGAGAGGCGTGAGTAGAGGCAAGAGTTTCTGACCGATATTGATTTGAAGCACTTCCAAACTTGACTTGAATCGCTCTACTCCATTTTTAGATGATTTAGACAGCTCATCCGCCAATTTCTTAGTATACCCACGAGCATTTTCAGTTTCTTTAGTAAGTTTACGTAGCGCATCTCCTCCTTGATTGATAAGAGCATTCATACCAGTTTGAGCTTCAACACCAAAGGCACGTGCAATAGCAGAAGATTTCTCAGCATCTGTCCACCCTTTTGTTGATTCCTTGATGCGATCAATGATGTCAGGTAGTTTTAAAGCGCCAGATTGAAACTCTTCCACAGTAAAACCAAGCTCCTTCATTGCTGCAGCATTGGATTCAGAAGGCTTGAGTAATTTAGAAAGCGCACCACGTAAAGCTGTACCAGCCTTCTCACCAGCGATACCATTATCAGAAAGAAGACCGATAGCTGCAGACGTTTCCTCGATAGACATCCCCAAAGAGTGAGCCACAGGACCTATATACTCCATAGCTAGCCCCATATCTGAAAAGCCAGCCGAAGTCTTGTTGGCCACATAAGTCAAGCTATCTATGACACGGTTCGTGTCCTTAGCCTCTAGACCAAACTGACGCAAGATATTAGTCGAGGCATTCATTACCACGTTAAAATCATCCCCCGATGCCTTAGCAGCATCTAATATAGCAGGCATAGTAGCAATAGTCTGATTAGCATCAAACCCTTTTTTGATAATTTCCTGCATTCCCTCATTTATAGAGGATGTTGAGATACCATACTGCTTCGCCCAACCTTTCGAACTCTCACCCAATTTTTGTGTGGTACTATTCAGTTCATCCGCAGTTGGGATGGTGTCTGCTAGGAGCGACTTGGTCGTATTCATTTGACTTTCGAAGTCTATAGCTTTCTTAGTTGACAAAGCAAAGCCAGCAGTAAGAACTGTAGATACAGGCTTCATAGCATCACCCATTGCACGAAGTTTTTCACCACCACGCTTAAAGGTGTCTCCTAGCTTGTCCATCTTCCCAGCCCAGCTATTTTCACGACCGACATCTTTCAAAGCTTTTTCAACCCCACGTAACTGGTTTTCCATTGCTACCAACTTGGCATTCTCACGCTGAATATCAGCAGCAGCTTTATCAAAGTTAGCTGTTCCAGGGTCTAGCTTATCAAAACTTTTCTTCATCTCATCCAAAACTTTACGTTGTGAATCAATAGCTTGTCCTAAAGTCTTGTATTTAGCTTGAAGTAAGCTAGCATTTTTTTCGTTTCCTTTCAATGTACTATCCAAAGAACGGACATTGTTTTGAAAGTACTTTACAGCGTTTTTTGCACCATTCAGAGTAGGGTTGAACTTTGACACGTCCAGCCCTAGCTCGATATACATCTGACCTAACGGCGTACCGCTTGCCATATTGTTCTCCTTCCTAACCTCTCAGGTAAAAGAAAAAAGCCCTTACGGACTTTTCTTATTTTTATTTCTTATAATCATTAAAAGCCATAGACATCATTGCCCATATAAAAACACCCAAGAGGCCATATCCATATAAAGGCAAAGAAGCAATGATGAATGGCGACAATAATATCTGCCCAATCGTATTCCCAAAGTTCGTACAAACACAGTAAATACCAAAACAGATGTATATTACAAAAGTCAATGTCCAAAATAGACATCGTCTGCGATTTTGTTCTACCATCTTCATCCCACTCACCTCCTTACCCTTATTATATGCCTATTGAAGTGTTTTGTAAAGCCTTTTCATCAGATAAGCTGGAGAAAGTCAGCAAGATCCATGACTTCCTCAGCTTTAGCGGATTCGGTTTCACCGAGAACGCCCATCAGGTCCTCCCAGCTAGTATCCATGACATCACGGATACTCATGCCATATGGACCCTCAGTAGCTTGCTTAACAAATCCATAAAACCGTTTCAGTGCTTCACTTGGCTTTATTTTTTCTCCTTTGGGTCAACATCACCCACCAGATGAGAGTAGATATCTGCAAATACCGCAAAAATATCTGCCATATCCGTGAATTTCAAAAGTTCTTCCACTTCCAAATCTTCAAACAATGAGGCGATAAATTCCAATTGCTTGTCTAGCTTTTCAACTTCGGACAAGTCAGAAGATAGTGCTTCATTGAGAATCAGGTAGTCACGATAGTCCTTAGTAGTAATTTCCTTACTTGTCTTTTGAACATCTTGACCTTTCTCATTTTTAATTAAAAATTTAACCTTAGCCATATACTTTCCTTTCTAGAAAAAAGATAAAAAGAGAGCTTGCGCCCTCTTCCTACCCTGCAGCAACCATTTTAAGTTGCCCTTTGAATTTTTTGAGCTTAGCATCATCTTTACCAATGTATTTCACATAGTAAAGACCATTTGTTTCAGTGTCATCACTTGCAATAGCAGCGAAACTCAAGCTGTCATCTGGAAGTTCTTCTTGCTTATCTTTAAGCGTTTCAAGTTCTTCAGCGTCCATTGAGAATTGTCCTTTGAAGAATCCGACTTGTGCCTGAGTCCCATTTGCAGTCTGAGACTCAAGCATAACAGCGCAGTATGGAGCAACTGTATCAGCGCCAATACCAATAATTTCATCTTTGACTTGATGTCCTAGGATTTTAGCGAGTACTGTTGAAGGAATATCAACCGCAGTTAGTTCCATCTTCACATCGCCAACACCACGGTTTGATACGTGATAAGCGACATCACTACCATATGTTTTTACTGGATCACTTGCAAGACCTGAAATTTTAGCGGTACGAGTCGCACCTTTACCGGTTTGACCTTCAATTACAAAAAGGTTTTCTCTAAGTGTCGGATTAGCATTTCCATCCAACACACGAATTGTCATACGTTTAAAACCAACTAATGCCATTTATAGCACCTCTTTCTTTAATTTAGTATTCTTCATATAGAGCACTCTGGCCTTTATAGGTTCGAGCATCCACATAGCGTTTGATTTCTGGAATCCATTCATCCAAACCACCAACAGTTTGATAAAATCCTTGGTCTTCCATAATCTTTTCAATTTTTCTTTGGAGTACTTTGCACTCCGTATAGTCAATAGACTCTACATTGACCTGATAGAGAAATGTCTTAGCCAGACTCGTATTACTACCATGAACCGCCTGCATCGGCGGACCAACAGGTCTAATGACGATGCTTGTCTCATTGCTTGGTAGCGAGTCCGGACGATTAAAAGATTTGATACTGATTCCAGCTAAAGTCTCATCTTTTTTCAAAGCCTCATAGAGTTCATCAAACTTATCTTTAACCATCTAAAACCCCTCCGTCTTCAAATGACTAGCGATTCTGTATTTGTATGTTTTAGCATGAGCCTCTGAAAATCGTCTGATGACACCGAACCCCTTTGGATGCGGATTCTTACCATATCCAAACTCATTCAAGTGAACCAAACGCCAGCGAGAACCCTCACCAAAACCGATTTTCACAACAGGAACACCACTAGCAAGACCCGTCACACGTCCAGCGGTAGCACTTTCAATGGTTTCTCCAGTATCTTTATAGACCTGCAGAGCACCTTTGAACTCTTCTAGAGTCTCGTTTGCGACTGCTTTTAAAGCTCGACTCGTAGCACGTTTGACCTTGTTATTACCAAGGTGTACCTCGATATTTCTCAAAACATCGTCAAAGCCTTTCAATTCTGCACCACTAGACATCTTGACCACCACCAATAACGACTATCAAAAAATCCCGATTATCAAAATCAGGACGAACATCGATAATTTGCCATTTTTCACCACTGAGACGGTTGTCGCCAACTTTTACAAAATGCTCATTCTTCGGCTGATAATCAGACAAAGGATCACGAATTTTCAGAGTCATCTTAGCTTTCATTGACTTGCCAGTTGCGATTTCAATGTCTTTGAAACTAGGAGAGTAAACTTGCCCCATTGTGTAAAAAGCCTTCTCATGACTCACATCACGACCATGAAGCCCCTCCTCGACTTTAGAAGTATAGAAAGTCAAGGGGGTTCTCAGGTCTCCGTTTTGAGCCTCTGGCTTTTTGTAACGATAGCTAGGGCGATTAGTATGATGAAACATCAGACATTGTTACTTCTGGTTGTTTTTCTGACCATTCAACAAAGCCAGGCAATGCTTCGTTGATTTCATTGAATCGCTCTTTTGACGCTTCAAATTCTTGACCAACAGAACGAAAGACTCCTTCTTTGAGGTCGTAAAAGCCTTTTAAAACCTTAATCATGTTTTTCCTCCAGTTTGTAATTTTCTAGTGATAATGCCATCAAATCTCCTTGAAAGTTTCCGTAGAAAAATTCAACTTGGTCATTGTAGACATATCGAGCACGTTCTAAAATAAGCTCTCTCACTCGTGGATCAGCAGAGTCCTTACTACCGACCAGACTGAGGATGGCTGACTCAGAACTTTCCAACATTTTAGAGAGGTTGTTATCCTCTCCAGTATGAAAAATCCTCATCCGCTCCTTGAAAGATTTAAGGAGTGGATGAAGTTGTTCTTCTGGAGTCATGGTTCAACTCCTAGATTAGGCTTGAGGAAGTTGTAGAGTCCAGACTGCTGCAGTCTTTTCATCGTGAGCCTTACCATAAGCAAATTGCTTAGCAGTGTAGAGGTTCAAATCTTCCAAAGCATAGGTTTCTGTGTAGCGACCGAATGAAATACCGCCACCGACAAAGGCATCATAACGACCTTTGACAAATGTAGTGACTTTACCAGCAGTCTGCGCCACAGATTCAACCAAGATAAGGTTGAATGGCATAGCTGTGATATAAACAGCTTGAGCGTTCAATGAAGTGTATTGTTTCTTCACATCCCAAGCGTCGGCTGTATTAACAACCATTACAAGGTTACCTTCTACTGCAACTGGAGTTTTTCCGTCTGCTTTAACAGAGTGATGTTTGTAAACCTTTGTCAATTCTTTGACTACGGTAGCTGAGTCAGCAAAAGTCAACTTAGTAGCTTGCGCTTCTTTTTCAGCATAAGTTGTCTGATCTCCAGAAACAGTTCCTGTAAGAGTACGAGAAAGCCCGATAGGTTTATTATCCCCATCGCCATTCAAGAAAGCCGCTTCAAGGGCAACTGCAAATGCTTCTGTGATTTGAACAGAGATGAATTTTGCCAACCAAGCTGGTCCAAATTTTTCGGCATCTTTTGGAATTACAACAAAAGCAGTCAATTTGTGTTGGATTGCTTCTTCTTCGTTGAATTGTTGTTTAAGTTGTCCTTGGATTTCTCCATTGATTTTTCCCCAAACAGCTTGTCCAGTTTGCTCTGATTTGAGGAATTTCAAGCGAATACCAGCATTTTTAAGGCCGATATGTTGAAGGAGTGGGCGAGCTTGTACCAGATCTTCAAAGATATGATCAATGATTTCTTGTGGGATGAGCTTTTCAACTCCTTTAGGAGCAGTTTTTTCAATGTTATTGAAGAACTCACGAGCTTCAGCAGTCAACTTGGCATCGTATGGATTCAAGGCAGAAACTTCTTCACGAGCAGCGTTACGAGCTTGAGCCATCATTTCATTGCTCATAGACTCAAGCATTTCGTTGTATAGTTTCGCTTGTTCTTCTTGAGGTGCACCATTTGCAACAGCATCCAAAAATGCCTGACGTTGTTTTTCAAATTGGTTAGATAATTGCATTGTCATTCTGTTTTTCCTTTCTTAAAACATAAAAAGACCGAACCCTTTAGGAACAGCCGTGTCTGTGTTATTTTCTGGACTTTCTGGAAAATTGAATTTCTTCTGTAGAAATTCGCTATTTTCGAAAGCCTCTTTTTCAATTTGTCTAGCTTCTAGCTTATTAGCCACCAGTTCTGCGATTTTATCAATATCCGGTGTCATTGCTGACCTCATTTTCTCGATAAAATCACTTGGGATCATAGGAGTTTCACTCGCAACCAAAGTTGGAGCGACTTCATTTGTAAACATAATATTGTCTACAAAACCGTGATTCAAAGCTGATTCAGCATCAAACCAAGTAGTCTTGTTCATCAATCTAAGCAAATCATCAAGTGCCTTGCCAGTCTTATGAACATAGGCACTAGCAATCGATTTGTTAAACCCTTCTAGTACCCCAGCCTCATGAAGCAGAGTGTTATGGTCTCCATTTACTTGCGTTGAAACATTGTGGATCATGATTTGGGCAGTCGGACTGATTTCAACCGTATCTCCTGCCATTGCAATCACGCTTGCTGCGCTTGCTGCAATACCGACAATTTTCACGGTCACATCACCTGGATACGATCGTAGAGCAGTATAGATTTCACTACCAGCATAAACATCTCCACCGCCCGAATTGATATGAACCTCAATCGGTTCACCACTTTCAGGGAGGACGACATCTTTTGGAGCGGTAGCTTCCCACTCAAGCCAGTCATAAATCCAGCGATCATCGTTAGAAATAATCGTACCCTTAATCGGAATTACTTTCATCTTCTTTCTTACCTCCTTTCTCTAACTGTTCACCAAGTTGATAGTTTTTGGTGATGAGGAATTTATCGCCACCAGGGACAGATTCTAAGCCAAGTTCAGAGCGCACCTCGTTTCGAGTCATCGCCCCAGAAGAAATAAGCTTATCAATGTTTTCAGCAAGTGCAAACTTATCTTTCTGACCTTCGCCGATGATTAAAAATAGATTATTACGCTCGTATTGCCGTCTTGACACTAAAGCGAAATTAAGCCCATCACTCATTTTCTTAACGAGTGATTGATAGCAATAACTATTAAACATTTTTTGGCTATTTTCCAGATTGGCCATGTCGCCATGACTTAAAGCTGTTGGAATCCCTAAGACGTCAGCGACCTCATCATCAAATTGCCGACGAAGTTTCTTCAACTCATCAACAGAAATATTTGAAGTTCCTGTTGTATTCGTATGCTCGGAATATTCCATTCCATCCTGAGCTGGAACAATGGCAATCGTCTTGGTGCTAAATGATTTAAAAAGACCATCAGCATATGATTGGAGTTTATCACGCATCTGCTTATCAAAACTCCCATTGTTTTTGGTTTTCAGAGTTCCTCTGATTTGATTATTCCTAGCCAAGGCCTCGACCAAACGAGTGTGCAACTTCTCGTAATCAGCAAATAAGTCAGAAATATAATCTTGCAGTCGATTATTGTTGTACTGTAAGAAAATCACTTCACTCATCCGAAAACGCTTCTCAAAGGTGAATCCTCTACAAGTTACAAACTCAAACACATCATCATAAACAGCATATTTAGTCCGTGTATAAGAGTCAGCAACAAGCAACTGGTCATCAGTTGTAAGAAAGATTAGGACCTCATTCTTAGTGATCAACCTATAGACGACCTTTTGCCAAAACTCTGACGCAGATTCATTCTTGTTCGGCCTTACATTCAGCAAGTAGTTCCAGTCAGAAAATTTAGCTTTTCCATCCTCAAGATACTTGAATTCTGATTTTGCAAAAATCCGAGCAATAAATTCCGCAGACTTATCAACCGCTAAGCTTTTTAGTTGAAGATTGCCAAACATCCGCTCAAGATCCTCGAACTCAAAACCAACCTCTGGTACTTCACGCTTAAATAAATTCAGTAACCCCAATGCACTTCCTCCTTTCTTTTAATTTCTGCCGACCACCCACCCAAAATTTATTCTTATGTTAAAAATCCCAACTATCAATCATGTCAAGGAATTCCCCAACATTCGACTCTTGCACAAGTTCTCGCTTGTAGAGAGCAGCTATCAAAGCATGGAATCCATCTGTCTTTCTTCTGACAGGCTCTTTCTTCAAGAAACGCTTGTTGCCATCCTTGTCCTCTTTGACGTAGGTGTTATCCGTATACCAAATCATAGAGTTGTCACCCTCAAAGATAAAACGCTCATTTGCAAATCCATCTTCTATGATTGGCGCAACCTTAGACTGGATAGCCCCTGGATTTCGCAAGAACTCATATTCAAATCCAGCCTCTTCCAAAAGCGGTTTTAACAAATCCATTCTAAAACCATCGGCACATACCAGCTCAATCTGATAAAGATTTCTCCATTCTTCCAGCTTCGCAATCAAAAGTCTAGGATCAATACTCGGACCATCAACGATTGTAAACAAGCCTTTTTCGGCCCATTCTTCAATAGGGGCTTTTAGCTTGAAAGCTTTCAAAAATGCTTTACGAGCAAATGAATGTTGCTTCCAGATAAACTCATCCCCATTCTTAAATAGCAAACCCACACTTGCAAAGTCTCGAATACTAGCATAGTCAAAACCTGCAACACATGAGCGTCCCTTCAAGTCGATACCAGGAGAACGCAAACAAGCAACTAGCTTTTCTCGAGAAGTCACATCTTTCTCAAGGTCAGCTTCAGGAAGATTCATCCGTTTTGTCATGAACTCCTGACGGCCAGATGGCTCCAACTCAAGGTCATCATAGTCAGCCTTGGTTCTAGCAAGCAACCTCTTAGCGTAAGGAGTGCTTTCATCCAACATCGGATTAGCTTTCGGCCAGTTCTTCATATCATCCACTTCATCCGCACTGTCTAACTTGCAGATGAAAGGAAAGAGCCTGAAATCATCAACCTCTCCATTCAAGATTTGCATAGACTTCTCTATCAGCTTGTCGTAAAATCCCTCTCGCACATATCCATTCGTCCCGTTGTAGAATGTTCGAGCATGAGCAATCTTACCAAGACCAGACCTTTGGACCTTCACAGCCTTGTCATCTTCAAACTGGTGAATCTCGTCAAACTCAAGACAACCATCACGAGCAGAGTCCATAGTCTTCGGGTTATTTGTCCGAAAAGAAAAGACCGAGTTGTTCGCTCGACCTGTAATAGACATTTTAGTTAGATAGAAATGGTCTTCAAGACCTCGCCTTTGGATAGTCTCATAAACTTCCTCAAATGACACCTTCCCCTGTTTCTCAGAGTTAGCGGTGATAGTTACATCATAATCTCTGATAGGGTAGATAGGACTGATAAAGAACGAAGACCTGGCAGACATGAATCCATTCTTACCACCTCCACGAGAAAGAGTGTATAGATACTCGTCAAAGTGTGGCTCCCCGTCCTCTTTCCTAAAAAGAAAAATAAACGGAATTAAGAAAAGCTGGTACTTGGCCAGAGGGAAAAAATTCTTTTCCGCAAAACGAATGAACTTGTCAATTAAGTCATTATCAAAATATAGATCATCACGAGGATAGATTTTCTCCTTGATGATTTTGAACAGCAACTTTCTTTCCTTGTTGACGACAATTTCTCCACTCTCGGCCATTTTGATGTAGTCATCAACCAGCGGATGAGAAATCATAAGAGATCACTTCCAGACATAGTTTTCTCAACAGGCGAGTTTTCCACTTCAAAATCAAACGATCGCTCAATAGCCAAAAGCTGATTGCTTGTTGTGTTGATTTCCTTGATGAGAGAATTCGCTTTTTGGAATCTTTGTTGCCCAT
>ERZ1674082.74-NODE-74-length-22164-cov-72.623004_pt1 | contig 22164 bp, 16 predicted proteins | sample MGYA00581118_ERZ1674082 | MGnify/ENA primary metagenome ERZ1674082 (study PRJEB41354, sample SAMEA4873329) | human saliva metagenome | biome: human-associated habitat [ENVO:00009003]; feature: mouth environment [ENVO:08000002]; material: saliva material... | reverse complement strand
GGTGCATCTGGTTTCGTCATTTTCGCCGCGCCGGTGAAGTCAAACCTCAATGAAAGCCCCGCCAGGCGTGATGCCTGGCGGGGTCTGAAAGATTCCCAAGGGCTCAACGTCCGTTGAGTGTTCCCGTTTTTTCTCGCAAGCTTGAAAAGGACAGCCTTCAATGAAGGCCCTGCACCGTGTGGTGCAGGGAATTTTTAAGGCTGCGGGAACCTTGATGATTTCAGATTAACACTGATTCGGTGGTGGTGCATCTGGTTTCGTCATTTTCGCCGCGCCGGTGAAGTCAAACCTCAATGAAAGCCCCGCCAGGCGTGATGCCTGGCGGGGTCTGAAAGATTCCCAAGGGCTCAACGTCCGTTGAGTGTTCCCGTTTTTTCTCGCAAGCTTGAAAAGGACAGCCTTCAATGAAGGCCCTGCACCGTGTGGTGCAGGGAATTTTTAAGGCTGCGGGAACCTTGATGATTTCAGATTAACACTGATTCGGTGGTGGTGCATCTGAGTTCGTCATTTTGGTGAGGAAATTTTTGGGGTAGTGGGCTTGGTCGTGTGGCGGGATGGGGTGCGGATGTTTGGGGCTGTCTGACCGGGCGGGGCTGGTCGGGGCGGTATGCGCGCAATCCTTGCGGTGTAATCTATTTCACAGCATGTAAATTATATACATATGAAACACATCACAGTGTGCCATAATTAAATGTAATTGAGTGTGCCATAATTGAATTAAATCAATGTGAAATAAATGCAAAGAAAACCGGCAATAACTTGTATTATTGCCGGTTTTCTTGCTATAATTGTTATGTTAGGAAGGGCAAATTCCTAACATGTTCAAGTCTAGGAATTACATTCTCTGGACATTAATAATCAAATAACGAAAGGATTTAGCCTTTGGATACGCTGGCTAATATTCCCGGAGACCTAACCATTCTCGTTCTTTCCTGGACTCTTTCCAGGGTTGTTATTCACTTCTTGAAGAAGGATAACAAAGACAAGAAATAAGGTCTAAGCTTCCACTCTCTCCCGGTGTTCACAGCACCGGGAGGGGGTGGACCCCCTGAATATTCCTTATGTATCCAGGCTATCAAAGGTAATTACTATGAGCAAGCTTTTTTGGGCCCTGGCCCCTCTTAATGTTCTTCTTTTTTACCGCGAACTGTCGCATTTTTCGACGGCTAGTGTTATTTCCCTGGCGATTCTGTCAGTAGCTGTTTTCTATCAGGTGCGGGCTTATCGAGCCCTTCAGGAACATGAGAAGGCGCAACACGCCTAAATCTCACAGCTGCACCGGTTCCATTCAGAGGTGAGACCCTCTCCAGGGAGTGCCCCCTTAAAGGGGCACTCCCTGGTTATTTTAGGAACAGGTCAATTTTTTCACCGCGGAACTTGATTACAGAATGACCCACCCTGCACGGGGTGGGTCATTCTTGCTTCTTCGCTGTGCGGCTCTGTGGCGCCCGAAAATCCCTAGGATGCCTAATGGAGCCACTAGAGCCCTGAAATCGCCGTAGAACCGCCTTCTAGGGCTTCCTGTGGCTGTTTGTGGGGTGAATTGTCTCCGAAAGCTTGGAAACAGTGTTGTCTTCAATGCCCGAATTTGCGCGAGTCACGCGCGCGTGTACTAGACCTACCTTAAGAAGGTGAGTGATTCTCAAGCACACGAAAACTCAAGCCGCGAACTCATGGCCACAAGGCGAAGACACAAGCGCCGCACTGGAGCGCAGCGAGCGAAGCGAGCGAGCACCAGCGCCTGGCGCTTGTGTCGGAGCCGAAAAGGGCTAAAGCCCTTAGGAGCTGAGAGCTGAGCGAAGCGAGGCCTCAGCCCTTGGGCGTAGCCCTTTGTGGGCGTCTCTGGGGGGTCTGGGGGGTCGGGGAGAGCCCCCCAGAATAGCCCGAGCGAAGCGAGGTCATATCGCCGCCTGCGGCGGCATAGCCAGGGGGGAACCGGAGGAGGGGGCGCGGCGATTGAGCAGCCCCATACAGGAGAAAACGCATATAGGTAAATATATATAGGGGGATTTTGTGCACTGTGCGCATATAGTGGCTTGACTTGGGGCGATAGTGTCTATTGGCACCAAAATGTCCCACCTATTGGCACCAAAATGTCCCACCTATTGGCACCAAAATGTCCCACCTATTGGCACCAAAATGTCCCACCCCTCAAGAGACTAATTTTTGCTCTCATGTCTGATTTATAAATCGTTCGCCGCGCCGAAACCGAGGTGACGAAATCGCTTGCACCCGCACGAAAGAGCGTGTTAAGGTGATGGTGAACAAGCTCAAACACAATTGAATTTTGGGGCGGCATGAAAAAAGCCGCCGGGGCATTTGAACAAGCGCCCCGACGGCCTAAATGCTTCCCCCTCAAGGTCAGAAATGAGGGGAAAAGCGTAGCCTCCCCTCCGCAATACTAGAAAAAGAGGAGAAGGCTGTGAACCAGTCTACCAGCCAGAATCAGAATGAGTCGAGCGTTTCGGCACCGCAGCCGAACCCCAACATCTCGCACTTTCCCGAACTCTTCGTGAACTTCTCTCTGCCCTCACGCGCGCCCGTGATGCGCGCAGCCGATGGCACGAAAACCAGCCTTCCAGCGGTGCAATGGGAACGCCGCAACGGCAACCGAACCCTCACGCTCACCGCCGGTCACGTCCTTCTGCCCGGCACGCACGAGAAGCTGAACATTCTTCCCTCTGGAAAAATTGCGGTCCTGATTCTGCATTGGCTCTGCACCGAAGCAGTGCGTGCAGGCGGCCCGGAAATCGACCTTGCAACGAGCTGGCGCGGCTTCTTGCGCGACGTCAAAATCTCATGGAACCCTCGCAATGCCCGCGAGGCAGAGCGCCAGCTGCGCGCCCTGCTGGCAATGCGCATTGACACCACCACCGTGGGAGTCGATGCAGACGGCGAAGAAACCATTCACACAACCAGCTGTGTGGTCGGGTCTGAAACCAAACTTACGTTCACCCGTGACGGGGATTTGAACGAGAAGAAGTCCCAGGTTGTGTTGAGCCAAGAGTTCTATGATTGCGTCGTGTCCCATTGGCCGGTGCCGCATGGCACCCACCGGTGGGAGCAGCTGGTGGCCTCGACGAAGTCTCCGCAGACGTTGTTGATGTGGTTGTGGCTCAAGCACCGCCTGCATTTTGTAGACCAGTCCGGCACGAAGAATCTTCCGGTGATTTCGTGGGAGGAGCTGGCGGAGCAGATGGGCCCCGACATCACCAGCATGAAGAAATTCCGCGAGTCGTTCATTAAGTCCGCCCGTGAAATCGCCGCTGTCGACCCGCACCTCATGGCCCGTGTAGAGCGCGTAGACCAGCGCGGCACCGGCAAAATTGTTCGTGGCATCAGGTTGCACCCCAAGAACACCATCACCCGCTACAAGAACATTGCCAGCTAAAAGGACTCATCATGAACCCCCTCCACCAGCGCGGCACCGGCGGTGCCCCCGCAGCCTCTGAGCTAGTGCCAGAGGCCCACGGCTACGGCTTCATTGCCGCCTCAGAAGCACCAGCTCACGTGCAGAGCCCCGCACCGAAGGTGGCTGCACAGCAGGCCGCAGAACCTGAGCGTGCCGCAGTCCCGGCGGAACCGGTCGAGAAGCCGCTGATTGAATTCATCACTGATTCTCCCGCAGAGGCAACCGAAGCGCCTGCTGAGTCTGCAACCGCCTCGGTTATCCTCTCTCCCCTGCTGCCGAACATCGGCACCTCCACCATGGCACGCCTGTTGCACCTGCCAGAAGTGCCGGTGAGCCAGGACATCCCAGATGACGCGGTGCGCCTGCTGGTGGTTGAGGCCTCTGAGAAGGGCATGGCTGCCGTCTTCTCTCACATTGACCGCCTGCGGGCTCAGCTGCCTGAAGCGCCTGGCTCGGTGACCTCTCTGGAAAGCATCGGCGGCATCCTCGTCATCCCAGCTGACAGCAAGCGCACCCCGCGAACCGTCAAGCTGAAGCTGAAGGTTCTCTCAGGTGCCCATCCGGTGCTGATGTGCCCCTGGATCCCGGCTCTGGCCTCTCGCCTCTGTGATGATGAGGCCCTGGCGAAGGTAGCTGAGGCTCGCCCGGTTGCGGCGGCGCTGAAGAAGCTCACCGCTCAGATTGAGGCATTGCCGGGATAAACCGACATTGCACACATAAGTTTTCACTCACTCATTACCCCCGATTTTGGGGAATCTCTCTCTCTCACTCAAACGCCCCGCCAACGCTGTTGGCACACCGGGTGAATTTTGGTGCACCCAAAATCAGGACACACTGCACACGCAGAAGAGAACAGAATGGAGAAAATTCTCATGAAGAAGAACACGATTCGCGCGACCGCCCTGGCGGTGCTGACCTTGGCAATTGCCGCCCCGAGTGCACAGGCAAAGGTCTTCCAAATGCCGCAGGCTGTCTGCGACGGCGGCGACACGCTGCTTGCCGTGCTGACCTGGGGTGGCGGCATCGTTGCTGTCGCAGGTCTGATTCTGATCGGCTACAACTTGGAGTTGTCGCATAAGCGCGAGGATGGCAGCTTTACCTTGATGGCTCTTGGCAAGTGGGGCATCGGCGCCATCATCATCGGTGGTGCCAGCCTCATTGCCGGTTTGTTCATCAACGCACCCTTGACCTGTGGTTAACATGTTGAAGAATCTGTTGAAGTCGCGGCGGACGTCATTCCTTTTCATTGTGGGTGTGGCTGTTTTGGGCGGCCTGCTGGCTGTGAAGGTCATGTTTTTCCCGCAGAATCCGCGTGAATCTGCGGCGCCGTCGGCGTCTGCGTCGGCTGCGCCGTCGTTGTCGGCGGTCGCGTCCTCCAGTGCCTCGGTTGGTGCTGATGGCCGCGCGGTGTGTGACGTGAAGGTTCCGGCGGGGAAGGAATTTTCCGCTGAGGCGCCGTCGGATTACGTCTGGGATCAGACAGCCGCTGGCATCCATTACCCGGCGAGCGCATCGTATGGCCCGACGCTCCGTCAGGGTCGGCTGGGTCAGTGCTTCGCACACAATCCTGCGGGCGCTGCTCTGGCGGCGATTAACACCGCAATCGTCCTTGGCAACAGCGAAGTGTCAAACGAAAGCCGCCGCGCCATTCTCTCTAGCCGATTCGCAAATCAGCCTGAAGCCTGGACCAGTAACGGAGATACTGCCCGTATTGAAGGCGCAGCTGTCATCTATGCCTACAGTATTCAGGGTTATTCGACCGAACGTGCCACGGTGAAGGTCTACATGATGGCGCAGAAGCCGGGCGGGTCAATCAACATTGGCTGGGTTCCCGTTCGCGTTGTCTGGGAAAACGGCGACTGGCGCCTTGACTCTGAAAAGTCAGAGATGAAGACCGAAGCCATGACTGATGAACCTTCTCAGCGATTCCTCATCGACCAGAACAAAATGACTGAATGGGGGTTTAAGCGCTAATGGCTGATGACGGTAACATCTTCTCTGACGTGGCTAAAAACATCCAGGATTTTAACTGTGACGTCTGGATCGGTGGGGTAGGTCGACGACCAGATCTTGCAGATGCCTGCCATAAAGGTGCGGAGGTCGTAAGTAAAGAGATTGGGAAAGCCACTAATGACCCTGCCGGGTACGTCGCGAACAAGGTTCTTGATGGCACCTTCAACCAGATTCTCAGTAGCTTCTGGGAAGGCACCGTCGGCGTGTACAAACAATTTGTCACCGGCTGGCTCCACGCAGGCCCCATCATCAACCCTGAGACCTCCCCCGCCTTCGCCTGGGGAACCGGCATTGTCAACATCTTCACCGCCCTTGCGGTGACAATTGGCCTTATCTGGGCCGGCATCAGGATCGTCTGGAGTCAGCGCGGCGAAGAAGTTCGCTACGTCTTTGCGAGCTTGGCGCGAGTCATCGTCGTCTCTGGTCTGGGCGTTTCGGTCTTCGCCCTGCTGCTGACCGCCAGTGACCAAGCGGCTGCCGCCATTCTCGACTCAACAGACTGGGGACAAAAGGACACGATGGCAGTTCTTGGTGACCCAGGAAGGGCCGTAGCCGCCATGGGCGCAATGCTCTTCCTACCAGGCGGCATCATGCTGCTGGTTGTGATTGTCCAATGGTGCATCATGATTTTTGTCTCCATTGCCACGCCCATCTTGCTCATGTACTGGCCGGTTGCGGAAGGCTTGACCTTCGCGGCTGGTGGTCGCGGGTTCTCCCGAGTCAGCAAGTGGCTGACCGCTTTCATTCTCTTCAAGCCCACCGTCGCGGTACTCTACGGATTCAGCTTTGAAGAGTTGAAGGGCGGCGACGGCATCGGTGGCATCGTCACCGCAATCTGCATCCTAATCATGGCCCCTTTCGCGCTTCCTGCTCTGCTGAAAATCGTGAACCCCGCTGCTGCGGGAACCGGCGCTGACGGTGCCGGTGCCGCTCTGGCTGGCATGGCCGGTGTCGCTGTGGGTGCTGTCGGTGTTGCCGCTGGTGCGGCAACCGGTGGCGCCACGGTCGCGGCAACCGGTGCCGCAGGTGCCGCAAGCGCTGCCGGAACGGGCAGCTTCTCGGCGGCTAACCCCGGCCCGACCCTGGCTGAATCAGGCGGATTCTCCTCCTTTGGTGGTTCGGCATCTTCGGGTGGGTCAGCTCCGGCGGCCTCATCTGACGGCCCATCAGGTGCAGCTCTAGCTTCGACGGGCGGCTCATCTGCTGGCGCATCCGGGGCAGAGACAGCCCCCGCCCCTGCACCTGCTTCAACTGCTGGGTCTGAATCAGCGGCTGTGGCATCCGCACCGGTCCCTGACTCGACGGCTGATGCCGGTGGCGCTGTAGCCCCGCAAGCCCCTGCGGCCCCCGCTGAATCCGGTGGCGGCGGTTCCCGCCTTGCGGACATGGCGCACCTGGCAGAGAATCACATGCCCTCCTCACAGTCGGCTGAAGAGACTCTGCTGGATGAGCAGAGCCTCGACCGACTCTATTAAACGCCTGGTCAGGCCCCATAGTGCAGTGACTGCATAATGCAGTCATAGCAGATTGCAGTCACTGCACTTTGCAAGCATTGCAGGCTGATATCACAGCCTCACCCCTCCTTCTTCCACATCCCACAAACCCCACTCGCTCAAGACCCCGGCCCATGGGGTCAGCTCGACTGCACCCAAAAACCGCCCCAAACGGTGGCCCGAAAGGACATCTCATGAAAGCCCCCCTGTATGGAAACCCCTTGCGCTCCGGGTCAATCCGCCTCGGCGGATGGTTCCCCGTTCGTGCAGGCGTCATCCTCGTTGCTGCCTCCCTCGTCGTCCTGATCTGCTTCCTGACCAAAGAATTTATTCTCGGTCTGCTGATTGCCGTCGGTGTCGTGACCTACGTTGCGATTTTTGAGATTCCCTTCGGCGCCGAAGACCTCACCCTCATGACGCGCGCCCGCCGCCGCGTCACCCACCTTCAGCGCGTCGATTCGGGCGAAACCCTCTTCTTGGGCTCCACGTTTACGGCCCAGAACAAGGGCTTGACCTTGCCGGGTGTGCTCTCCACCTTGAAGGTTCGTGATGAGGTGGACGGCCTCGGAAACCCGGTGCAGCTCATTCACCACACCCGCGCTAATCAGCTGTCGGTCACCATTGAAAGCGCCCCGGCGGGCATCTCCATGAATACCCAGGCGAAGACGACTGATTTGGTCAGCAATTACGCGGCCTGGCTCTCTTCCTTGTCTGGTGAGAACGGTCTGCGTGGTGCGCAGGTCGTTATCGATTCGGTCTTTGAGTCCTCGGCACCGCTGGCTGAATCCATCCTCTCGAATCTGAAGCCTGACGCTCCAACGGTGGCGCAGCAGATTGCTCGTGAGTCTGCCGGAATGCTGCCCGAGAGGGTCGCGACCGTGCGTGCCTACACTGTTCTTGGCTACAAGGTTTCGGAGGTTGCTGATGATGTGGACGGTGCAGCTGCTGAGGTTCTTTCCATGATTCCCCGTCACCTCAAGGCACTGTCCGCTGCCGGTGCTGGAGTCAGCCAGGTGATGGCTGATGCAGATTACGCTGACATGCTCTACACGGCGTACAGTCCGTACCGCAATGCGGAAGTTGCTCAAGAGATTAAGGACAAGATTCCGGCCTACCGTTCCTTTGAAGGCGCCGGCCCCGCGTATTTTACCGCCTCGCACCCGCGTGTGGTCTTCCACGACGGAGTTGCGTCCATGACCATCATGATGACTGAGCCCTCAAAGTCCAAGATTACGGACCACTCGTTTGAAAAGCTGTTCGCCCCGAACAGGAATTTTTTGCGCAAACGCGTCAGCTTGATTTACCGTCCGGTGCCTGCTTCCGCTCAGAACGCGCGGGTCAATTCCGCCTCGCGCGCGGCAACTACTGAGGTGTCGTCGAAGAAGCGTTTTACCGCTTTTGATGACAAGAAGAAGAAGGCTGCTCAGGCTGCTATGCAGCAGGCGGCGGAAGGCGCCGTCATTCAGGAATGGGCGCTGATGGTGACCGTGACCTTCGAGCCGACTCGTGCGGCACAGCGCACCGCTGAGAACGAATTGAAGGCTCTGATGGGCGGCATGCGGTGGTGTTTCGCGGATTTCAGCGCTGACGCGGCGTTCCACCAGACCTTGCCTTTGGGTCTGTTCCCGTGGGCCTACGCCCCGGCGTTGTCGCTGCTGGCGGTGGAGCCGTCAGAGAAGAAGAACCCCGACCAGAAGAAGAAGGAAGAGGAGAACTAAAATGCTGTCCCTTCTGAAGAAGAAGCAGCACGGTGGACGCAAGGCGGGCGCCGTGGTGGAGCAGGCACGCACCACCGTTCGCGGTCAGCACGGTTTCGGCGGCGGCGCCTGGGGTCAGCTGGCGCAGCCGCGAACCTGGCTGGAAACGACTTGGGAAAACGCGGGTATGTTCCCGTTCGTCTCCGGCACGTCCCGCCCAATCAACGGCGCCCCGGTGGGCTACGACCTCACGAGCGGGTCGGCGGTCGCCCTTGACCACATCTCGCTCTTCGAGTCCGGCGCTATCACCTCACCCAGCGCCATGGTTTTCGGCCTGAATGGCTACGGAAAGTCTTCCATCTCGGGTCTGGTCGCCGCCTACCTCAACGCAACGGGGTCCCCGCTGGCCATTTTCAACCCGCTCAAGCACGAAGAGTGGACGCCCCTGGCCCGCGCAATCGGTGCGGATATTTTCGACATCGGCATTAACCGCAATTCCACGAAAATCAACCCGCTAGATGCTGGCCCGCTGGCAGCAGCCGGTGACATCATCGGTGGTCAGACCGGCCTGGAGCTGCGCGCAATCGCCGTGGCAAACATCGTTCACAACATCATCGCGCTGATTCGCATCAACCGTGGCCGCGATAAGAACGTCTCAGACATCGAACGAACCATGATTAAGGCTGCGGTGGAGGCTGTGCTGGAGGTGGAGAAGAAGCCCGCTCTGGGGCATCTGCTGCACTTCTTTGAGCACCCTTCGCAGACGGCACTTTCAGCGGCAGGCCTTGACACCCCCGCCCAGTTCCGCGCCCGCTACGAGGGCTTGTTCGAGTCGCTGAGCTCATTGGTTTTCGGTGACATGGCGGCCATTTTCTCCGACGAGGGCATGACTATTAACCCGGGTAACCCGGGTGGGTTCTGTTTCGATTCCTCGTCAATTCCTGACTCCATGGATCACATGATTTCAGCGGTCATGATGACCACCTGGCGGCTGGGCATGAACGCCATTGATGCGCACTGGGAGCTTTCCCAGCATGAGAAAGCGAAAAGGATAGAAGCCGAAAAAGCCGGTGAAGTGTACGTCCCAAAGTACACCTGGAACGGATACAGCTCTCTAATGGACGAGTTCTGGTATCCGATGAGGATGGCCCCGGGCATGGTTCAGGAAGTCGACAAGCTCTCACGCACCAACCGCTCCGTCGGCGTCGGGGAGTGGAAAATCACCCACTCCCCGAAAGACTTCTTGATGTTGGAGAACGCTGCCGACCGCAATATCGCTAAGGCGCTCATCGGCAAGTGCGGCTTGTGGGTTTTGCTGGCGCTAGAGCCTGAAGACATCGAAGTGCTGCGCACTATCCGCCCCATCTCCACGAAGGAGGCGGCCATGGTCACCGGCTTCGTCTCAGGTGCGGACGGCCTGAACCCGGCGGCAGCCCGCAAGGGTCACGGTGGTCTTCGCTCGTCGGGAGGTCCGCAGGGTGCAGGTCGCGCGCTGTGGAAGGTCGGTAGCAGTGTGGGCATTCCGGTGCAGTCGCCCAAGCCTCCGACCTTGGCGAGGTTACACCAGACAAACACGCGATTCACCGTTAAATAAGGAGTAAAAGATGGACGAGCAGAAGAAGAAGTCCGCCGCCCCGCTGCTGCTGGGTGCGGTCGCGGTCATTCTGGGTCTGACGATGGCTCCGATTTTTGGCATCATGATTCTCTTTGGTGGCGTGCTTGGTGGCGACAGTGCGAAGGCGGCGTGTCGCCCGGCGTCGGCCTCAGCCTCTGCTGCCGCAGGTGAAGGCGGGCAAGCCGAAGTCACTGTTTATGATGACGACGGCTCCGCCACGGTGAGGAATGAGTCCTCGCGTGTGGGTGGCAAAATCCCGAATGGGTGGGAGCAGGACGTTGTGTGGGCGTCTAAGGTGTCCGGTGTTCCCACCTCGTGGATTGCAGCTCAGATTGAAGCCGAATCTGGCTGGGACCCGACGCTCGGGGCAAACCACGCGGGCGCTTCGGGCTTGACGCAGTTCATCCCCTCCACCTGGGCCGTTTACGGGCACGGGGCAAGCCCGAACGATCCTGTCGCCGCTATCCGTGCGATGGGAGAATACCTTCGTGATTTGCGGTCTCAGCTGAAGCCGGTGATTGATGCTCACCCGGACATGGCGGTCGAGCTCATCATGGCCGGTTACAACGCGGGTCCGGGTGCCGTTCAGAACTACGGCGGTGTGCCGCCGTACTCTGAGACTCAAACCTACCTTTCGAGGATTCGCGGCCTAGCGACTATCTACAGCAAGACTTATGGGGCTGAGGTCGGCGGCAAGAGCGACGGCTCGGTTGAGAAGGGCGAAGTGCCCTACACCGACGACACTGCGAACGTTAAGGGGAACAGCGGTTCTTCTCAGCAGAATTGCTCGCCGCAGAATTACAGCGGCGGCAAGGTGACCGGCACTGACGATTACCCCTGGCGCGGATTCACCGAAGCTGCAAACCCCGTGACTGGAATGTTCTATGTGAATTGCACAGATTTCAGTTTGTGGAGGCTCAACCAGCAGGTCGGCGCCACCGACCCGCAGCACCCGAAATTCACCAATGGCAACTTTGCCTCCGTGCCCCTGGGCAACGGCGGCGAATGGGCAACAGCGTGGCGCGCGAAAGGCTGGCCCGCCGATAACACGCCCGAAGTAGGCGCCATGGCGCATTTCGCACCGGGTGCGGTTGGCGCCTCGCAAACCTACGGTCATATTGGCGTTGTGCAGGCGATTAACGATGATGGCACCGTGGTCATTGAGGAATACAACGGGGTGACCCCGTATGCTTACGGCGTCCGTACTATTCCTGCTGACCAGGTCACGACCTATCTTCATATCCCCGATAGCGAAAAGGCAAAGAAGGAAGAAAAATGATTCCCCGTCACCTCAAGGCACTGTCCGCAGCCGCTGTTGTGGGTCTGTCCTTGGCGGCGTGCTCAGCCTCCACCCCGGACACCGCACCGGCACCGCAGAGCACCACCGCATCCGCTGCGGCAACCTCAGCCTCCACCACGGCGACGACCCCGGCCCCTTCTGCGACGGCCTCCGCATCAGCGGAACCAACCATCATCGCGGCACTGCCGTCAGCGAGTCGGTGGGGACACTACGGGGCACCCGGCAATGTTGACGTCGCCTCAGATGCCGCAGGCTGGAGCCCGCAAGAGCAGCAGGCGGCAACCGATTTCGCCGTGCAAACCATGCGTGTCTTCGCCATGGACACGGACGCGGCCACTTGGCACCAGCACATGGATCCCCGCGTGACCGCCGATTATAAGGAGCAGCTCTCACGCTTCAACCCGTCGCTGAATCCTGTGCGTGAGGTCAAGAACGCCGTCTATGGCGAGTTCCCTTCTGACCCGACCCGCGCCGTGGTGCGCGTGGCCACAAATGACGGGGTGTGGGTTGTTCAGCTGCGCCGTTCAGGCCCCGGTGATGCCCCGAAGGTTTCCAACATTTCCCCGCTGTCGGTGAAGAAACACTAATCAAAAAACCCTCTGACCACAATGGAAGGAAGTCCAGACATGGACATGCGTCCTCATGAATCAGCTGCCCTCATGTTTTTTGGCCTGATTCTCGCTGCCGGTGCCTACTTCGGCGCCGGGCTGGAAGCCGGGGTGTGGAAGGCTCAAGAGATTCTTGTGCATCTGAAAGCACACGGCGTTGGCCCGCTTTTCTGGGTCATTCTTGCTCTCTCGGTCATTCCGGCGGTCGCCGCGTTCATCCTGATTTTCAAATCAGGAGAAGGCGGCGGCAAGGCTGGCGCGCACATGGTGACCTACCGCCAGGTTGCCGGTGCTCTCGGTCATGATGCCGCAGTGAAGGCGGCACGAAAGAAGGCGAAGATTTCGATGCCTCCGGTCTCACCGGACCCGAAAGAGTCCGCACGTCTGATTGGCCAGTGGGTCGATGAGATGCCCGAATCCTGGCTTGTGACTGAGCTGGGCAAGCTCGGCGGCAAGGTCGTGAAGAAAAAGGGCAGCTCATCCTTCGTCGGCGGCAAGCCGATTTTCGGCGAAGCGAAAGAATCAAAACTCGTGCTTGCCCCCACGCAGGCCGGTAAGACCACCTCGATTGCGTCGAATCTGGTGTTGGACGCTCCGGGCGCGGTCATGGCAACCAGCACCAAGGCTGATTTGTTGATGATGACCGCCTGCACCCGCCAAAGGCTGCACCCGACCGGTCAGGTCGTTGCATTTGATCTGGACGACTCCTCCGGCTGGCCGCACAAGGCCGCATGGAACCCGATTTCTGGGTGCGAGAACTTTGAGGTAGCGCAGCGCCGCGCTCAGGCGTGGGCTGGCGCTCAGCCGATGAGTGGCACGAAAAACGGCGACTGGTTCAACCAGCAGGCCGGCGCCTTCCTCGCACGTTTCCTTCATGTGGCTGCGGTCTCCGGCAAGACGCTCAATGATGTGATTGCCTGGAGCCAGAACCTGCGAGGACGCGACGCGCTGAAGACCGCGGAGATGCACGCCGGACACATCAATGCTGAAGTTCTGGCGTTCTTGGCAGCAAAGCAAGAAAGCAAGGCAGCTGAGACGCTGGATTCGATTCAGCAGACTTTGTCTGGTTTGCTGGAGCCGTTGGCGGTGCCGCGCATTCGTGAGCAGCTGATGGTCCACCCGGCCCATGCGTTCAACATGCGTGAGTTCCTTTCTGGCCCGAACACGCTGTTCTTGATTTCGGACACGGCAACCGGTGTTGAGACGGGTCCGCTCGTCTCGATGTTTGCCAATGAGCTGATTAATACGGCGCGTGAGTTGAGTCAGGAGAAGCCCGGCGGTCGTCTCTGGCCGTGCTTCCGCGCGGTGCTCGATGAGGCCCCGAACCTTGCCGCTTTCCCGAAAATGGACTCCATCATGTCCGATATTAACGGGCGCGGTGTGGAAGTCATCTTGATTGCGCAGTCGATGAGTCAGCTCATTGACCGCTGGGGCGAACAGGGCGGCCGCACGATTGCAGGCAACAGCGTCGTGAAATACTACCTTCCGGGTCTGGATGTGGAGACGCTACGCCCGGTCTCTGAAGCTCTCGGAAAATTCGAGAAGCAAAGGGTTAGCCGTTCGCACTCAACCGGCAAGATGGGCTCATCTTCCACGTCTCACAGCACGGAAGAGAAGCCGGTGATGGAAGCAGCCGCAATGACTCAGATTCCCGCTTTCTCGGCGATGGTGGTCTACCGGAATTTCAAGCCGATGCACCTTGGTCTTACCCCGTGGTGGGAGAGGCCGGATGCGGATGAGGTGAAGGAAGACCAGATGCGCGCTTGGCAGCTGTGCGGCAAGATGCAGATGCCCGATACCTCCGCGTTCATGGAAGGTCAGCGTGTGGAGCGGGAAGGATTTGAGGGTCAGTGAGTTACGGCTTTGATGATGACGTGATGCCGATGACCGCCCCGATTCCGGTGGTATCTGAGCAACACGATCTCCTGGTCGAGAGGGTGGGGGCGCTCGAAAAGATTTCTGACCAGTTGCTCGATGCGATGGATGCGCAACAGCAGCGCATTGAACAGCTGGAGAGCGCCGGGCCGGTGCCGGTCTCCAGTGGTGACGCTCAGGCAGCGCCTGCTGAGCCTGCAACGTATGTTCCGTACTGCTGGCGGCATGTCAGCGCATCTGAAGCACGGGGCCTGTGGATTCGGTTGCGCGAATGGGTGGACTGGGTGAATGGGCGGTATTTCAGCACGTCGTGGGAGTCGATTCGCCCGTGCTGGTTCCGTCACCCGGCGGTCGTGGAAGAGCTCACGGCACTGTGGGCTGCATGGGAGGCCGCCTACCGTGCCACAAATGACGGCGGCGAAGGTTTCTCAGATGCCGCCCTGTGGTGGCATGAGAAGCTGCACACGGTGGTGCTCAGGCTGTGGGACAAGCAGTTCGCTGAGTGCAAAGCCGGGCATCAGGAACCGGACATCTATGCACGCACCACTGACCCGAGCTTTGACGAATTTCTACAGGGTCATTAAAAAGATGAGGTGAGGGGGAGAAGCCCATTTTGGGCTTCTCCCCCTCACCATCTCGCTAAAGGCCAGGCCCGCGCACACCACGACGAGCTTGCTCATGCATCTGCTGCGCCTGCTGCTGACGCTGGCGTTGCAGATTCTGCTGAGCACTCTGCTGCTGGCTTGCCTGGGGAGCAGGCTGTTCCCTCAGCCGCTCATCCAAGCTGCGGGTTCGCTCCATCATCTGACGAGCCCTCTCAGCACGTGCGGCGCGCTCTTGACGCAATCTTTCTTCTGTTTCGCTCAATGGCTTCTCCTTTCGAGTTTCAGGCTGTGCCGCCTCGCCGGTCGGGATTTGCTGCGGTGCGGGTGCCTGCTGCTGTCGCGGTTCCGCGCCTGCTTCTGGCTTGGGGGACTGTCCCTGAGCCTGCTTCTGGGCACGTTCTGCCAGACGGGCCGCCTTCGCAACACTCTTGACCTGCTCCCACACGCCCAGCACAGCTTCGGCTGCTCGGGTGCGAACCTTCGACCCCGCCGAAACCGGCGCGCCCTCAGCGGCCAAGCGTGCGTTGGTCACGCGCTGTCCCGCCTCACGGACAAGCTCACGGGGCAACGGCTCCGGGTGTGAATCCGGCACACCGTACTTTGCGCGCATGGCATCAATTTCACCGGCAACACGCGCCCACCGACGGGCGGCACGCTTGCGGGTCGGCACCGGCCCAAGGTTCTGAACCCACGCCGGGGCCTTGCCCTCGCGCACCTGCTGCGCCAATTCCTGACCACGCGAACGAGTCAGCTTGCCGATTTCAGCAGCACGGATTTTCAGAATCTGCTTGAGCTTGCCGCCCTTAAGCTGACTCTCCCAGAACCTATCGAGGGTATGACCGGACACGCCGCCAGAAGCTACCTTAGACGGCTGCGGCTTCTGCACGTTGTTCTGTGCGGTCAGGCCCAGCTCACGGCGAAGACGGCGCTCTTCACGCAGGCACGCGGCCAGAGTGAACCGCTCACCACCGCGCGAAACCTCACCGCGAATGATCTGCTCAAACTCTCGCTGGTCGCCGCTGACTTCCCAGCGGCGGCGCGTGATTTCAGCGTCCATCTGGCCCAAAGTCTCGGCGATTTCGTCATACTTTCCGCTGCGGTGGGTGCCTCCATCCTCACGCTCACAAGCAGTCAGAGCCTTCACGGTCGCGGCGCGACGCTCCAGAAGCCAATCCGTTTGAGCCATTGCGAAGGGGTTCCTGAACCATTCCGGGTCGTCCAGAACCAGCTTCTCCAGGCGTGCTTCGGTGGAAACTTCGCGCGCCTCAGCACGGGCAATCAGCGCATCGAGCATCGCGTCACTGTAGCCCGCCAGGGGTCGGTCTGCACGCTCAGCATTGGCGCGCTCATCGACAATCTGGCTAATGCGCCAGGACAGAACGGCTGCGGCATCAACCGGCGTTTCAGCGTCCGTGCTCAGGGGACGGGTGCGGTAGGCGCGCTCGACAATGTCGGGCACATCCAGGCCTGCACGGTGTAGCTCGCCCAGCTGTGCCGCCAATGCGCCGAAACCTTCGGAATTAATGACGGCGGTAACGTCAGCATCCGCTGATGCTTTCGCGCCGGTGGGCATTTTAGCTTCCAACTCGGATGTATCCGCGCCGTCATAGCGTGCTTGACGCATCTGTGCTCGCAAGCTGCGGGCTTCTGCTGCGTCGGCTCCGGTGGGGTCAAAATGGGTGACGCGGTTCATGCCCTGCGTCATGAGGTCAGCAATCACGGCACGCTGAGCAAGCTCTGCGTGTTCCTGATATTCTGCCACTGCGGCGGCGGGGGACTGCTGCTGCGCACGGATCGCATCCACGCTCTCATGCACGCTCAGCTGTGCCTCGCCGTCATGACGGGCGGCGACAGTTTCCAGCACCTCATCCAGTTTTTCGCCTTCATTCAGGCGCACGTAGAGGCGGTTTTCTTCGCGTCCACGGGAAAGGCCAACGTAAGCGCCTGCGCGGTCGGCGCGGCTGTCAATCAGCGCATGGGACGTGTCCACGGTGGCACCCTGTGCACGGTGCACCGTCAGGGCGTAGCCCAGCTCGACATTCTGGCTGACGTATTCTTCGGGAAGAGTGACGGTGCCGCCATGCTCCACATGGCGCACCTTGAGCGAACCATCTTCGCCCACACCTTCAACGCTCCACCGGTCGCCGTTCTTCACGAAATCGCGGCCTGCAAAGACCGGCAGGCGGCGGTCATTGCGGCGGGTCACAATCGTGTCGCCCACATATGCGGTGGCCTGACCTGCACCCGGTGCAGAGCCAGAACGCAACAGCACACCCTCGCCGGTCGGCTCACCAGAAGTGGAGATACGGTGCGCCTGAGCCAAAGCATTCAGGGACGCGACGGACTCATTAGATGAGCCCATCATCAGCGAAGATTTACCGTCGCTGATGTCTTTTTGCCATGCGGCGAAGACCCGCTGCGTCATCGCCTCGCTGTCACCTGCGGCCACGCGGCCCTGCGCGCGATACCACGCGAAGGGCTCGTCCTTGCCCACTGCGGCGGGTTCGCGAAGGCGCAACGTCGCGGCTGCTTCTTCCTCGTTCTTGAATCGGAACAATTCATCGAGGCGTACCGCACCGACCTCGCGGTCAATGAGGCGAAGGGCACCACCGGCACCCACAGCCGACAGCTGACGGTCATCACCCATCACGCGCACCAGCGCGCCGCGCTCAGCGGCAATCTGCACCAGCGCATCAAAATCACGGGTGGACACCATGCCCGCCTCGTCAATCAGCAGCACGTCACCGGGGCGGATACTGAGCGGCCCGGCCTTGGCGCCGTCCGTGTTCGCGGACAGAACTTTTGCCACGGTATCGGCACCAATACCCAGTTCATCACCAAGGACTTTTGCGGCGGCGGCGGTCGGTGCCATACCGATAACGCGGCCTCCGGCGGCCTGAATCGTCTCCACAGCAAGCGAAACAGAGGCCGTCTTACCTGCACCGGCGGCACCAATACCGGCCACCAGAAGACGCTCAGAGAGGGCGAACTCGCGCGCCAAAGCTTCCTGACCAGCCGGAAGCGAGAAGCCCTTTTCCGCCAACTGCTCGCGGCGCTCAGCCACTTTCTGCTCGAAAACATCGAAGGTTGCCGCCGGAATCACGGGCGCGGTTGCCGCATCCAAAATGCGAAGCTCAGCGTCCACCATCTCCTGCGTCGTGAACAGCGCTGCGTCACGACGCACAAAACTATTCGTGCCGTCCGCGCGCAAGAACTCGTCAGCAACCGGGCGGTTCTGCTCGCCGGAAAGATTCAGAACCTTCTGCTCCAGGGCATGACGAATGGCACCGGCGAGGCTCTGCTCATCGGTGCTTTCCGGGGTGGTCTGCGTGGTGCCAGGAACCGGCACAGGGACGCCTGCACCGCGTAGATAGCGGACGGTTTCAGCTTCCAGATGGGAGCGGCGGAAGACTGCGCGCTGTGCGGTCACGCGGTCAAGAATCTGCTGTGCGTGCTCCTCCGGGGTACGCAAAAGGAACTCGGCCTGGGTCTGTTCACGCTTGGCGCGTGCCTGCTCGCTGGCGGTCTCCAGGTGCTTTTTCAAGTCTTCACCGGTAGGAATGTTCACCTCACCGGTGCGCGAAATGGCCTCAGCCTTTGCCGCCCATTCCTCGCACAAATCCTTAAGACTCTTCGCCTCGCCCTTATGCGGGCGAGTAGCCAAGGTCGCCTGCTGCGCAAGTTCCAGCATGGCTTTACGTCCGGGCGCGTGACCGTGAGCCTCGACGTATTCAGCCTTGAGACGGTCAAGTTCTGCCGAAATTTCAGAACGTCGGCTGCTGAACTGCTCCACCATCTCGCGGTTAATTCCGGCAATCTCCATCACCGGAGATAGCTCACTCTTGGTCGCATCGGGGACACAAACCAGTCCAAGAGTCTGTTCCAAATGTTCCGCCAGCTTCGCGTTATACAGCTCAGATGCGGCAACGTTCCACTGATACAACGTGCGCCCATCAATAGCGGACCAGCGGCCATCTGCCCCCTTCACTCGGTTAGAAATGACCAGGTGATCGTGAAGATTCGGGTCACCGGAACGTGAGTCCCAGTGCCTAAACTTGGTGGCAATGAGTCCGCCGTCAATGTCGATTTGGCGCACCCCACCGGCACCGCGACGGGTCATAATGACCTGCTCTTCAAGGAACTTCACGACATCCGCAATGGCCTCCTCATGCGCTTTCTGCACGCCTTCGCGCAAGGACTCATCACCCAAACCCCACGCCATAGACACACTTTTCGGCTGGGTAAACACCATATCGAACCCGGCCACAGAGTTACTTTTCGGCTTGGATTCGCGCGCAATAAAAGCCACAAGTTGCTTATCAGTCGGCTCTACGCCGTGCTGTGCACGGTACATGACCGCACCCACACGGTGGCGGATATTCTGCACCTCTTCGGTGGTCGGGTCGGTGTGCTGGGTGTCGCGGAAGCGGCGGATTTCCTCATCTACGGCGCGGGTAAATTCGGTGGAGCCTTCACGCTGTGCGTGCAGGCTCGGGGCGACATTCTGCTTAAAGTGTGCGTCGATAGCACGCTGGGACGCGTGCTGTGCGGCGGTCGCTTCGTGCTCCAGAAGGCGGTAATTTGCCATGAACTCAGCACGGGTCGGGCGCTCAACGTCAGGGTTCTTAACGTACTCAGCCTTGACGATTCGGTGCCCTGCTGCGCGGTATCGTGCCAAGTACTTTGAAACCGTCATCTGCGACGGGACACGACCATAAAGGTGCTCCAAATCGGAACAAATTTCCTGCTGAGTCTTACCCTCGCGGGTGCCCTCAATGATGAGGAAGGCGCGCTCAGCGGCGCGATTCTGCACCTTATCCCACGCCTGAGCGCGCACTTCCTCGAACGCCTCGGGGGTGGAATTTTGGAGAAGGTCGGTAATCTCTTCGGTCTCAAGAGGGGTGAACTTGTGCCCGAAAAGAACCTCCATCTGTTCCTCGGACACGTTGCCTTCCAGACCCAATTCAGCCGCACCAGCGCCGACCCACTGACCCGGAGGCATACCCTCCACGGCGTAATAATCGCCTAGCTCACGGTCGCTAGCGCGCAGCACATCGTTACTCGCCACTTCGGCGGTGTAGTAACGGAAGCCGTCACCGGAGGTGAGCTTATGGATGGTCAGCATACCCTAATTCTACCCTTGAATCTTATTAAGAACAACTCAGAATAAAACCCTGATTGGCTCGGTGCATGAGGTGTGACAAAAAGAAAGCGCAGCTTTTCAGCTCCACAGGTGCGAGGAACGAGCACACACCAGGTGGACAGGCTGAACAGAGAAGCGATTTTGTCCGACACATTATGTGTCGCGCTCATCCACAGGCGGCGCCGGTGTGAATGATGAGCCCTGCTCTCTTGGAAGGAGCTTGCGGGAGGAAAGAGGGGAAACAGGGCTCTCATGCATTCCAGGCAGCAGAAGGTGGTCAAGCTGTGCACACCTTGTGTGTCAGGGCGCATGATGGAGAGAGGAGCTTGCGGGGTGAATCAATCTGCGGGCTGTCCACAGGTGTGTGCAGATTGTCCACTGGCGCGTGCCAACTGTGAATGAGCGAAACCGGCGGCTGCGCCGCCGGTTTTTCCGTCACCGGTGACGGAAAAACTCGCGCCCCGATAGCCCAAGCGTGTAGTATTTAGGGTGAAGAATGTAATGAATGGCCCCTAACGGTTCATTGAGCATCATTGAGAACAGACGCCCCGAACTTCTGACTGAAGTTCGGGGCGTCGTTGTTGTGTAGGCACTAGGGGATTTTTGGGTTATCGCAGTGGAGACCGTGACGGTTTTCCTGAAAAATAAGAGCCTGAAGGTTAAACTAAAAGGTAAGAAATCTCCCTTTGAAAGGACTCCCCTTATGACTCGCTCACCCCGCACTGTCGCCGCCCGCCGTGCTCGCGAAAACGCCGCAGCCTTCGCAGAACGCGAAGCAAAGCTGCTGACCGTGGCTGAAAAATTCTTCGCCCTGGAAGCTAACAGCCCGGCGGCAAAACTGGAAGCCGACATTAAGGCTCAGGAGAAGAAGCTCGCTACTCTGCGCGAAAAGCTTATGACCGCACAAGCTGAAACTCAGCAGAGCCTTTCTGCTCCCGTCGCCGAAATGAAGGCACTGAGGGTTTCCAAGGACGAGATTGCCGCCCGCCTCGGCATCACCCGCGCCGAAGTGAACGCACTACTGCGCGCCTCCAAGGCTGAACCCGAAGGCGCTGAACGTGTTTAGAAAAGCTGGGTCTGCCCTTCCATCGTCAATCCTCTACCAAGGCGGTCTACGTCGTCCTGTCGGTAGCCATGCTTGAGGACAAGATCGCGAAGGGCTCTGGAGTCTGCCGCGCGTTCGGCTCGACTCCGGCGAAGAAAAGCGAGGCCGTGCAGGTTGTCACGCCCGCGCGCCGCGCGCTCTCTCATGTTCTCGGCATGGTCGCCAAGAAAAAGGTGAGAGCCTGCGCCGTTCTCGGCACGCACGCATAGCGGATTGTCGCACAGGTGCGTGACCATCTCAGCAGCTTCCACGGCATCATTTCCGAATGCAGCCGTGGCGGCGTATCTGTGGGCGCGCCACATCTTCTCCCCTGCTTCTGATTCGGGGTCTTTGACCCAAAACCTACCGTAGCCATCGGCTCCAATAGCCCCTACCCATACCCAGCAGGCGCCAGGTGTTTCACCTTTGACGACTTTATCCCAGAACCGGCGGGTCTCCTCGCTGGAATGGCTCATAACATCCAACTCTCACTAGCTAGATTTGCCTGTCAGCGTCAATTCTAGCGTTCGATAGGAAACCGAAAGGAAAAATGATGATTCCAAAGAATCAATTCACACAAGGGATTCTCACCGGTGCAGTCGTGGCTTCGGCGGTGGTGATTCTGTCCTTCTTTGAGCCGGACCGGTTCGTTCTTCCGGCTGTTCTAGCGACAGTCGTTCTTGTTTTCTGCGCCCCCTGCTTAACGTTTGGGCGTACCGAGGAGGGAATGAAGGAAGAACGCATCTATCAGCTGGCCGCTGTCGTTGCTGGTGTCGCGTTCGGTTTGGTGGTTGTTGGTCAGCCGACCGGCGGTTTTATCCCGCCGATTGCTGCTGCGGCGCAGCAGGGCGGCTCCATGCTGGCAACCGGCCTTATGGGTTGGGCTTTGTGGAGGGCTGGCGCGCACTCGATGCCGACATTGCCTGAGGTGTTGGATGGAAAGTTGGTTTGGGCGACGTCGGCTGCGGCAGGCTATTTTATGCTCAGCGGCACTTTGTCCGTTCTGGCGTTGGGTGTTGTTCTTCTGACGGTGCATCAGCTCTTCCGTGCCCGTGATGAGTCGTTGAAGGTGGACCTCAATTTTTCGCAGATTGTTGGTGTTGAGGTCTGCATTCTGCTGCATCTGATGGTTCCGGTCTTGGTGTCATGATCTTGAACGGAGCATGAAAGAACCCCCTCTACACGATGTGTAGAGGGGGTTTATCATGTCCGCCGCAGGGCACCAAGCCCTTTAGCTCTTTCAGGTTAACACTGATTCGGTGGCGGTGCATCTGGTTTCGTCATTTTCGCCGCGCCGGTGAAGTCAAACCTCAATGAAA
>ERZ1674082.73-NODE-73-length-22175-cov-17.592495_pt1 | contig 22175 bp, 15 predicted proteins | sample MGYA00581118_ERZ1674082 | MGnify/ENA primary metagenome ERZ1674082 (study PRJEB41354, sample SAMEA4873329) | human saliva metagenome | biome: human-associated habitat [ENVO:00009003]; feature: mouth environment [ENVO:08000002]; material: saliva material... | reverse complement strand
CTATATAGGAATCAGTCCAAAGCTATATAGCTTTCTTCGCCATCCTATATAGCTCGACCCACGCACCTATATAGGTCAGCTCGCCGACCAATATAGGTTCATTTATCGACCTCGGGTGGAGCCTGTGATGGCCTTCGAGGGAAGGGAGCGGGTAGCGGGCTGTAGGAGGGGGTGTCCGACGTCAGGGGAGCTTCTCTTGAAGAGGAGGTCTGTGGGTGAGTGCCTATATAATAATGTACGCGCGCGAAGCTGGGAGGAACGCCGAAGATGGGGAGTTATGCATACCCTCTTCGCTTGTTGTGGGGATGTGGTGGGGCGCTGCCTCCCTTATTATAGGTAGAGTATGGCAAAGAATGTGTACTTTTGTACCCAAATAATTTAACTAAACAAATCATCAAATCACGTGTTATGCCGAACATTATCACGATAAAGAAGGGCCTCACGCTGAATCTGAAGGGAAAGGCCGCTGAGACGCAACTCGCAGCAGCCCAGCGCACGGAGAGCTATGCCGTCGTCCCCGATGATTACATCGGCTTCGTCCCTAAAGTGATCGTTCACCCAGGCGACAAGGTGCTGGCAGGCGATGCTCTGCTGTGCCACAAGGGTGCGCCTGAGCTGTGCTTGACCTCGCCTGTCAGTGGCGAAGTCATCGCTGTCAATCGCGGTGCCAAGCGCAAGGTCCTGAGCGTCGAAGTACGCCCCGATGCGACGACGGAGTACAAGTCCTTCGCCACGGCTGGGGTCGAAAAGATGCAGCGCTCTGAGGTACTTGCTCTCCTCCTAGAGAGTGGTATGTTCAGCTTCTTCAAGCAGCGTCCCTACGACCGCCTGGCTAATCCTCTGACTGAGCCCCGTGACATCTTCGTCACGGCGAACTTCACCGCTCCCCTTGCTCCCCGCTTCAGCTATCTGGCTCAGGGTCGCGAGGACGAGCTGCAGCTGGCTCTCACCGCTCTCACCAAGCTTACCACGGGTAAGGTCTACCTCGGTGTCGCTCCTGGCGAACTGACGGGTGTGACGGGTGTCGAGCGCGTCGAAGTCCGCGGGCCACACCCCGCAGGTCTGGTCGGTACGCTGATCAACCACACGGCGCCTATCAACAAGGAAGAGACCGTCTGGACGCTCAAGGCCAGCGATCTTCTTGTGATCGGCCGCTTCCTCAAGACTGGTAAGGTCGACTTCTCCCGCACCATCGCTCTCACGGGCTCCGAAGCCAAGGAGACGGGCTATCTGACCGTCCTGCCTGGTGCCCACTTCACCGAAGCCCTCGCAGGCCGTCTCGGTAAGAAGGGTGAGCATGAGCGCATCATCGAGGGGGATGTCTTCTCCGGTATCAAGGTCGATGAAGAGCACGACCGCATGAGCTACTCTATTGACCAGATCACGATCATCCCCGAGGGGGACGACGTGCACGAGGTCTTTGGCTGGGCTATGCCTCGTCTCAACCAGTACAGCCACAGCCGCTCTTACTTCTCTTGGCTCATGCCTAAGAAGGAATATGTGCTCGATGCCCGTGTCAAGGGTGGTCGCCGCGCTATGATTATGAGTGGCGAGTACGACCGTGTCTTCCCTATGGATATCTATCCTGAGTTCCTCCTGAAGAGCATCATCGCCTTCAACATCAACGATATGGAGGCTCGCGGTATCTATGAGGTAGCTCCCGAAGACTTCTCTGTCTGCGAATTCGTCGACACGTCCAAGATACCTCTCCAGCAGATCGTACGTCAGGGTCTGGATGAGCTGTACAAGGAAATGAACTAATAGAAGGTTTCACTCATTAAAAGGACAACGACCTTGAACGCATTAAGAAAACAAATCGATAAGATTAAGCCCGCCTTCTCGAAGGGGGGGCGCTTCTCGGCCCTGGAGTCAGTCTTCGACGGCTTTGAGACGTTCCTCTTCGTCCCCAATACGACCTCGAAGCGTCGTGGCGCTCACGTCCACGATGCCATCGATAGCAAGCGCACGATGAGCGTAGTCATCTTCGCTCTCCTGCCTGCGCTGCTCTTCGGGATGTACAACGTCGGGCTGCAGCACAATATCGCTGTAGGTGTAGAGGCTTCCTTCTGGAGCACCTTCTTCTATGGCTTCCTCTCTGTGCTGCCTCAGATCATCGTCTCCTACGCTGTAGGTCTGGGTATTGAATTCATCATCGCCCAGATGAAGCATGAGGAGATCCAGGAAGGGTTCCTCGTCACGGGGATTCTCATCCCGATGATTATCCCTGTGGAGACCCCACTGTGGATGATCGCTGTAGCTACTGCCTTCGCTGTAGTCTTCGCTAAGGAAGTCTTCGGTGGTACGGGCTACAACGTCTTCAACGTAGCGCTGATCACGCGTGCCTTCCTCTTCTTCTCTTACCCCGCCGCTATGTCTGGTGACAGCGTGTGGGTACGCCTCGGCTCGACCTTCGGGCTCGGTGGTGCTGAGAAGGCTGTCGACGGCTTCTCTGGTGCTACGCCCCTCGGGCAGATCGCTGCTGCTAAGGGCATGCTCCCCGACATCCACAATACGCTCGGTGGTCCACTGACTGACTGGGATGCCTTCCTCGGATTCCTCCCAGGCTCGGTAGGTGAAGTCTCCACGCTCGCTATCCTCATCGGGGCTTGCATCCTCATCTATACGGGTATCGCCAGCTATAAGATCATGGTATCTGGTGTCGTCGGTGTCTTCGCTATGGCTGCTGTCTTCAACGCCATCGGTGCTACGCCTGCTATGCAGGTATCTGCACTTCACCACCTCATCTATGGTGGCTTCGCCTTCGGTATCGTCTTCATGGCTACGGACCCCGTGACCGCTGCACGCACCGAAGCTGGGAAGTGGGTCTATGGTTTCCTCATCGGGGTAATGGTCGTCTTCATCCGTGTGCTCAATGCTGGGTACGCTGAAGGTATGATGCTCGCTATCCTCCTGATGAACACCTTCGCACCTCTCATCGACTATATCGTGGTAGAGCGCAATACGCAGAAGCGTCTCAAGCGTCTCTCCGCTAAGGCTCAGAACTAATCCAACACCGCTACAACGATGAATAGAGATAAGAATTCTTATGTACTGATCTATGCTGCGGTGATGGTCATCCTCGCTGCAGTCCTCCTGGCAGGTGCAGCGATCGTCCTGCGTCCCGCACAGCAGGAGAACGCTAACATCGACAAGATGCAGCAGATCCTCCGCGCACTCGGTCAGAGCCCTGATAAGTCCACCGTCATTTCCACCTACAAGGACCTCATCAAGAAGGAACTCCTCGTCAACGAAGAGGGCCAGGTCGTCAAGACCTTCGAAGGGGAAGAAGTCGGTAAGAGCGACGCTTTCAATGCCAACACCGAGCTCTCCTATAAGCTCATCGCTAAGGGTGAGAAGCAAGACCTCCCCGTCTATGTCGCTGAGGTCAACGGGAAGACCCTCTACGTCCTCCCCCTCAATGGTGCAGGTCTGTGGAATAAGATCTGGGGCTACATCGCTATCGATGCTGCTGACCACTCTACGGTCGATGGGGCTGACTTCGGCAACGCTGGGGAAACCCCAGGTCTCGGTGCTGAAATCTCCACGCCACACTTCTCTGCCCAGTTCAAGGGTAAGCACATCTTCCGCGAAGGCGCCTTCACCGGTATCGCTGTCGTCAAGAATGGCCAGAAGGTCGAGGATAAGGACTACGTCGATGGTATCTCGGGCGGTACGCTCACCAGCAATGGTGTGAACGATATGCTCGCTGCCTCGCTCAAGCCCTTCCAAAAATTTCTTGAAACCTATAACGCTCAGTAGCCATGTCTCTCTGGAATAAAAAGAATAAAGAAACGCTCCTCGGGCCACTCAGCAAGAATAACCCCATCATGGTGCAGATGCTCGGTATCTGCTCCGCGCTGGCTGTAACCTCTAAGCTCGAGCCCGCTATCGTCATGGCACTCTCTGTGACGGTCGTCGTCGCCTTCTCCAACGTCGTCATCTCGCTCCTGCGTAAGACGATCCCTAACCGTATCCGCATCATCGTGCAGCTCGTCGTGGCAGCTACCCTGGTGACCATCGTCAGCGAAGTCCTCAAGGCTTATGCTTACGACGTCAGCAAGCAGCTCTCCGTCTTCGTCGGGCTGATCATCACGAACTGTATCCTCATGGGTCGCCTCGAAGCCTTCGCTCTGGGTAACGGCCCTTGGGAATCCTTCCTCGATGGTGTCGGGAACGGTCTTGGCTATGGTGCTGTCCTCGTCGCTGTAGGCTTCTTCCGCGAGCTCCTCGGCTCTGGTACGCTCCTCGGCTTCCAGATCATCCCTCAGAGCTTCTACGCTACCGATGGTATCCACGGCTATGTCAACAACGGTCTGATGATCTTGCCTCCTATGGCACTTATCTCCGTGGCTGTGCTCATCTGGATCCACCGCTCGTACAACAAGGAGCTTCAGGAAAACTAACCTTTACCCACGCAAATAAGAACTAACAAAGAATGGATTCATTAGCCTTATTCTTTAGGTCGATCTTCATCGATAACATGATCTTCGCCTACTACCTGGGGATGTGCTCCTTCCTGGCAGTATCGAAGAACGTAAAGACCTCCTTTGGCCTGGGTATCGCTGTCACGTTTATCCTGACCTGCACGCTGCCTATCAACTACCTCCTCGAGACCAAGGTCTTCAAGCAGGGGGCGCTTGACTGGCTCATCGGTGCTGATGCCGCAGGTGTAGATCTCTCCTTCCTCTCCTTCATCATCTTCATCGCCGTCATCGCCGCTTTCACGCAGCTTGTGGAGATGCTCGTCGAGCGCTTCAGCCCCTCGCTCTACGCTTCGCTCGGGATCTTCCTCCCGCTGATCGCTGTGAACTGTGCTATCCTCGGTGGATCACTCTTCATGCAGCAGCGTGAATTCCCCACCATCGGTGAAGCTACCATCTATGGCTTCGGCTCCGGTATCGGCTGGATGCTCGCTATCGTCGGGATGGCTGCTATCCGTGAGAAGCTCCAGTACTCTGATGTGCCCAAGCCCCTGCGTGGCCTCGGGATCACCTTCATCGTCACGGCGCTTATGGGGATTGCCTTCCTCAGCTTCTCTGGTGTCAAGATGTAACGAAAGCGAAGACTCAACGAAATGAATACAACCATTATACTCGTCAGTGTGGGCATCTTCCTCGTGGTCACACTGCTCCTGGTGATCGTCCTGCTTGTCGCTAAGAGCAAGCTCGTCCCATCAGGCAACGTCAAGCTCACCATCAATGGGGAGAAGGAAGCTGAAGTACCCATCGGTGGTACGCTGCTGAGCACTCTGCAGGGTGAGAATATCTACCTCTCCTCCGCTTGCGGTGGTAGCGGTTCGTGCGGTCAGTGCCGCTGCCGTGTCGTCGAAGGTGGTGGGGAAATCCTGCCTACTGAGACGGGCTTCTTCTCTCGCAAGGAGCAGAAGGAACACTGGCGTCTGGCTTGCCAGACCAAGGTCAAGGAAGACATGCAGGTCATCGTACCTGAGTCCGTCTTCGGCGTCAAGGAATGGGAGTGCGAAGTCGTCTCGAACCGCAACGTCTCGACCTTCATCAAGGAATTCGTCGTGAAGCTCCCCGAGGGTGAAGTGATGAACTTCCAGAGCGGTAGCTACGCGCAGATCACCATCCCTCCCTACGACATCAAGTATGCCGACTACGACATCGATGAGAAGTTCCGTGGCGACTGGGATCACTTCGATATGTGGAGCCTGACCTGTAAGAATGATACGGAGACCATCCGTGCTTACTCGATGGCTAACTACCCTGCCGAAGGGAACATCATCACGCTCAACGTCCGTATCGCTACGCCTCCTATGGACCGCGCTACGCACAAGTGGCTCCCCGTCTCTCCTGGTATCTCCTCGTCCTACATCTTCTCGCTGAAGCCTGGGGACAAGGTCCGTATGAGTGGTCCTTATGGGGACTTCCACATCCAGGACACAGATGCTGAGATGCTCTACATCGGTGGTGGTGCTGGTATGGCTCCTCTGCGTGCTCAGATCCTCCACCTCTTCCGCACGCTCCATACGGGCCGTAAGGTCTCTTACTGGTACGGTGCACGAAGCAAGAAGGAGATCTTCTACGAAGAGGACTTCCGCGAGATCGAGAAGCAGTTCCCCAACTTCAGCTTCCACATCGCGCTCTCTGACCCCCAGCCCGAAGACAACTGGACCGGCTACGTCGGCTTCATCCATCAGGTCATCTACGACAACTATCTGAAGGATCACGATGCGCCCGAAGATATCGAGTACTACATGTGCGGCCCTGGTCCTATGGCCAACGCCGTGAAGGTGATGCTCGAAGACCTCGGCGTACCGCGTAGCCAGCTCTTCTTCGACGACTTCGGCGGATAGTACACCGCTCGCCTTGCCTCCTTCGGGTGGCTGGCGAAGTCCAATACAAAGCCTCCCCACCGTTAGCTCCGTGCTGACGGTGGGGAGGCTCTTTTTGTGGGCAGCCCGAGGAGGCCTGAGCGTAAGGGGGAAGGCGCCGAGCTTTGATGTCTTGCCTTCCGACCAATAAACCTTACCTTCGTAGCTGAATTTAATAGCAAAGCTTATAAGTATGATTGCAACACTGATTACAGGAGCCCTGGCCGGATGGCTGGGCGGGATTATCTATCGAGGTAGTGGCCTCGGACTTCTCGGGAATATCGTCGTAGGTATCCTAGGGAGTGGCGTAGGTTCGTGGCTTTTGGAGAAGGTCTTCAATACCTCTCTGGGCGAAGGCTGGATCGGCTCTATCCTGACGGGAGCCATCGGCGCTATCGTCATCCTATTCGTAATGAATCTGCTCGTCAAGCAGAAGAAATAGGGACGGACGCCCGTATATAAGGCGCCGAATTTTCGCATATACGGAAATAAATTTCTGCATATACGAAAATATATTTCCGTATATACGGAGATTTCCCTGCGTGTATGCGCTGCTTCCTCTCCCTCGATTTGGGCGTCTTGTAGCCCAGCTACGAGGCCCTTCCCTCAATAGACAAGCCCCCGAGTAAGCTCACTTGCTTACTCGGGGGCTTGTGCTTTATTTGAGTGCCTCAGAGGGAGGCGGGGGAGTCGTTACTTGATCTCGCAGGCACCACCAGCGCAGGAGGCAGCACCAAGCTCATCGGCATTGGTGAACTGCTTGCCAGAGAAGTCAACGCTCTTCCAGTCGACGGGCTTGTACGTCTTCTTCAGGACCTCGAAGAGGTGGAGGTTATTGACGCTCTTCAGCACGTTGACCGCCTTGTAGATGTCGCCACGGTAGTAGTTGTGGGCAAACTTCTCGATACGGCGGACGATATCGCGCTTAGCAGCGAGGTTCTCGACCTTGTCCTGCAGGCGTGCTGCGAGGATGCCACGCACGTGCTCGCGGTCCAGGCAGGGGGCTTCGCCCTCGACGCTGTGACGCTGGATGTAGTCGTCGATAGCGTAGTCCGAGACGAAGAGCTGCTCGCCACGGCCCTGAGCCGATTCGCAAGCCTTCCACAGGTCGCCGAAGACCTCGATCGTGTCCACGACGAGACCCGAAGCGAACATACTACCGACGCCGTATTCGCGGAGGATCTCCTCAGCCGTCGAGACCTTGCACATAGGAGCCTGAGGCAGGTCCATATCGCCGTAGGTGGAGAGGAAGGTCACGCCAGCGATGTAGTCTTGGTTCTCCCAGACCCAGTCGCAGACGGCATCCCACTGGTCGTTGGGCACGTCGACGGTGTTCGATACATTATTCTTGATGGGAGACTCCATGTCGCTCATGCCGGGGATGACCCAGCTCTGCTGGACGAGCTTGACGTACTCGAGGAGCTTGATGCCACTGAGTTCGCTGCGCAGAAGTGTATCTTCGCTTTCTTCGATGGGGAAGAAGATCTTCTTGTCCGTAGCAGGCTTGAAGATGTTGGGCTGTACAGCCTTGGGGTTAGCCTCTTCGTAAGCCTTGAGGTTGGGCTCTTCGATGTTGGCCTCGACGCTACGCAGGTAGCGCTTAGCGTAAGCGCCGTGGATACCCGAGGTCATACCGAGCAGGAGGCTCACCGTACCATCAGGCTTGACGCAGGTCGTACGGCTGGCGGGGTTGATGCCGAGGATGCGAGCACACTGAGAGTTCTGCTGGCGCACCTGCATAGCCCCGACGGCGAGGATATCCTTGTTCGTGAGGATCTGAGGGTTGTTCATGATCCCGCCGATGGATACACCGATGAGGGGATCGGACTGGATGATGTTCGTCGTAGCCTGTCCGAGGTAGGGGAAGTCCATGTAGGTAGCCTGCACGGTAGCGAGCGTAGACGCGCAGCGGCAGATCTTGTAGAACTCCTCTTCGCTCGTACATTCCATCCCATTGATGGAGGCAAGGTTACATACCTGCCAGCCCGTATCACCATTCTTGTCCGTGGGGAAGAAGCCGATTTCGCAGCAGGGGTTACAGCCTACGCCGAACTTATCTCTCCAGTAGAGACCAGGGTCACCGCTCGTACGCATAGCTTCGAAGAGCGACTCATAGAGTGAGCGATCGACTTCGCCTCGGTTGAGAGCGGCCGACATGTTGAAGCGAGCACGCTGGGGATTGGTAGAGAACCAGTCGCCGTGCTTACAGTTCACCATCTCCGTGTCTTCGGGAGAGAAGAGGATCATCAGCGCCGAGCGACGGACACCACCCGAGAGGACGGAGTCTGCCAGGTGAGCGATGATGTCGGTGCACTGCAGGGCAGAGAGGCGCTTCTGACCAGCTGCGACGGCGGCCTTCATCAGGGCACGGATCTTATCGAGAGCCATACGCAGACCGTCGGGCCCAGGAGCGATGAAGCGCTTAGCGATCTTAGCACCCTTAGGGCGGATCTCAGAGTAGTCGAAGACTGGCTTCTTTACGCCAGGGATGAAGTAGTACTCGAGAAGGCGGTGGATAGAGTCAGCCCAGCCCTCGATGCTGTCACCGATGACATAGGCTTCGCTTTCCTGAGACAGCTCGCTGGCGGGGAGGAGTGCGGGGAGCTTGTCTACGTGGGCTTGCTCTACGGAGAGACCGCAGCCGCAGCCACTGAGCAGGAGCCACTCGATCTCGCGGAAGACCTCAAGGCGGTCACAGTGCGAGTAGCTACAGTTATAGGATTTCGCTGAGGACTTCAGGACGGGCTCACCGCCGAACTGGAGGTTGCGCTGGGACCCAACGAACTTCTTCAGCTTGTAGTAGTCGATGGCCTCATTGAACTGGGTCATGAACCACTCGTCTTGCAGCGCCTGGGGGGCGAAGCGCTCCAGGTGCGTCAGGTGCATCTGGCGGATACGTTCGACGCTCTCGTCCCAGGTCTCTTTACGACCCAAGTCTTCGCGGAACAAGGAATACTTACTTTGGTAAACGTATTCAGATAAAGCGCGTTTGCTCTCTGTCATGATGGTTGTTGAAAATGTAATATTTACGAGGGGACATCCGAGGGATTTCCCCCAATTGTTGTGCAAAGCTACAAAAACAAAACCGCACTTTCCCTCCAAAGTTCACCCTCAAATCGCACTGCTTTATCCCTCAGCGAGATACAATTTTTTTGTCCCTTTTTGCCCTCTTTCCTCCCTCTTGGCCTCCTCCGAGGAGGGGTGAAATGGCCTCTTTTCTCCCCTGAAAATCCCTTCCTCGCCTGCTGCAATGCACCTCTTCCCCGCCTCTCTTCCCTCCCTCTTTTGTCCCTCATTCGTCCCCTCCCTCGCCTATACATTATATATAGGTATATGGGGGTGTGAGTCGAGCTATATAGGATGGGGAAGAAAGCCGTATAGCTTTGGCCTAATTCCGTATAGCTTTGAGAAGTGACCTATATTAGGTTGTTGCTCCGCGTAGGGATAAAAGTTGTGGACGAGTGGCAGATAAGTTTGGTCTACGTACGTGGCTCTAATATCTACGTACGTGGATATTTGGATTTACGTACTTGGTCTTTAAGACTACGTACATAGACAGAGGAAAACTACTACGTGACGGTGCTTTTTTCTTGATGAGAATGGCACTTTTCCCTCCGCTGAATAAGAGGGATATGTGCGATAAGGCGAAGGGCTTGCGTACCACTTCGGAGAGGTATATCGGGGAGCTGGACGTGCGAAGCCTTAGCACTCTAAATAGAGGGCAGGACTCTCGGCAACAGTCTCTATATATTAGGGGCGAGTGCTCTCCGACGGGGTGCGACATCCTCCCGTAGGAGTGGGGTGTGCGAACCTATATAGGTCGCTGCTCCGACCAATATAGGTCGACGTGACGACCAATATAGCTTCGTGTCGTGACCTATATAGGTTCACCCGCTGACCAATATAGGCCGGTAGCCCCCCTCCCGAGTACGGTGTGTTAGAGGGCTATCGTTATGTAGCCGATAATTCTCATCTTTACGCTACCAAATCACGCCGAGGACATCCGTCCCTGCAGGCTAATAAAGAGCGAATAGACAATGATGAATAGCATACTATATAGAGTGCGACTGATGGCTCTCCTCCTGCTTGCGGTGAGTGGGAGCTACGGCACGTCGCAGGCACAAGAGGATTATCGTATGTTCGAGGCCAAGACGCCTCAGTTGGACCCCGCCTATGCCAAGGGGGTGTCGGGACATATAGCGGGAGAGCCACGTCAGGGGCAACTTGTGATGGCTGGTGGGTGTAACTTCCCCGACCGCCCAGCTCGAGAGGGTGGAGCGAAGCGCTACTATTCCGAGATCTATATTGCCGACTATCTTGGCGCATTTAATCTTGCTTGTGAGACAATGGCTTCGGAGCTGGATATGGGGTGGAAGCTCGTAGGGCATTTGCCCCACCCAACGGCCTATGCGGCCTTCCAGCTGTATGATGATAGGCTCATCGTCGTAGGTGGGCAGTCTGCTGCGGGAGACCTACGTGACGCCTATATCATTCAGCTGAGTGATAGCCTTGGCGTGGAGATCACTCCGCTACCCAGCTTGCCAGAGCCTCGTAGTGGGATGGCTTCAGCTCGCATAGAGAATGTGCTCTACCTCATAGGGGGCCGTGTGAATGGTAAGCTCTCCAATACCGTCCTGTCTCTCGACCTCAGCCGTCCGCAAAAGGAGTGGCGTGAGGAGACGCCTTATCCGCATAGCCCTTTCCTCAAGCTCGTAGCTATGACGAATCAGGGTGAATACAGCACTTCTTCCAGTATCCCGTACTTAGAGGTTATGGGATCATTCACAGGAGTAGATGAGTCCGATCAGCGAGTCCAGGCCGATGTCACCTATATGATTTATACACCTCAGACGAAGCAGTGGCAGACTTACAAGATCGCACCCGATGACCCCATCGCTGCCTATGGCTTTGGGGGCGGTTATGCTTCGGGGTGCGATGCCGGCTTCTCTGGTGGGGTGCGGGCTGATCTCTTTGTGACGGCACTCCAGCGAGAGAAGGATCTGAAGGCTGCGAAAGCTAAGGGCAATCGTCGGCTGGTGAAGAAGCTGCAGGCAGAGCAGCGTGCTTATCTCAGCCATGACCCTGCATGGTATGGCTTCTGTAGCGAGTGGTACTCCTTCGATAAGTCGATAGGGGGGGGGGAAGCAAAAAGCAGATTCCGCTTCGATGGCCGAGCTGATGCCGTCTATCTGGATAGGTGTTCTTCTATGATGGATGGTATGCTAATCGGAGGGGAGACGATGCCTGGTGTGCGTACTCCCAGTATCGTCATCTTTACGACAGCCTGCGATCCACCGAAATTTTATGTGACGACCGACCCGAATTACCAGTAGGGTGACTCGGGCTCTCCCAAATAATTACCGATAGCCTGTAAGAGAAAGTCGCGAGACGATAAATACACGTCCCCACCCGTAGCTGAGGCTGCGGGTGGGGGCGTGTCGCTTCCATCGGTGAGGTCTATTCTTCGTATCTTTGTACGTCCTGAAGGGGCACGAGAATGATGTGCTTACAGGGATTTCCATAAAGTTTATTTCGCTGATGGTCCGTGGTGTATGCACGTGACTGGATTAACCCTCATAAGAATTCGAATAGATGATATTTGAAATGCTCTTTATCATCTCGCTGGTGGTCATCATCTGTATGCTGACTATGCTGGCGAATAAGATCAAGATCGCTTACCCTATCTTGCTTGTCTTGGCTGGCTTGGCGCTGAGCTTGGTGCCTGGAATGCCGCAAATAAAGGTGGAGCCCGAATGGATCTTTATTATCTTCCTCCCGCCGCTGCTCTTTGAGGCTGCTTCGGGGGCTTCGTGGAAGGAGCTATGGAAGTGGCGACGCATCATCTTGAGCTTTGCATTCCTTGTCGTCTTCATCACAGCTTGTGTGGTGGCTCTTGTGGCGAACGCTATCTTACCCGGCTTCTCGATTGCCTTAGGCTTCTTGCTCGGGGGGATCGTCTCGCCTCCTGATGCCGTAAGTGCTCAGGCGATCATGCGATTTGTGAAGGTGCCGAAGCGCTTTTCCTCCATGTTGGAGGGGGAGAGCCTCTTCAATGATGCCAGCTCCTTGATCATCATGCGCGTGGCCCTCGTTGCCGTTGGTACGGGGCAGTTTGTCTGGTATCAAGCAGCTGGCAGCTTTGTGTGGATGCTTGTAGGAGGATTATTGGTCGGGCTCCTGGTAGCCTGGGTGATGATCAAGCTACATCACTACCTGCCTACTGATGATAAGGTCGATGTGGTCTTCTCGCTGATATCGCCGTACATCATGTATATCGCTGCCGAAGAGGTGGGAGCATCAGGGGTCATCGCAGTCGTATCCGGTGGCTTGCTCTTGAACACTCGGAATGTCCTCTTCATGGATAGTAGCTCGCGTCTAAGCGGTGTGAGCGTCTGGCATAACTTCGGCTTCCTGCTGAATGGTCTGGTCTTCCTGCTTATCGGGCTGGATCTGCCTGAGGTGGTGGCTGGTATGCGTGAGGATGGTATCAGCTTGGTCACGGCGACATGGTATGGGCTCTTAGTCTCAGGGGTGCTGATCTTCATCCGTATGGTATGTAGCTATGGGGCCGTCATGATCACGCTCTTTATGCGAAGATTCATCAAGGTGGCTGACCCGAACTACTATGGCTTGCGCGTCCCCTTTGTCTTGGGCTGGTCGGGCATGCGCGGTGTCGTGTCCTTGGCCGCCGCTCTCTCCATCCCGATGATGACTGAGGCGGGGGTGCCTTTCCCAGAGCGCTCGATGATCATCTATATCACCTTCGTCGTGATCCTGGTGACCCTGCTTCTACAGGGGCTCACCCTGCCTATCTTGATCGAGCGGATGAAGCTCCCCGCCTTCAATGATTACCTCCCCGAGCAAGAGACTGAGTCAATCATACGTAAGGGCCTCGCCGATGTCAGCTTACGCTATCTCCGAGAGAACGAGATGTGTGAGCTTATCAGCGACAGCCAGCACTTGCAGTCAATGGTCTCCCACTGGATGACGCAGCTGGAGGAGGAGGGGCAGACCCCGCTCTATAATGCGTCGAGTGAGCTTTATTCGAATATCTTGGATCAGCAGCGCCTCTACCTCTATCACCTGAATAAGGAGCAAGCGAATATCAACGAGGATATCGTGAAGCGCTTTATCCGACGGATCGACCTGGAGCAGGAGCGCCTGAAGCACGAGTAAGTTATAAAAGTATCGTCCCCACCCGCAGCCTCGGCTGCGGGTGGGGACGCTGATTGTTTATGTGATGGGGCTTTAGCTGTGGGTGTAGGTATGGACGCTGGTACAGATAGAGAGTGCATACTTTTCATGGTGATCTAGCAGCCTTTCTAAATACATCCTAGGCAACGTGGTGTAGGGTAAAGTTGCTAACTTTGCGTTACTAAAATCATAATCAACTCACAAATAAAAGTTATGTATAGAGGCTTTCAATTAATAGGCATAGAATCATACTATTATTCTTGGAGAACGAGGCTATACTCCCTAGAGAAGGAAAAGATGAATAAGCTGATTCAGTGGAATGAGCTTATTCAGTTGAACCAAAGTAAAGTAGAAGAGGCAATTGATGCTTGTTTCTTTAAGGATGGTTCTATTGATGGTTCTAGGATGCAAGAAAACTGGTTCCCTCAAGTAAAGGCTGATGTGTTTATATCACATTCCCATGGGGATGAAAAGCTCGCTCAAAATCTCTCAAAATGGTTGTATGTGACGTTGGGGCTTAAGGCATTTGTAGACTCAGATGTTTGGGGGTATGCTCCACGCCTAGAGGAAAAGCTGTTAAAACTCTATGCCCCTTCCTCTTTTGAGGAAGAAGAGCTGAGGAAATTAGTATCCGCACATGTGCATATGATGCTTTCTGTTGCTCTCAATCAAATGATTGATAATACGGAATGTCTGTTCTTTTTGAATACACCTAACTCCATATCAATCGATGCCCCTACTAATGGGACAACTCCTTCTCCTTGGATATATTCAGAGATAGCTATGTCTAGACTGATTCGGAAAAAATCTAAAGGGGAGCATAGAGGATTATTGCTTGAGTCCGAACTGGATCACTTTGCGGACCGACCCATCAGGTACACTTTACCCATGGATCATCTTACGAAACTAGATTCAAATAGTCTGTGGGATTGGGAACGCAAATGGGATGGACATTCATTAGAACTGAATGATCGGGTCACAGCATTAGATTACTTATACGAATTAAATCCCTAAAAGAAAAGATGAGTGGTGATCGTTTATCCAGCTTAAATAGTCCCGCGGTGCAAGGATATTTATCCATGCTGCAGGGGATCATTAATCGCATGGCAGGCAATAGTGCCAGCTGTAAGACTTGGACTGTTACCCTCGTTGCAGCTCAGTTGGCCTTGCTTGTAGGGAGCCAAATTCAGCTTCATATACTCTGGGTTTGTTTGATCCCAGTGTTACCAATACTAGCCCTGTGTTTTTTAGACTGCTATTATTTAGGCTTAGAACGAATCACTATTGGCATTCAGAAAGATTTCATCTCTAGTTTATCAGATGGTTCAGAGGAGTATGTAACCCAATTATATGATGTCAGCAGGCTTGGAGATAAAAAGCTCCAGAAAGATGAAGCGAAGGGAGCTATAAAGTCTTACTCTATATGGCCTTTTTATCTCTTGGTTTATATCTCAGCTGCTATAATTGGTTTGATTACTCAATTGTAGACACACCCCTAAAAGCCTGCTCTCCCAACGGCAGATCATAGCTGAAGTGATGATATCGCTTCGGCTATGATGCTTTTTGGGGGGAGGAAGAGGTGGGACCTTGCCAGAAGAAAAGGTGTCTGATGTCAAGTTTGAGGAGTTCATCGAGCTCATAGCGGACGAGACGACGGTGTCGTCAGCAGACGTTAAGGCCGTCTTTGACCGCTCTCCCAGCTAGCTACAACAAAGTAAGATCTCATAAGATCAGCCCTTGAGGTGTTGCAAGCAGATAACGCTCGAGGATATCGGCAATACTAAGTTTAAGGCAGTAATCTTGGATTTGATTATCGAATCAACTACAGATGATGCGGATACAAACGGATTATTTTTGAGGTCATACAGCCTACTCAGTATGCTCCACACCGAACTCAAGCGAAGAATAAGGAGATGATACCGCTGACCAGGCTCCTGTAGAGTTAATAGATCGTCCCCACCTGCAGCCGAGGCTGCGGGTGGGGACGATACTTTTATACAGGCTGATGAGTGGAGAGTTAGCCCAAGCTGTAGGTGTGGACGCTGGCGCCTTGGGCAGAGGGCAGGTAGTTGATACCCCACCAGCACATCTGCAGGAGGATGAACGAGATGAAGAGCCCCCAGAGCGCTGCACGGCGGTAGCGGTCCGAACGGATGCGCACGTGGATATAAGCCAGATAGGCGAACCATGTCGCAGCAGCCCAAGTCTCCTTGGGGTCCCACGCCCAGTAGTGCCCCCAGGCTTCCTTCGCCCAGAGCGCCCCGAAGAGAATACCGACAGTCATGAACGCCCAGCCGACCTGCACGAGGTTGTCGCAGATATCCATCTCATGCTCATTGATGGGTGACTTCTTGAACCACAGTAGGTAGGCCGACATCAGTGCGGCGGCACCCAGCACGGCGTAGGCGAACATATAGACGATGACGTGCGGAGCGAACCATGGGCTCTGCAGCGCTGGCATGAGCGTCTTGTTGTGGATGTCGGGGTTGACGATATTGATCGTGGTGAAGACGCCTGCCAGGACGGTGCTGAAAGCAAGGATCCAGGGGTAGCGCCAGCGCGAATAGACGATCAGCCCCGCCGTGGGGAGGAAGAAGGCGTACCACAGGCGGGTCTCACCCATCGTGCGAAGGGGCGGGCGCTCCAGCGACATCCACAGTCCGAGGATGAAGGCGAAGTAAACGAGTAGCCCCGCAGCAGTGAGAAGATAGGTCGGGAGTGGACGCTTTTTCCAAGCCGTCCAAGCACCACCCGCCCACAGAAGGAGGGCAGGGATAGCGAAGAATATGAAGGAATCCCAAGTCATGAGGATAGAGTTGATAGGGTTGGGGTGAAGAAGCAGAAGGGGTAGGGTAGCTTGTCCGTGAGCCGTTGGAGCGGTGCACGCTCGGGGTAGGGGCTTCCCCTACACTCAGATCGCTTTACTTAGCGGCGGCGCTTCTGTGCTGTGATGAAGGTGAGGATAGCGCCAGCCAAGAGCAGGTAGATGCCCACATAGACGGCGGGGAGCCAAGGGTCCTTGACGAGCTCGAAGGTGCTGGTCTCGCTCCAGCGACCCATCGCTTCATCATAGCTGAGCTGGTAGATCTTCCATCCGTCGACCGTCACGGGCTTGTTGACCTCGACGGTGGCGACGATGTTCTTCTGCGTCTGCGTATAGATATGGATGCGTGAGGCGTAGCGCTCGGGTTCGCGGCGTGCCATCACGAGGCTCAGGTCCTTCGTGAGCTTGAGCTCTTGGAAGGGGAAGAGGTAGCTACCGCAGGTGACCCATCCGATGATGGGCTTGCCCACTTCCTTGCCATTCTTCATCGGTTGGGCTTCGACGAGGAGTGCTGTCACAGCGCCCGATGAGCCCCACTCCACGTACTTCGTCGTGTCGGCCGTGATGACGGGGGCAGCGAGGGGATAGTTCTTGTGTACCCGGATGCGCCACTGCGAAAGCATGCCTTCCTGGAAGTGCTTATCGATAAGGACGATCTGTGGGTTCTTCTCTGGTATGGACTTCCCTGTCTTACTATTGATGAGGAGGAGCTTGGGGGGATATTCGTCGATGGTGAACTTCTCCAGCTGGATGGCCAGCGGTAGCTCCATGAAGCCCAGATCGTGGGTGGCACGCCACTCAGGCATGTCGGTGGTGGCCTTGAGCTTCACACGCTCCATATCGGCACTGCCGAGCGTCGCAGCGACGATGGCGATGAAGAGCCCGATGTGGGAGAGCAGCGAAGGTAGCTCTCTCAGGTGGAAGTGTAAGATCTGTCGTATCGCGATGAGCCCCACGATACCAGCGAGGCGGGCATAGATGAGCACGAAGGGCCAGAAGGACAGCATTCGTGTGAGCCCAATGGGGTCAATGGCTCGCTCCTGGGGGGCTACCTGACGTGTGAGCCCCATGGCTACGGTGAGTATAGCTGCGTAGATGAGTGTGGGGACAGCCGCCTCGACAGTGAAGAGGAAGGAGAAGAGGCGGACCCGATGACGTAGCGCGTAGATGATGACGAGCAGGAGGAGGTAGAGAGCAAGGACGATGGCATTCACCGGGAAGGCAAAGGCTGACCAGTCGATCGGGCCTGTCGTGTACTGTAGCAGTAGCCCAACGAGGATCAGGCCTGCACCAGTGACGAAGCCTTCTCTCATTTTCCAGAGTGCGTTGAACATAGACGGAGAAGCGGTTGGGGTTGTATCGAAAGCGCGGCGGCAGACGATGAGGTCTGTCGCCGCGCTGAAGTCAAGAGGATATTCAGATGATGTGTGTCAGGGCAACAGGCTCGGCTTAGAGCTCGATGAGCTTGCCTTGTGCCTTAGCTGACTGTACCCACTTAGGTACGACGGTCTTCAAGAACTCTGCCTTGTCAGCCTGGAGCTTCTTGCCATCAAGGCCGATGTAAGCCCAAGCCTTTTCCTTCGTGGAGATGTCAGGCATGGGGACGTCACCTGTGAAGCCGTGGCGTGCCAGTACCTTGGCGATGGCGAGGCGAGCTTCCTGAGCATAGCCGAGGCTCTGACCGAGGATGCGTGTCACTTCCTGTGGAGCGTGGAAGGAAGCACCGTGGCTGGCGACAGCGAAGTCCCAGCGCCACTGGCTCTTGCGGATGGACTGCAGGGCAGACTTCATCTCGGCTTCGGTAGCGCCGCTATCCCAAGCGTACTTAGCTTCGATGTGGGCCTTAGCGAGCTCCTTCTCTACACGGTTGCGCACGTCATTGGCCATGCGCTGACGTTCGTAGACGTTCTGACGGAGCGTCTCGGCATCCTCACGGTGGCAGGTCTGACAGGTCTTATCAATCTTCGCCAGAGGGCTGACGATTTGGTGGTCGGAGTACTTCACGCCACCTTCGCTCACGTAGGGCATATGGCAGTCGGCGCACGATACGCCGCGCTGTCCGTGGATACCCATGCGCCAGAGCTCATAGTCGGGGTGCTGTGCCTTGAGAATCGGAGCACGCGAGAGCTTGTGCGTGTAGTCGGAATAATCCATCTCATCGTAGTAGGCTTCGATATCCTCGACCGTGAAGCCCTTGTCGTGGGGGAAGGTGAGGTACTTGCCGTCGCCCTTGAAGTAGTACTCAGTGTGGCACTGAGCACAGACGAGCGAGCGCATATCTTGGTGCGACTGCTGAGAGACATCCTGTCCACGGCGTGACCACGCTTCGTAGAGCGCAGGGCGCGCAGGCTTGAGCTTCATGGTACGGGCATCGTGACAGTCGGAGCAGCCGATGGTGTTCACGATCTCGGGTCCCCACTGGCTCCAGGGTGCCTTGTAGAACTCTGCGATACCCTTCTCCTTCATGATGCGAGGTACGTCGGGGCTCTTACATGTCCAGCAGGTACCTGGCTGGATATCCTTGTTGCCGTTCACACCAGGGGAGCCGGTACGAAGGATCTCGTCCATGTCTTCGATAGCGTGCTTGTGTCCACGAGGCGTGTTGTACTCCATAGAGAAGGAGTAGCCAGCCCATAGCACGACCATCTCGGGGCGGGCAGCGAGCACGTCGACACGCTGCGAGCTATTGAACTCACCCTGGTAGGTGGTGTCGGCGGTCTTGAGCCACGTCTGATATTCACGGGGGAAGTCTTCGGCGAACAGCTCGTTCTGTGCCACGATAGCGTCCTTGAAGATGTGCTTGCGGTTGTTGTAGATGCTCACCACCTCGGCGCGGCGCTCCAGGAGTGAGGAGACGATGAGTCCGAGGACGAAGACTACGACCATAGAGCCTCCGAATAGGAGCCATCCCTGCCAACGTTTCAATTGTTGTGCCATGATTTTGAGTCTCTTTTATTTGTTATTCTGATATTATGCTTGCGTGGTGAGGATGCTTAGTTCAGCATCTTCTGCAGCCAGTCGGGCACTGGCGAGTCGGGCAGGGGTACTTCGGCCCCTGGGGTCGAGGAGAGGGAGTTCATCCTGCCGTGGGCCACATCGCGGTGGCAATCCCAGCAGGCTTTCCCTTCGTCGCACTTGGCGTCCATATAGGTGATACGCCCCGTGTTGACAAGCTCGGTATTGAGGGTGGCGTGGCAGCGCACGCAGTTTTCCATGATTACCTCAGCGCTCTCGTCGATGGCTTGGATGGCCTGACGCTCTTGGCGCGTGACGAACTTGTAGACGTGGTTCATACCGTCCTTCCCCTTGAAGAAGTATTTGCGGAAGACGTTGTCGTGCGGTACGTGGCAGTCGTTGCACGTGGTGTTGCGGGCGTGGGCGCCGTGCATCCACGTGGCGTAGTAAGGAGTCATGATGTGGCAGTTGACACAGGCCGAGGGGTCATCTCCTAAGTAGGTGTGGAACCTAAGCAGATAGAGGAAGAGCCCACCTAAACCCACCACAACGCCACACACGAGTAGCATGGCCACCTTGGCACGGTAGCTCAAGCGCGGTAGTCGTTGGAGGAATCGGTTCATTATCATGAGGTCTAAGTGATGAATACGACACAAATATAATCAACTTTTCTTTGCTCCTACAGTCAATTTCTTTAGCTTTTTAAGGAAGCTACTGCGCTGGTATAGCGTCCTGTTAACTCCCGTAAAATAGGTGCTCTTCTTCTGGTGATGAATGGAGACTTGTCGTCACCACCCTCTTTACGGATACAGCAGCCTTGATAGCCTGCCGATATTAGAATCTACTATTCACGGCGACTACTCTTATCCCCTCCTGTGCTCGCATTTATTCTCCTGATATAATAGGATATACGGCTCTATAGTGGATCTTCTGTATATTTGTTGGAGATAACAAGGCGTTGCATCGCCTTAGCTTAATTTGTGATGAGACTTTAAAAGCTTATATCAGATGGGGGAAAGGCCCTTTGGCCTATCCTAAATCTTGCAAACAACTAGTTGCTTATGGCTATCGAAAAAATTGCTCGTATCTGCTGGAATACCAACAACTGGCATCGCCCCTCTGGCTCTGAAGGGAAGTCCAAGACTAAACAGTCATATGAAAAGAAACAGGGCTTCGGACATGAAGAGTGGTTGTTTGATGAACGCATGATCCTCAAGGATGGCTATCTCTATGGCTACCTGCAAGCACTTTCAGAATCTAAGTGTCACAAGGGGAAAGTCTATGATATTCATCTCTTCACAATCAATTCGGATACTGGAGATAGGCTCTATGTGGGTTGCTTGAGGGAAGCGGAAGTTCTTACTGACGAGCAGAGATCTTGGGCCAAGGAAGAATGTCGTAAGCGGAGCATGCAGAACTTGATGAGTGAGGATCTTCGTGCTGTCGGTATTATAAACAGGGATGTAGAGGTTCATCCCAATGTTCGTTTCAAGATTGATCAGGCAGAGCTGGAATATCCTATGCATCATGTTATTGACAAAGATCATTTCAGTGGATGGCGCTATAACCTGATGGATGGGGGGAAGGAGCGCCTAAACCTCTGTATGGAGGCTGACGCTCAAGTAGAGACTCGGCAATCAACAGATGCCATCACGTGCTCGATCAGTAGCCCTGTCTATATCAAGGAGCAGCGACATAAAGAGATGCAGATAGCTCTCGAGGAATATCTGCGTCAAAACGGCTATAGCGACACAGATCTAGAAGTAGTGACTCCTCTAGGAGGGCGAATAGATCTGCGGGCCTATCATATAGCTTCTAAGTCATGGCACTACTTTGAGATCAAAGTGTATGACGCTAGGCTGAGTATTCGAGAGGCCTTAGGGCAGCTCCTTGAGTATGCCCACTATACCTTAATCCCCAAAGATTCTAAGCCCTCCAAGTTGTTCATTGTAGGGCCTGAAGCCCCAACGGACCTGGATCTCAAATATCTTGGGCGTCTGAGAAGGAGTTATAAACTCCCGATCCATTATGCTTATTTCTCTTTTAAGGATAAGCAGTTATACGGAGAGAAAGAGACAAAGTAAAAGCACCTATAAGTCCAACCCCTAAATAGAATTATGATTATGAGAAAAGTTGTCTACGTCCTTTTTGTGATGGTATCATTCGTATGCTCCCTGTCCGCACAGGTGAAAGAGAAATCCCTTAAATACCCAGAGAAATCAGAGCAGTGTCCCTCTAATTATCAGTTGTTTCCGACAGAGAATGTATGGACTCTCCTAAAGTTAGATACTCGTAATGGGGTGATATCTATAGTCCATTTTTCTATTAACGATGATTCCTTAAGGTGTGAAGGGGTCGTGAATGGGTTCCCTCTCGTAAGGGAAGAAGATCAGAAAGTAGGTCGTTTTACCTTATATCCAACCCAGAATATGTATACCTTTATTTTGTTGGATAAGATAAGTGGTCAGACATATCAAGTTCAATGGAGCCCAAAGGCAAAAGAGAGATTCATACTTCCTATTCCTATGTTATAGTTCTAGCTCTCTCCGCTCCGCGCTGATTATTTAATCCCTTGAGGGGCATAGAAGCCCCGGAGTAGTCAAACTACTTCGGGGCTTTCTTTATGGCCAACTTCCCTTAGGTCGAAATCCATCTCTATAGGGAGGGTGGTGCGAACCTATATTGGTCGGCGGGCTGACCTATATGGGTGCGTGGGTAGAGCAATATAGGATGGTGAAGAAAGCTATATAGCTTTGGACTGATTCCTATATAGCATTGTGAAGTGAACTCTATTAGGTTGTTGCTCCGCGTAGGGAGAAAAGTTGCGGACGAGTGGCAGATAAGTTTGGACTACGTACGTGGCTCTAA
>ERZ1674082.67-NODE-67-length-23491-cov-10.138932_pt1 | contig 23491 bp, 25 predicted proteins | sample MGYA00581118_ERZ1674082 | MGnify/ENA primary metagenome ERZ1674082 (study PRJEB41354, sample SAMEA4873329) | human saliva metagenome | biome: human-associated habitat [ENVO:00009003]; feature: mouth environment [ENVO:08000002]; material: saliva material... | reverse complement strand
CCATCACAGACCAAGATGCAGGAGATGAGATTGAAGCAGCAATCAAAAATGAATCGGTAAAACAAAAGGAAATTGATACGGCTAAGCAGGAACAGGAGAAAGCTAAGGTTGAAGCCGATACCAAGAAAGTTCAAGCTCAAGCCGAAGCAGACGCAGGTATCATCAAAGCAGAAGGTGAAGCCAAGGCCAACAAAGCTAAGTCAGATTCAATCACAGATAACCTTATTCGGATGAAAGAAGCAGAAGCAAGGGAAAAACATGGTTGGGTCACAGTCAATGGTGCAGGTAGTGTGATTACGAATAAAGAATAGAATAAAAAAAGCCAAGACACCCTCTGTCTCAGCTATAATCTCAATAATATTATTATATCACAAAGGAGATAGAGAGTGAATAAGGCTAAAGAGTTACTTGATGAACTACAGAATTTGGATGAAGAGATACAGAATCGAATAGACGAGCTTGCTAATCTTGAAGCTAGTTTACTTTCTAGCCCTAAAATGAGCATGGATAAGGTTCAAGGTGGTCAGAAAGTTCGATTAGATGAACGTTACATCGATATTTTTAGCATGCAAGATTCCTTGAAAGAGTACATGAAGCAAGCAACTGCTGAAGCTATCCAGCGCAGAATTGAGCTCAGTAAATTGATTGATAAAATGCCTAAGCCTGCAAGTCGAACAATTTTAAGGATGGTGTATATTCAGAAAGCAAACGTGTATGATATGATTGAATTTTTACGATGCAGCAAGACCACTTTTTACAAAAAGAAGAAAGATGCAATCCGTGAATTGGGTGTTGTAGTTGATAAAAGCGAACTAATGTGAACTAATGTGAACTAGGTTGAAGCGCACTAGTCTAACAATCGTGCTATTATAGTATCATCAAGAATTAAGGGTAAGGCAGTAAGCCTTCCCCGACATGGAGAGTTGGCAGAGTCAGGTTGAATGCGCCCGTTTGCTAGACGGGTGGTCGCCTATGTGCGGTCCGTGGGTTCAAATCCCACACTCTCCTTTGAGTGTTTGTGTCCCAGAATGGGGTAAGCAGTAGGCTTAGCATTCATATATCACTCATTAACTTAAAAATGGTTGCGGAGCGACTAGACCTCGCATGGTTGCGTAGCTACTTATATCCTAGGTAAGTTATAAGCTAGAGGGTTTGATTCCCTCAGAGGTTTTAAAGACTACAAAAAATAAAAATAGAAAATCAAAAAGATTGTACACACGCAAGTCTGTAGTCTGCTTGCATTTTTAGGGCTTAGCCTAGATAATCTGTGGTAACTCAGGAAAAGGATGTTTTTAAATCTATCAAACATCCTGCCAGCAATGGTCAATCTAAGCAATTTAATCTTAACTATTTCAGTTTTGGAATAGGTGGGCGAAGTTAAAGCAGGGAGATTCCAACGGCAAGGTGCTGAGGAAATGCAAACGTGGCAGTTTGGCTGTGAGACGAGTCTATAAGAGGAAAGAGGTATTTGGTTCGAGGTGCAACAAGAGCTTAATACCATATCTTACAAAAATTGGGCGCCTCCCAAAAGTATGTAAGGTGAGTTGATTGTCCGCAAAACAATCGATAACAAGCAGGCGCTGTGCATTTTGTTCTTCAAAAGAGAATGAAACACATGGCGATGCGTGTCTGTGATAGATGAAAAGATGATTTTTATATTTTAAAGGCTATTCAAGATAGAAAAAACTCAAAAAAAGCAAAAGTCATCGCCCGTCACAAACGAAAGTGTACTTCGGCAATTAGATTGCCTGCTCAAGTCTCGCAAGGATAAGAGTAAAGTCAAAGAGTAAAGCAGCTTAGACTTTTAGCGGGGTCTTCGTTAATTGAAAAATGGCTTAGTAGTTTGTGATGTAAGGAGTGATTGGTCTAACCAATCGTGCATGAGTGATACAAGTAGGAATATTTGTGGACAAGATAATAAACTATAAGTTATCGAAAGTCACTCGTTTAAAGCAGTAGTCTCATGCTGATTAATGGATATATGGTAGACGGATTAAATCCTGTTTAGGGAATTGAGACGTCACAGGTTCGAGTCCTGTCGTTCCAATTGCGATTTCAATTCGCAGTGAGAGGTCTTGAAAAGGTCGCACATCGTGTGGCTTTTTATTTTTTCGAAAAGGTGGTGATGGAAAATTGAATGAATTGACGATAAAACAAAAGAGATTCGCGGATGAGTACATCATCTCAGGTAATGCGACGGAAGCTTATAAGAAAGCAGGTTATCGTGCTTCTAGTGATAGGGTGGCAGGTGTCGAAGGACACAAATTACTAAAGAACCCTAAGATTAAAAGCTATATAGATGAACGACTGAAGCAGCTTGATTCTGAGAAAATTGCAGATCAGCAAGAGGTCCTTAGTTATCTAACATCAGTAATGCGAGGAGAGACGCAAGAACAGACCTTGATAAGCATAGGAGAGTTAGGTCAAACGATTACGGATATTGATGTCGGAGCAAAAGATAGAATCAAGGCAGCTGAACTCTTAGGAAAACGTCATAGGCTTTGGACAGACAAGGTAGAGGCTGATGTTTCTGGAACGGTGGTGTTTGCGAATGAGTCAGACATACCAGATTAAACAGAACGATATTGTTGTTGACCTACCTAAGACAGTAGGAGCTGGGTACGGGCAGTTCTGGCGCTCAAGAAGTCTTTATCGAGTCGTCAAGGGTTCTCGTGGTTCGAAGAAGTCCAAGACAACCGCTTTGAATTATGTTATCCGTCTTTTGAAATATACTTGGGCTAACTTACTTGTTATTCGTAGATATTCGAATACGAACAAACAATCTACCTATACGGATTTTAAGTGGGCGTGTAATGTGTTGGGCGTGACTCATTTGTTTAAATTCAACGAGTCTTTGCCTGAAATAACTATAAAAGCGACTGGCCAAAAGATTCTGTTCCGTGGTTTGGATGATGAACTAAAAATCACATCTATTACAGTTGACGTTGGTAGTCTTTGTTGGGCCTGGTTTGAGGAAGCGTACCAAATTGAGACTGAAGACAAGTTCAGTACGGTTGTTGAGTCAATCCGTGGTAGTTTAGACGTACCTGATTTCTTTAAACAGATTACGGTTACGTTTAACCCGTGGAATGAGAGGCACTGGCTTAAACGTGTCTTCTTTGATGAAGATACGAGACGAGCTGATACATTCGCTATTACAACTACTTATAAATGTAATGAGTGGCTGGATGAAGTTGATATCAAGCGCTATGAGGATTTGTATCATACGAACCCAAGACGTGCGAGAATCGTTTGTGATGGCGAGTGGGGAGTTGCTGAAGGTTTAATCTATGAAAACGTGACTGTCAAGGATTTCGATAAGGATGAATTGCTACGAGATTCAGCTAATAAATTATGTATCGGTCTTGACTTTGGTTTTACTCACGATCCAACAGCTTTGTGTTGCTCGCTCATAAACGATACGACAAAAGAGATACATATTTTTGATGAAGCGTATAAAGTCGGTCTGATAACTAAAGAGGTCGCTAAGATGATAAAAGATAAAGGGTATCATTGCTCGACAATCATCGCAGATAGCGCAGAGTCACGGCTTATTGAAGAGCTCAGGTCAGAACATGGGATAACTCGAATTAAAGAAAGTCGTAAAGGTAAGGATAGTATCATGGCAGGCGTGTCCAAGTTACAAGGATACGCTATTTATGTGCACCCAGATTGTAAAAACATCATGGATGAATTTTATAGCTATTGTTATCAACAAGATAAAGAAGGTAATTGGTTGAATAAACCAGAAGATAAAAACAACCACTTGATGGACGCTTTACGTTACAGCCTTCAATGTATCGAAGGTGGGAAAGCAACCGTCCGCAGGCGTTCTGATTATGGTCTATAGAGAGGAAAGACATGTACCAATATTTAACCTATCCACGGGATGGATATGATGAGGGTTCTTTGAAGAAAGACCTGATTTACAAATTGATAACGAAACATAGCACTGAAGGCTCACGTTTGAAGAAACTTAAAAGCTACTACTTGGGTGAGCATGCTATCTTAAAACACAAGAGACGCAACGAGAACGCACCCAATTACAAGACGGTAGCTAATCATGCCAAGGATATCGCAGACACGGCTACAGGCTATTTTATGGGTAATCCTATCAAGTACAACAATACTGCTAAAGGTGATATCAATGCACTACTTACAGCTTTTGACGGCGCTGAGATTGACCAAGTAGATGCGCAGAATGCTTTGAATATGGCTATCTATGGTCGTGCTTATGAGTACATCTATGCTAAAGAGGGATTGACTGAGTTGGACTCAACTAGTATTGATCCAGAAAATACTTTCATGGTCTACGATGATAGCATTGAGCGGAAGCCTTTGTTTGCGGTCTACTACTATCAAGTTAAAGATGATACGAAAGACACTACTAAGTATCAGGCTGAGGTCTTTACAGAAAATCTGCACTATCACATGGTGCTGAGAAGTACAGATTCAGGAACATCTCAGATTGAAGAAGCAACACCCCACAATCTTGGCCAAATCCCAATTATCGAATATCGCAATAATCACTTTGCGATTGGCGACTACGAGCAACAGATTAGCTTGATTGATGCCTATAATTCCTTGATGGGTAACCGTGTCAATGACAAGGAACAGGCAGTAGAGTCTATCCTTGTCTTGTATGGCACACAGTTAGCAGACACTCCAGAAGATGCTAAGGTAGCGATGAAGATTCTTTCTGAAGAGGGGCTTTTGGAATTGCCGGGCAACAGTGCAAGAGCTGAGTTCTTGAAGAACACGCTGGACGAAAGTGCTACGGAAATCTTGCGCACAGCTCTTAAAGAGGATATCTACACATTCAGCCATGTTCCTAACCTGACTGATGAGAATTTCGCAGGGAACACGTCGGGCGTAGCTATGGAATTCAAGCTGATGGGCCTTGAGATGATTACCAAGACCAAGGAAGCGAATTACAAGCGTGGATTAAGACAGCGAATTGCGATTTTTGCTCATTACTTGGGTATGAAGCAGGTTGCACTAGAGTCTCATTCAATCGTCCCACAATTCAGCCGTGGTTTGCCTAAGAACTTACTGGAAATCTCTCAGATTGTGAACAATCTTGAAGGTAAAGTGACCAATAGACAGCTTATTTCTCTCTTGCCATTTGTGGAAGACCCTGACGCTGAGCTGGAAGCCTTGGAAGAAGAGAAAAAGAAGAACATGGAAGACATGCCAATGTTCAACCAAGACAACACGAAACCCGAAGATGAGGTAGCAGATGAAGAATCAGGAGTACTGGGCGAAGAGGAAAGCCAATCTGATTTACCAACAGATGGACAAGGCCGAAAAGCAAGCAGACCAGTTCGATAAGGTCTATCAAGAAGCTAAGACATACTTAGATAAGGAAATCAATAAGATTTTCGATAAGTTTCAACGTGATTATGGTTTAAGTCAGGTAGATGCTAGACAAGTCTTGAAGAACATGAAAGACAAGAAAAACTTGAATGAACTTCGTAAGGTGCTTGAAGCGAGACCGAATGACCCAAATATCCAAAGACTACTGGCTGACTTAGATAGTCCAGCTTATTCTTTCCGTATGAAGCGTCTGGAGCGTTTGAGTGATGATTTAGACCGTATGCGTGAATCTATCTATCATTCAGAGAAGAAAGGCTCAGATGCCTTTTATAGCGACTTGATGAAGGATAGTTACTACAAGGCTACCTTTGACCTACAACAGCAGACAGGACTAGCATATGGCTTTTCTGGGCTTCCTGAGAGCGAGATAAAACATCTACAGTCTTTTAGTTGGCTAGATGACGGAAGTACCTACTCTACAGATATCTGGAAGAATACAGGAAAGCTCACTTCAAGCATAAAAGATGAACTCCTCATAAGCCTTATGACAGGCCGAGATACACGAGAAACCGCACAAGCAATCGCTGAGCGGTTCAATGTAGGTCAGAATAATGCAAGGCGTTTGGTTCGGACAGAATCAGCCTTTTTTCATAATCAGATGGAACTACTTAGCTATGAAGAAGCAGATATAGAGAAGTATATCTTTGTGGCCGTCTTAGACAAGCGTACCTCACGCATTTGTCAGGAACATGATAATCAAGTCTATGATAGGGATAAGGCTGTCCCTGGAGTCAATTGTCCGCCTATGCATCCGTGGTGTAGGTCTACTACTGTCGGATACGATGAGGACGCAGACTACAGCAAGCTGAAGCGCAGGGCAAGGAATCCAGTGACAGGTAAGACCGAGCTAGTACCTGCTGATATGAGTTATAAAGAGTGGTATAGCAAGTATGTTGCGAAAGATGGGGAAAAGATGTATAATCAGGATATGAGTTCAATTGATTTAATGGCGAAATCACAACAATTCGTAGTCGGTGATAGGATTCGGGTCAGCGCTAAACAAGTTCATGGGACGGGTTATGATTTTTGGTTACAAGACAACACTAAGAAAATTAGGGATACCATGCGAAACGTTCATGAGAGTTTGAAAGATTTATCTGACTTTGACGTGCCCAAAATTGTCATTGTGAAACATAGTCGATTGAACGCTTTTGCAGGATATAATCAAGAACAAAATATTCTTTTTGTTAGTGATATTTTGCATTCAAAAGAGCAGATTCAAAACCTGTTGTCAGATGACTACTTTGCTTCAAATGACCTTACCGGTATTTTAAAGCATGAGTTGACCCATAAAAAACATTGGGATTCTGCAAAAGTGTTTTACAAAAAGAATAAAAAGAGGTATAATAACCTTGAAGAAGCAATGAAAGCATTAAATGCTCCGTTGGTGTCGTATGTGAAAACACAACAAAACCTTGATATGATGTATCTTCATAGAATTAGTATTGATGCGTTAGCTGCTTTTGAGAAAAATAATATCAATGAATTAGTAGCTGAAGTCGGTGTTTTAGCTGAAGACACGCCAGATAAAATATTGTTACAAAAAGTTAAGGAGGTACTGAAATGGAAGTAATGGCGCTACCTAGTAAAGAAACAATGCAATTCTATACAGAGATTTATCCATGGGTAAAATCCAGTTACCCAGATGATGAAACTCCTAGATTTGTATTTCAAGCGGATACCCCCAGTCACATTTTGGAAACGTTTAATCGTATTAAAGGTAAATTAGGTTACGAATATGCAAGGTAACTTTATGATACCTTTGAAATTAAACCCAAACTTGAATTTGCTTATTAATAGTTATCAAAGCACCTAGAGAAATCTAAGTGCTTTTATTATGCTTTGAAAGGAGGTAGGAAATGAAATACAGAAAGAAACCAGTTGTAATTGAGGCTGTACAGTTTACAGATACGGAAGAATCAATTTTGGAGTTATCAGAATTAGGATTAGATCCAGTTCGTGTTGATTATGCTGACTTGGACAATCCAGTTCTAAAGATAGAAACACTTGAAGGATTGATGGTTGCAACAGAAGGTGACTACATTATCAAAGGTGTACAAGGTGAATTTTATCCATGCAAACCTGACATCTTTAAAGAAACATACGAAAAAGTAGAGGAGTAAAGACATGTTTATATGGGATTGGGTATCAATCACTTTCGGGTGGTTGACATTTCTGTTTTTAATTCTGTTTATCATAGCATTTGTAAAACAAGTAATCAAAGAAATTAAAAAATAACCTAACCGCGTCGAAATCGAGGCGGTTTTATTATGCCCTAACCGTATGGAATCCCGTACGGTTTTTATGCGCACGAAGGGGAGATAGTTCGATCCTATCTCACGGGTTAATCAAGTTCGAGTCTTGAAATCTGGCGGGTGGTTCGAGTCCACCGGTGCGCGTTATTGTCCAAGCATTGACGACACTAAAAGCTATGGAAATCACAGTCGGGGACGACTTTAAAAATAGGAGGTTCGCAATGAACGAAGAAACACAAACAGTCGAAACGGTTGAAGAACAAAAGGTACCTGCAGAACCTGCACAACAACCGCAAGACGAGAAGAAGTACACGGACGCAGACGTCGACGCTATCATCGATAAGAAGTTTGCCAAGTGGAAATCAGAGCAAGAAGCTAGAGAAAACGAAGCTAAGAAACTTGCCAAGATGAACGCTGATGAGAAACAGAAATATCAGTTGGATCAGCGTGAGCAAGAACTAGCTGACCGTGAAAAGGCTATTGCTCGCAAGGAATTGACCGCAGAAGCTAAAGCAATGCTAAGTGAACGTGACTTACCTGTTGATTTAGTGAATGTGGTTGATTTGACAAGCGCAGAGACTGTGTCTGAATCTATTACCTCTATCCAAAAAGCATGGGAAGAGTCAGTCCAGAAGGGAATTTCTGAGCGTATGAAAGGTAGTGCGCCTATCAAAAACGCACAAACAGTTCAGCAAGAAGTTGTAGAAAAATGGAAAAAAGACTTTTTGCACTAAAAAATAAAAAATGAGGTAAATATAAATGGCATTTGAATCAATTAACACAGCAGAATCACGCAAGCGTCATCTTGGAATTATTGAAGATGTTCTTGCAGTAAATTCATACGCAACACCACTTTTGACACCAAGCGAGGCAGTAACTCTTGACGGTCGCTCATTCACTGTCGCAACAGGAAACACAACTGAGTTGAAAGACTACAAACGTAACCAAGATAACAAATTTGACAACGTTGAAACTGAAGAAAAGGTCTACACTCTTGATGAAGAAAAATACTGGGGCCGTTTCGTTGACCAATTGGACGAACGTGATTCAAACGGTCAAGTTAACATCGAATATGTAATTGCTCGTCAGGCTGCCGAAGTTGTAGCTCCATATCTTGACAAGCTTCGTTTTGATGCAGCACTTGGAAACGTAAGTGACAATGTGGTTATGGGTAAAACTGCAGGAGCTAATAACGCATACAATGCGGTTCTTGATGTGTCTGAGAAATTGGATGAACTAGGAATCACCAAAGAACGCTTGCTCTTTGTAACTCCAAGCTTCTACAAGGCTATCAAATCTGAAATCGTACGTTTGCCACAAGGTGACGCAGACAAGAAAGTCCTTGGCAAAGGTTATGTTGGTGAATTGGATGACTACACAGTCTACAAAGTACCTTCTAAATTCTTGCCAAATGTAAACGCCCTTGCAGCTGCACCTGGCGTAGTGACATCTCCAATTCAAATTGATAACACTAAGTACAACGACAACGTACCTGGTCGTTTTGGTGAATTGGTAGAACAATTGCTCTACACTGGAGCTTATGTGCTTGAACATTTCCAAAAGTACATCATCACAATTGCAGATACTAAGCCAGCTGCTAAGGAATCAGCCCAAGGCAAGACAGTGAATCGTGCTAAAAAATGGAAGACTGGAACAGCCTACAAAGAAGGCGATACAGTAACGCATGAAGATAAAGTCTATGTTGCTATCAAAGACATCACTAGCTCAACCAATGCACCAGGCTCTGACTCAGCTAACTGGAAAGAAAAAACTGGTAAGAAATAGGTCTGAGTTATGAAATTTAAAATCAAACAAGATTTCTATGATTGGGAATCAAATGTAAAACGACTGGCAGGAGAGGAACTTGAGATTACTGAGGAGCGCTATGCTGAGTTGGCTAACAATTTTGCCAGCAATGGTGTCGCTATCTCAGATGTTCTTGAGGAAATCCTCCCTGAGCCTGAGTTTTTAGAAGAGGATTGATATGTCTATAGAGTTGCTGAAGAAAATGACAGGCGAAGAAGATACTCAGCTTCTCATGTTGCTCCAAATGAGGGCTACGAATCTTATCTTGTCAGAGACTAATCGCACATCTTTGACACCTGCTTTAAGTCTCTTAATACCTGAGGTTGCTATCGAGCTCCACAATCGCTCAGGAGCGGAAGGAGAGCACTCTAGGACCGAAGGTGGTATAGCAGTAGTCTACGGAGAAAACGGCCTGTCTACGGGTCTTCTACAGCGTATACGCATGCACAGACTAGCAAGGGTGGCAGGTCATGTTTTTGAAGCAGAGTAGACTGAAGCCTTATCCAATGCGACGGTTTGAAAAGATTGTCACAGAGGAAGGGGTAGCAAAAGAAGGATATGCCAAAGAAGCTGAGACAGTCCGCCTTGAATTGTGGCCAGCTAGTAGCAAGTTACAATCTGAGCTGTATGGCGAGCGTGTCAACGACATTTTGAACGCAAATGCCAACAAGTCAGCTACTATCAAAGTGAAGGATGGTGTGTGTATCGATAGCCCGACGGAAGTGACTCACAGGGTTATTTCTAAAAAGGTCTACACACATCATCAAGTTTTGGAGTTAGAGCGTGTCAGAGCTACTAGGGGCAGATAGACTTATAGCTAAGTTCAGAAGGCTATCAGATGTTACGCAACGAGACATCGTTTCAAAAGCGGTTCATCATGCAGCTAAAACTATTGTCCAAGCAGACGCTAAGAGACTAGCGCCAGGCAACAATGGAGAACTTAGAAATAGCATCAAGACTAGGGTTAAAATGGACGGAGATAAGGTTATAGGAGAGGTTTACACAAATCTACACTATGCGCCATACGTAGAGTTTGGCACAGGGCCAAAAGGACAAGCTAGCCATTCGGGTATTTCCCCAGAAGTCAGTGTATCTTATAGGTCTAGTCCGTGGTATGTGCATGAAGACCAAATTAATGTAGGACCTTACCACTTTCAAAAGATTGGGGAGTTCTACAAGATGTATGGTCAACCTGCCCAGCCTTATCTTTATCCAGCTTTGAGAGACAATCAAGAGCGTGTGTCTAAGAATATTTCGAATTATGTGCGTAGAAAGATAAGAGAACAAATATAATGATCAATATCAAGCCTGTTATTTTTAAAGAATTGCAAAAGGTCGCAGATAATGTGACTGATACTTATCCTAGCGATTGGGAGACTTTCCCAGTCGTTATTTGTTTAGAAGAACAAAACAAGCCGGGTGAATGGTTTGATGACCAGGAACATAAATCATCTATCCGCTACAAGGTAGATATTTTTGATGATACCAGCACTAGTGAGTTAGCTGTTAAAATCAATCAGATTTTTGAGTCTTTAGGTTTGCGAAGAACCGACTGCCAAGACGTGCCAGACCCGTCTCATTTGAGACATAAGGTCATGCGTTTTGAAGGTGTTGTTGATTTAGACTCAGAGCTTGTTTTTCAATTTAGAATGGAGAATTAAATATGTTAGCAAACGGAATTACGCTGTCTTATGGGACAGCTAAAGGAACTTACACAAAACTTGCAGGACTTAAGGAAGTACCTGAATTCGGTATTGAGCCTGAAAAAGTAGAGAACACTACTCTTGAAGATAAAGTTAAGAAGTATGAGTTCGGTATCGGTGATGCAGGGGAATTGGAATACAAATTCTCTTACAAGAACGATAGCGCAACCGCACCTTATCGTATTTTGCGTAACGCGGCAGACAACAAGACAAAACTTTTCTTTGAGCAAACTTACCCAGACAACACTAAAGTTCGTTTTGAAGGTCAAGTATCTGTTAAGCTTGGCGGTGGCGGTGTCAATGCCGTTATCGAGTTCACGCTTAAAATTGCATTGCAATCAGAGTTGGAATTTGTAGACGGAATTGGAGGTTAATTAAATGGCGTTAAAATACACAACTTGGAAAGTTACTGACGAAAAAGAGTTGAAGCTACGTTTGACATCTCATCAAGCTGCAACTGTGGAAGAAAAAATCGGCATGAACTTGCTGAAGATTTTCATGCCTGAAGCAGGCGAAGAGTTCACTTTGCCACCTTTAAAAGTTATGCTGTTGTTAGTTCATGGAGCCTTGCAGCAGTATGAACATGGGTATTCCTTTGAAGATGTCTATGATCTATACGATGAATACGTGGACAACGGTGGAGACCAAACAACCTTCATGACGGAGGTTTTAATGCCACTATTTGAAGTATCGGGTTTTACTCCACGAGGAAGCAAGGACAAGAAGACTTCCAAGAAGAAAATGACAGTAGTCGAGTAATCTTAACGGTAACGCAGATTATTGAGAGGCTTTATCCTATGTTTTTGGACATTGGGGGTAAGCCTCTTGATTTTTGGGATTTGACGGTACTTGAAATCAGGGAAATGATTGAAAGCTACAACCGTGTCAAAATCCAAGAGCGTAAAGAAAAGATTATTGACTCTTATAGACTTTCGCAGATGATATCCAACCACGTTTCCTTATTGTTATCCAAGGATGCTAAGGTCTTTGAGTTCTGGGAATATGCGCCTGAGTTATTTGTAGAAGAACAGCAAGCGGTAGAACAGGAACGACAGAGACAAGCGCTTTTGTTGCATAAGGAACGAATGCGTGATTTTGCAGAAAGACACAATCGAAAAAGGAAGGAGGAAGTAAATGGCAACTCTTGACGAATTGAAAGTCATGATTGACGCTGAGATAGCACCTTTCAGAAAGAAGATGAAAGAAGTCGAGAATCAGGTCAAAGGAACATCTGACCAAGTGAAGAATGCCACTGCCAAAGTTCGTGAACAGTCGAGCTCAATCGGTAGTGCGTTTGACAAGCTAGCCAAGTTCGCTGGCTTTGCAATCCTTGGTAAGAAATTGCTTGATGTTGGGATGTATTCAGCGCAGACAGCTCTTGAAGTAGCAGCGTCTATAAACCAAATCAAGCGACAGATGGGAGAGAGTTCGCAATCTTTCTTAAAATGGGTTAACGATAACGCCAACGCGATGAATATGGGCGTGGGTGAGGCTACCAACTACGGTGCAGTCTACTCAAACCTATTTTCTGGGTTTATCAAAGATACCAACAAGCTAAGCGCCTATACTGCTAAGATGCTGCAGACATCGGCAGTTGTTGCCGAGGGTTCAGGGCGTAGCATTATAGACGTTATGGAACGTATTCGTTCAGGTTTACTAGGGAACACGGAAGCGATTGAGGACCTAGGAATCAACGTCAATGTGGCTATGATTGAATCTACTGAAGCCTTTAAGAAGTTCGCAAACGGTCAGAGCTGGCAACAGTTAGACTATCAAACCCAGCAACAAATCCGCCTTATGGCTATCCTGGAACAGGCTACAGCCAAGTATGGAGATACCTTATCCAATTCAGTTAACGGTAGTATCAGCCTGTTTAAGTCGCTGATAAAAGATAGTGCATTGAACCTTGGTAACTCTATGTTACCGATTATCAATGCGATCATGCCTGTCTTGAACTCTTTTGCTATGGTATTGAAGAACGTTACGGCAAAACTTGCTGAGTTTATCGCTTTGATGTTTAACAAGAAAGCAACAGTAAAAGATGGCGTTGGTGGAGCAGTTGGAGACATGGGTAACGCCATGAAGGATGCTGCAGGAGGTGCAGGAGACCTTGCTGACGCAGTAGGCGACGCTGGAGATTCAGCAGGAGGACTTGCTGATAATCTTGGAGACTCAGCCAAAAACGCTAAGAAAGCTGCTAAAGAATTGCTTGGTCTATTGGGATTTGATGAGATTAACATCTTGCAAAAACCAAAAGACGACGCTGCAGGCGGTTCTGGCGGCGGTGGCGGAGGCAAAGGTGGTAAAGGAAAGGGAGGCGGTGGCGGACCTTTCAAAGACATCTTGCCAGAAGTCGAGTTGACCGACATGGGCAACCAATTCAAGAGCATTTTCGATGGTCTTGGAGATAAGCTAAAAGGGTTGTTTGACCTCTTTAAAAAAGGTTTTGATGCAGCCTTTAGACCAGAAGGTTTAGAACGTATAAAAGCTGCTTTAGAACGAATCAAGAAAACTCTTGAAGAAATCGCTACTGATTCAAGAGTTGTAAATGCCTTTAACCGCATGACCGAAAAAATCGCTTATGCTTTGGGTCAAATATCTGGTTCGTTAGCCACTATCGGAGTTGGTATTGGTGTATTCCTTACCGAAAGTATTGCAAACGGCCTTGAAAGGCAGAAAGAACGCATTATCAGGGCGCTAGTCGCTTTGTTTGATAATGTTGGTAACATTGCAGAGGCCGTAGGAAACATCGCTCAGGCTTTTTCTAGTGCTTTTTACGACGTCATTACTTCAACTGGTGCGGTTCGTATCGGTAGCGCTATTGTGTCAACTCTATTAAGCTTGACATCTACTATTGTTGAAGTTGGTAGTAAATTAGCAGGAAGTTTGTTTAAAGGATTTGAAAAAGTCGTTGTAACAAGCGCTCCTAAAATTTCATCAATGCTTCAAAATCTTTTGGACATTGTAGCTCCGATATTTGAAACTATTGAGAGTGTTGTTGATAAGTTTGGCGATGGATTGAGTAGTGTCTACGATGAACATGTAGCCCCTGCAATTGACTCTATCGCTAATGCTTTTAACGGACTGATTGATATCATCCAAATTCTTTGGGAAGGAAGTTGGAAGCCTTTTGCAGAGTTCTTGTCTAACACATTCGGCATAAGTATTGAAACCGTCGCTGATTTACTAGGCGGTATCATACTAGAAGCATTGAAGTTACTAGCTGATACAATCAAGCTAGTGGCTGATGGTTTTACTGCTTTTTCTGATTGGTGTAAAGAAAATAAAGAGATTATCTCCACAATCGCTAGTGTGATTGGCACGCTTGCAACCGTGTGGCAAGGAATTAAGTTCTTGTCTTGGGCTGAACAAGCCGGAGGACTTGCAGGAGCATTCGAATTATTAAGTGGCAAGGTTTCATTTATTGTTAGCGGGATTAAAAATCTTGGACTAGCTTTGAAAGCTTTGACATTTGATAAATTGGTCAGCTTCGGTGAAACCATCTATTTGAATGCGTTGTATGCAAAAGACTTTGTAGTCAATTCAGGTAAATTGATTGTAGAGCTAGGAAAAACTGCTCTAGAACTTGGTAAATCAGCACTAGCTTGGGGTGTTCATGCAGCACAAATGGGGCTTGCAGCAGCAGCGGAAATCGCTCAATCAGTTGCAGCAGGAGTTGCAGCAGCTGCAACATGGGCGCTCAATGGAGCCATTGCGGTATTGACCAGTCCGATAACTTTAGTTATCGCAGCAATCGCAGCCTTAATTGCTATAGGTGTCTTGCTCTACCAAAACTGGGACACTGTTGTTGAATTTGCTAAAACTGCATGGCAAGGACTATGTGATTTTATCAGTGGTATTTGTCAAGCGATTGGCGAATTTTTCAGCGGTTTATGGACGAAGCTTCAAGAAATCTTTGAGCCAATAGGCCAATGGTTTGGCGATAAATTTCAACAAGGTTGGGATGCTATTGTAAACATATTCTCAGGTGTCGGAGAGTGGTTTTCTGGTGTATTCCAAGGTGCGTGGGACGCTATCGTTAATATCTTCACGCCAATCGGCTCATGGTTCGGAGAACGTTGGGCAGATGTGACTAGTGCTTTGGCTAATATTGGTGCATGGTTTACGGATATGTTCCAAAAAGCATGGACTGGCTTAACAAACATCTTTAGCAAACTAGGTTCTTGGTTTGGCGAGAGATGGAACGATGTTACAAGTGTTCTTGCGAATGTATCTTCTTGGTTTGGGAATATGTTTACTAGTGCTTATAATGCAGTCAAGAACGCGTTTAGTTCAATTGGTAGCTTCTTCAGCGGTGTATGGTCAACGGTTCAAAGTATCTTTGTTAACGCTGGACAAAAGGTTGGTAGCGCTGTAGGCGGGGCCTTCAGAAGCGCAGTCAATGGTGTTCTTGGGACTATTGAAAATGTAGTCAATGGCTTCATCGGCATGATCAATGGCGTTATTGGCATGATTAACAAAATCCCTGGCGTATCTCTTGGCGGTATTGGATATGTGAGCCTGCCTCGTCTTGCCCGTGGTGGTATCGTTGATAGTCCAACAATTGCCATGATTGGTGAAGCTGGTAAAGAAGCAGTCGTACCACTTGAAAATACAGGCTTCATCCAAACACTAGGACGAGTAGTCAGCAGTGCGGTCGTAAATGCCATGGCTGGCGTTAGTCCACAAGGTGGATTTTCTGGAGCTGGCGACATCGTTATCCAAATCGGTGGACACGAATTTGGTCGTGTAGCCATCCAAGAAATCAACCGAGAACAAGAACGTGCAGGACAAGTCTTGCTTAACATTTAGAGGGAGGTAAAATGACACGCTTAATTATCAATGGGGTGGCTGTGAAGCCTCCCAAATCTTTTCAGGTCGGTATCCAAGATATTGACGGAGAAACAGGCCGAAATGCTAACGGAGACATGGTACGTGACCGTATCACGACCAAGCGCAAGCTAGACTGTGAATGGGGCATGCTGACTCAGGAAGAAATGAGTCAGCTTTTAAATGCCGTATCGTCTGAATTTTTCACGGTGTCTTATCCTGACCCGATGTTAGGACAAATCACTAAAACGTTCTATGTCGGTGATAGGACGGCTCCGAGTTATTCATTTACTGAGAAGTTCAAACCTTGGTCTGGCGCTAAATTCAATCTGGTAGAGAGGTAGGAAGAACATGGATATATTTAGACGACAAAGATTCAATGAAGCGATGTTTGCTAAGAACCGTACCCTTGCTATCAGAATAGGACGATATCAGTCAAGTGATATTAAAGAGGCTCATTTTGACTATGGCTATATCAAGGGTGATACTTATAAACCCGGCGGAACATGCGCTGGTAGTGGTAAGATTACATTCACAAGCATTATTACTACATTCAATAAGTTAGATAAGATTTATCCAGAAATCGGCCTTTTGGTCGACAGAACCTACGAATGGGTCAAAATGGGTGAATATTTCATTAACGATATTGAAATAGACCGCAATCGTAAAACGACCAAGCTTGACCTTATGGATGGAATGTTCAAGCTTAACCGTGAACATGTAACTGACTTGACTTATCCAGCTGAAATCAGGCACGTAATCAAAGAGATTTGTCTGAAGACTGGTATAGAGTTAGCAAATGAATACATGGATATTACATCCATGAATTACAGAATCGAGCAGATTCCCAAAAATAAAAAAATGACATTCAGAGATATTTTGAGTCTAGCTACTCAGATGCTTGGAATGTCTTGTTTTTTCAATCGAGAAGGAAAACTTGAAATCAAGAAATTAACTGATTCAGGTATCACAATTTCAGCAGATAGCTACTTCATGCACGGATTAACCAAGAGTGAAATTGAGTATCAGATTGCAGGAATATCTTGTAAAAAAGATAAAGAGATACTCACGGTTGGTATGCGTACTGGTCGCTCGTTAGAATTGGATAATCTGTTCATGTCTCAAACGGTTTTGGATAATCTTTATCACAACATTAAAGATATTCGTTATTATCCGTTCAATTTGAATTATCAAGGTCATCTCTTACTTAATGTGGGCGAATGGGTGACTATCAAGACGAACACTGGCGAGACGTTCAAATCGCCAGTATTAAGTCAATCATTCACATTTAAGGGAGGTCTGCGTGGCCGAATAAGTGCAGACAGTAAAGCTGGTAATGATGCTCAGTATTCGTATGCAGGTACAATTACCAAAAAGATTGAACAATTCAACGAGTTTGAAGCTCAAATTCAAAACCAAATTGAAGAAGCCGATAAAGGTTTCGACCAAAAGGTCTCAAAACTCAAAAAAGATTTTAATGATCAATTCGAACTTACCAAGGCTAGGGCGGAAGAAGTCAAACGTCAAATCTCAAGCGAAATTGACAAGAAGTTCCAGTCGTTCGACAACGCTTCAATCCAAGAAGCTAAACGTAAGGCTGAAGAAGCCTTGAGAAATTCTGGTGCAAGTAGTTTGCTAGCTCAGGAAGCCAAGCGGATTGGGTTGGATTCTGTTGCCAAACTTGAAGAATTCAAAAGACAAGCTACGAGCGCTCAGACGGCTTTGTCGGGTGATTTGGATGCTCTGAAACGGACTATTGCGAACGATATTCGACCGAAGCAAGCACAGGCTGAAGCTGAGATTGCCAAGCAGGTTGAAGCACTTGTTCAGACAAAAAAAGAATTGGCTGGTATAAAGTCAGCGCAAGCGACGTATGAAGAGACAACGACTCGCAGATTGGCAGAGCTGAGCAACTTGGCCAATGGTAAAGCCAGCAAGTCAGAACTCACGCAGACGAGCGAACAGCTGGCTAGTAAGATAGCTAGCGTGCTGATCGCGCATAGAAATCAAGAAGACCGCGTCTCAGCAGTTGAATCCAACTTCAAACAGCGAGCTGATTCTCTAGAAGCTGGTGTGAGCCGTCTGACTGAAGGTCTCAGAACCAAAGCGGATATCAGCTCACTCAACGTGACTGCTGAGAACATCAGGCAGTCCGTGAAGAGTCTTGAGACAGACACGCAGAACAAGCTGGATCAGAAATTGAGTCAGGCTGAATTTGAAGTGCAGGCTGGCTCTATTCGTCAGGAAATCCTGAACGCAACCAAGGACAAGGCAGATAAGACCTTAGTTGTGGCTGAAGCTGGGAAATTGCGAGAAGAATTTTCAAACTTACGGGTCGGTGGCAAAAACTACTATCGAGACTCTGAGAAGATTCGAACAAGTACGCGTTTCTTCCCGTTCCCTCTACATCCATATCTTACTCAAGAAAATGTAGGGGAAACTTGGACTTTATCGTTTGATCTAAAAATTAATGAAGGTGGCGAGATTCGTCCTCTACATTTTTATCATTATCAAATGAATCGCTTCGGTCTGAAAACTAGTGCAGACATCACTCCAAGCAGGGAATGGCAACGGTTCACGTTCACAGGTCCACTTGTCTTTCCAAATGATGACTCTCGTTATTCGAGGGGAGAGATGGCCTTGTATGATTACGCTGGAAACAATAACTATTCTGTGCGTAGGATTAAACTTGAGAAAGGTACTCTAGCGACAGACTGGAGTCCAGCGCCTGAAGACACTGATGGTCTTATCACTGAAGCCAAGGCTACCTTCGAGCGAACAGCTCAGGGCTTGCGGACCGACTTATCAGCTATTCAGGAATATGTCAATAAAGACGGCCAGCGACAGGAAGCCTTGCAGCGTTATTCTCGTGAGGAAAGTGCAAAACAAGCAACGGCTGTACGTGAACTGGTAACGAAGGATTATGTCGGCAAATCGACTTATCAGGAAACTGTAAGAGCTATTGAGAACAAGTTCGAAGCTATCACGAATCCACAAAATGGCTCAATTGCCACTCAGATTGCTAACTACAAAACAGCAGTAGATGGCAGGTTTGCAGATATATCATCTCTACTTTCTGGGAAGGCTAGTCAATCCGACTTCCAAAGAGTCAAGGAGACTAGTCAGCTTTACGAGCGCATTCTGGGCAATACTGAAAATGGAATTGCAGATAAGGTTGCTCGTATGGCTATGACCAATCAGCTGTTCCAGGTTGAAGTTGGCAAGGCTTTTGCGGAACATCAGAATTTATTCTTAAATTCAACACTTACTAAAGGATTTTTAGGGAATAATGGAATCATTAACATAGCGAATGCTACACAAAAGGAGGTTACATCCGATTTCATTTCAGTGGATCCAAATGAAAAAATTATCTTCCAACACTGGGTAACTCTTCCTGAGAATGGAATGGCTTGGACCGCTTGGCAATTTTTCGATAAAAACAAAAATCCTATTGATAACCGCAAACCAGGATTAAATGCTTATAAAACAACTGTAGGCAAACAACACAACATCAATCAAATCACCATACCAGCGAATGCTTATTTCGTCAGATTCTCAGCTCGTATGTACGATGATGGTTTGATAAAAGTAGAAAAGGGCTCAGCTCCATCTGATTACTCAGTAGCACCAAATGATGCTCTTGAAGCTGTGAAAACCGTTCAAAGACAGTTGGATGGCTCATGGTCTGTTCAGAACATCAACAGTGCAGGAGATATCATTTCTGGCATCAACCTGGGCGCTAACGGTCATAATCGATTTGACGGCAAGTTGACTCATATCACTGGTGAAACCTTGATTGATAAAGCGGTTATCAAGTCTGCTATGATTGACAAGCTGAAGACAGCCAATTTTGAAGCAGGCTCAGTGACTACGATTGTATTAGATGCTGAAGCGGTCACAGCTGAGAAAATAAAAGTTGATCAGGCATTATTTAACAAATTAGTCGCAAATGAAGCCTACTTGAGTCAATTGTTTGCTAAACAAGCCTTTATTAACCGAGTTCAGAGTGTAGCGATTGATGCAAGTCAGGTTCGTTCAGGTATTTTGAGCGGTGATAGGATTTACGGTGGGACTATCCGAGGTACAAATATTTACGGTGGAACCTTAACAGGCCATACCCAAATCCAACTAGGCTCTTATGGCTCATTTAATACGGTCAATGGTGGTCTGCAGATTAACGTGCCACGAGATTACAATGCAAAGGATGGATTGAGCGTTCAGTTCATTGGATCCTATGGCCGTGGGGAAAATGTCCCTTACGGGCTTTTTCTCTACAGGGATTCAGATTTTACAATTGGAAATACTGCAACCGATACAGACGAATTCATCATGACTGTTGAGGGGTACATTAAAGCTAAAGGAATAGGCTGGCTGAAAACAGGTCTAGGGAAAGTCGGAAGCGTATCGACAGGAACACTAGCTTTCTGGAAATCTACCGTCGCATTGGATTTCGCTCCAAACGATATTTATTATACGTATGGAGGTCAAGCGTATGGCTTGTGGGCAATTATTAAGCAAAATTTCTCGGATAGACGTCTGAAGGACAATATTGTTGACTGTAAGCACAAGGCTCTTGACTATATCTATCAATTCCAATTCAAGGAATACGATTGGAAGAAGCAAGAGGATAGACAGAAACAAGCACACACGAAGATTGGTTTGATTGCCCAAGAGGTCCAAGCAGTGGATCCTACGCTTGTTTACGAGAACGGAGACACGTTGAATTTGGACAATCTCAGACTAACAAACATCGCACTTAAAGCTATTCAGGAGCTTGCTCTTGAAAATCAAAAACTTACACACAGATTGGAGAATTTAGAAAATGAATACAGAACAGCTTAACCGCGCACTTCGGATGACAATCAACGACTTATCCGATACATCAAACGGTACAATGGTTGCAAATAATCTCTTGAGCATTCAGCTGGAAGAACAATTGGCTGAAAATCAAAGACTTCAAGCACGAGTGGATGAGCTGGAAGCTCTGCTTGATGAAGAAACTAAACCAGCAGAAGGAGAATAGACATGGCAATCAATGGCTATAATTTATCAACAAGACCGTACTTAAGAATTTCTGGCTCAAACGTTGAGACCGTTGTAGAAATTCAACTATCAGAAGGCAACCGCTACAGCACTAACTCACGATCATTCACCGGAGACCGTACAAACGAACCAGAAGACGTCTTGATTCAAGCGGTGCTGGATGTTCTCAAGTCTGAATTGGACCCAAGCTCTGCAATTGTGCAGGCGCAGAATAAGCTTGAACAAGCTGAGCAACAGATTGCACACAATAAGAGCGAACAGGACCGACTTTCTGCACTTGCAAATAAAATCGATAAAGTTGTGCGAGTCATGGCTCAAGATTCTATCATGGGTGAGAAAATCGCCTACGGGACAACATACAAGGAACTTGTCGAACTCTTTCCATTTGCTGAAGTTGGGAAAGTTTATGAGCCTGGTGCAATCTTCGCAATCGAAGACCCTAACCACACTGAAATCAATGGAGAAGGTAAACGCATCCTGATTCAAACCAATCAGTCATTCACCTATCAAGGAGAAACACTTACTCAACTTGAAGGGACACCATCTCAAAATGGTGTATTAGCAACTTGGAAATTTGGTGCACCGAAAGCACCAAATCAACAGTAGAGGTGTTTTATGGATGTCTTACAATCAACAGAGCATTTCTTCATGAACGTGCTACCAGTTGCCACACCAATCGTCGTGGCTTGGTTAGGCTATAAAATGCCGAAGAAATCAAAGGAATTGACAGACCAAATCATTTCTGAATTGAATGATGTCAAGAAACAAATCAAAGATGTCCAGATTACTGCTGACCAGAACAACGCTAAAATTGATGAAGTACAGGCAAAGCTAAAACTTCACGACGATGCGCACCTTGTTACGATGAGGATGCGCCTTGATCGTGATATCCGCAGAGCTATTCGCCGTGGTTTTACTACAAAGGATGAGTTCTATGTAGTTGAGAACATGCACAATAGCTATAAGGCTCTTGGAGGCAATGGTTACATAGATCACTTGTACAACAATTTTGAGTCGTTGCAGATTAGAGATGACATCTTGATTGAAGATGAAAAAGGAAAAACATATGACACAATTTAATGAAATCATTATTGCTTTTGCGACAGGCTTTTTAGCAGTAGCAATAGGCAGTATCGTGAAAGCAGTAAAAGACTACCTTTTGCGAAAAGGTGGAGAGAAAGCAGTAAAAATCGTTGAAATCCTAGCTAAAAATGCAGTACATGCAGTAGAGCAGGTAGCAGCTGAAACAGGCTACAAAGGTGATGAAAAACTGGAGCAAGCTCGTGATAAAGTCCGAGCTGAGCTTACAAAATACAACATCAGCATGACTGACAAAGACCTTGATACATTCGTAGAGTCAGCTGTTAAGCAGATGAACGATGCATGGAAAGGAGACGACACTAATGTCTAAGAAACAAGATATGATTAACGACCTCATGGCTCACGCTGATGCAGGAACTGGGGTTGACTATGATAAGATGTACGGCTATCAGTGTGCTGATGTGACGTGCTACGGAATTTATGAGTATTTCGGTACTCGTCTATGGGGTAACGCTATCGACTTGCTACGGTCCGCAGAAGCAGCAGGCTTACAAGTCGTCTATGGCGCCCAATATCCTAAGGCTGGCTGGTTCTTCGTTAAGAATTTTGTAGCGGGAGATGGTGTGAATTATGGTCATACTGGTCTTGTATATGAGGACTCAGACGGTTCCACAATCAAGACAATAGAGCAGAATATTGATGGAAACTGGGACTATCTCGAAGTCGGTGGACCTTGCCGTTACAATGAGCGCTCAGTCAATTCAATCGTAGGTTATATCGTACCACCTGAAGAAGATCAATCAGGCTGGAAACGTAATGAAACCGGCTGGTGGTGGAGCCGTAAAGATGGTTCGTATCCTATTTCAAAATTTGAAAAGATTGCAGATACTTGGTATTATTTTGATTCTCGTGGTTATATGTATGCTGAGCGCTGGTTAAAACATACCGATGGATATTGGTATTGGTTTGATACTAGTGGTGCTATGGTTACTGGTTGGAAGAAAATTGGTGGATTATGGTACTACTTCAATCGTGACGGCGCTATGCAGACAGGTTGGGTTAAATACTATGAAAAATGGTATTACCTGGATGCCGTCAATGGCGATATGAAATCGAACACCTTTGTACCCTACAACGGTGGCTACTATCTGCTTCTACCAGATGGCCGATTGGCTGACAAGGCTGCATTTACTGTGGAGCCTGATGGGCTCATCACTACAAAATAAAATATAAACAGAAAGACTAAAAAATTATTACACTAGACCGCAGGCTCAGGCTTGCGGTTTTTTTGTTTTCTCTGAAAGTACTTTTTATCAAAAATTTTAGTATCCTTGATTGAGATGTTGGTGGTCTTGCTCATCATCAGCGTACTTCTCTTGCTCTTTGTACCTAATTTGACCAAGCAAAAAGAGGCGGTCAATGACAAAGGAAAAGCTG